>Ga0209692_10004167_pt1 | contig 13302 bp, 11 predicted proteins | sample tdDd472_FD_187129 | JGI IMG/M metagenome (GOLD analysis project Ga0209692, IMG submission 187129) | Marine sediment microbial communities from the Atlantic coast under amendment with organic carbon and nitrate - tdDd47.2 (SPAdes)... | ecosystem: Environmental > Aquatic > Marine > Coastal >...
CCGTCTCGATAGCGACGGCATCCGTTATAGCGACGTCGCATTACCGTATCCGGAAAACCAACAGGCCCTGCTGGACGCAATGCGTGACGCGCTGACGCTCACGCCGAAATTGCAGCCCGAGGTTGAAGGCCTGCCGTTTGCCGGTGGTTTCGTGGGTAGTGCCGGTTACGACATCGTGCGGTGTTTTGAGAAGCTGCCGAACCCGCCCGCCGGTGACGAAGATTCCGATACGCCTTTGGCTGTTTATCTGGCAACCGAATCAATGCTGGTGTTCGATCACTTAACGCATCGCATTGCATTGCTGCATGCCGGTGATGAAACAGCGCGGAATGCACTGCGTGATGAAGTAAAGCAGTTACTGGCCGGGCCGCTACCGGCTGAGCCGGGCCCGGCTAAATACTCGGAAGCCGAAGCCAGCCTGAGCAAGGATGAGTTCATGGCGGCGGTCGGTACAGCCAAGGAGTACATAACGGCTGGCGATATTTATCAGATCGTGTTGTCGGTGCGCTTTGCCGGCACGCACGAGTTGGAGCCGTTTCAGGCCTACCGGGCCCTGCGCTTGTTAAACCCTTCACCGTATATGTATTTCTGCGACCTCGGCGACCTGCAGATCGCCGGTTCATCACCGGAAGCCCTGGTAAAGATGCACAACAAGAAAGCGGCGCTGCGTCCAATAGCCGGCACCCGCCCGCGCGGCAAGGATCAGCGCGAAGACCTGGCAAACGAAGAATCGTTGCTTGACGATGAGAAAGAAAACGCGGAACACGTCATGCTGGTGGACTTAGCACGCAATGATTTAGGTCGGGTTGCTGAAGGCGGTTCCGTTTATGTGGAGCCGTACAAGTCTGTCGAGCGTTACAGTCATGTCATGCATATCGTTAGTGGTGTGCAGGGCACGGTGAAGCAGGATAAAGATGCATTCGATCTGTTTGCTGCGACTTTTCCTGCCGGTACGTTGGTCGGCGCCCCGAAAGTTCGGGCAATGGAAATAATCGACCAGCTGGAGCCGGTGCGTCGAGGCGCGTATGCCGGCACCGTCGGCTACTTTGCTAACGACGGCAACATGGATCAGGCGATTGCGATCCGCACGCTCGTCTTCAAAGGTAGTCGCTACAGTTATCAGGCGGGTGCAGGCATCGTTGCCGATAGCCAACCCGAGTATGAATACAACGAGGTGCTCGCAAAAAGTGAAATCTTGCGTCGGGCTCTCGCCATGACGGAGAAGGGACTGTGAGTCGCAAACTATTACTCATAGATAACTACGACTCGTTCACCTACAACCTGGTGCAGGCATTTCTGGTGCTTGATACCGAGGTGATCGTGCATCGTAATGATGAACTTACTGTGGCTGAAGCGCTGGCGCTTAACCCGACACATCTGTGTATTTCGCCGGGCCCTGGCCGACCGTCAGATGCGGGTGTTTCCCTCGACATGATTGCAGCCTTTGAGGGTAAAACCCCGGTACTGGGTGTGTGTCTGGGCCACCAAAGCATGGTGCAGCACTTTGGTGGCGAGATTATTGCCGCCGACCGGCTGATGCATGGCAAAACCTCGTTCATAGAGCATGATGGCGAAGTATTGTTCGAAGGGTTGTCGAATCCGTTAGAAGTTGGCCGTTACCATTCGCTGGCTGCAAACCGTGAATCGATTCCTGATTGTCTGACGATTACGGCAAAAACCGATAACGGTGAAATCATGGGCGTGCGCCATAAAGAACTGCCAATGGTCGGTGTGCAGTTTCATCCGGAGAGCGTGCTGACGCCGGAAGGCGATGCGCTCCTGAATAACTTTCTGCAATTGGGGTGAGTCATGACTATTGATACCCGTGACATCCTCGACCGCCTGCTTAACAGAGAAGATCTGTCCGAAGCAGAGGCCGAAGAGCTGATGTGTTCGCTTGCTGAAGACGAGATGCAAGCGGCCCGCGCCGGCGCGTTGCTGGCGGCGTTGCGGGCCAAAGGCGAAACTGCCGACGAGATTCGCGGCTTTGCCAAAGGTATGCGCAAGCTGGCCGTAAAACCGCAGTTACCCGAAGGTCTGGAGGCTTGCGATTGTGTCGGTACCGGTGGTGACGGTTCGGGTAGTCTGAATATTTCCACTGGCAGTGCCTTGCTGGCAGCTGCCTGCGGTGTGCCGATGATCAAACATGGCAATCGTTCCATATCATCGAAGTCCGGCAGCGCCGACGCCCTCGAAAAACTCGGCATCAACATTGCCGGCGATGCGGAAACGGCAATCGCGAGTCTGACAGCAATAAATTTCGCGTTTCTGTTTGCGCCGGGCTTTCATCCGGCAATGAAAAACATCGGGCCGGTGCGCGCAGCTATGGGCGTGCGCACCTTGTTCAATATTCTTGGGCCCTTAAGTAACCCTGCAGAGCCTCCGTTCCACGTTATCGGTGCCTACAGTCTGCCGATGGCCGAGATCATGGCAGAAGTGCTGGCCGGTCTGAATGTGAAACGTGCTTTTGTGATTCATGGTGAGCCCGGCTGGGATGAAGCGACGCCCTGCGGACCTTTTGATCTATTCGATGTGGAATCCGGAAGCGTGCGTCATGAACGACGTGACCCGCAGGACTACGGCATTGCCCGCTGTGCACCCGAAGATTTGGCGGGTGGCGATGCCGAGCAGAATGCAGCAGCGCTGAAGGCGGTATTAACGGGTGAAGATAAGGGCCCGCATGCGGATGCGTTGGCGCTTGGCGCAGGCCTGGTGCTGGAGGTGTCCGGTCGTGCTATTGACCTGAAAGACGGCATTGCCAAGGCCCGCGCAGCCATCGAGTCGGGCGCGGCCGCAGGGCTACTGGAGAAGCTTGCAGCATGATGACCCGCGGTTCCAATACGGCAAACGGCTCTGATTTTCTGCAGAAGATGGCAGCAGGCAGCCGGGCGCGTCTGGAGCTGGCGAGGCGTGTCTGCACTGACGCAAAACTTTTGGAGAAAGCGACAGCGACCGGGTTGCCGCCTGTGCTGAAGCTGGGTGAGCAGAATTTGGACGAGGGCTTCGACCAAAGTTTCGACCAAAGTTTCGACCTGATTGCCGAACTCAAGCGCCGTTCACCTGCTGAAGGCGAGCTGGCAACAGCGGCGCTGAGTCTGGAGGAACAAGTGCAGGCCTACACAGCGGGTGGCGCAGCAGCCTTGTCGGTGCTGACCGAGCCGGAACAATTCAACGGCAGTCTGACGGACCTTAAAGCCGCAGTGAAAGTTGCCAACGGCATACCGGTCATGCGCAAAGACTTTCTGGTCGACGCGTATCAGGTTGTCGAGGCGCGCGCAGCAAACGCATCCGGTGCGTTACTGATTGCTGCGATTCTTGATCAGTCGCAAATGCAGGACATGTTGAGCGCAGCCCGTGAATTGGGTCTGTTTGTCCTGATGGAAATATTTGATGAGCGTGATCTCGAGCACTGTTTTCCTGTGCTTGAAGCATCCGGTGCAGCTATCGAGAACGGCGTTTGCAACTGGATGCTCGGGCTCAATTGCCGTGATCTGCGCACCCTGAAAGTAGACTACGGGCGCTTTGCGGAGTTGGCGCCGCGTTTGCCGCAGAACGTGCCGTTAGTGGCTGAGAGTGGTGTGCGCAGTGATGCGCAGGCAGCCGAGGTTGCCGCTCAGGGGTATCGTCTGGCGCTTGTTGGCACTGCACTAATGAAAAGTGGTGATCCACAAGGGACAACTGCAGAACTGATCGCAGCGGGGAGAGCAGCATGTTCGTAAAAGTCTGCGGGCTGACCACTGCCGATGCTGTAGCGACTGCAGTCGATGCCGGTGCCGACGCGCTGGGCTTCGTGTTTGCGAACTCGCCGCGGCAGGTGACGCCGGAGCAGGCAGCGGCGCTGCTTAACGAGGTGCCGGGCGATGTGACCAGTGTGGCCGTCATGCTGCATCCGGCGCAGCATGAGGTCGACGCGATGTTCGCAGGATTTGATCCGGAGTGGCTGCAGACCGATGCTGCGGACTTCGATGAACTGCTGATCGATGAATCGGTAGAGATTCTGCCGGTCTTCCGCAGCGGTCAGGAAATACCGCCTTATGACGGCCCTTTGTTGTTTGAAAGCGGTAAGAGCGGGCAGGGTGAATTAGCCGATTGGGAGCAGGCGGCGGAACTCGCACAAACGCACATGCTGGTGCTTGCGGGCGGTTTGTCGCCGGAGAATGTTGCCAAAGCTGTTGAACACGTTCGCCCCTGGGGTGTCGACGTTAGCAGTGGCGTGGAATCAGAGCGCGGGGTCAAAGACCTCGGCTTAATTAAGGCCTTTGTGCAGGCAGCCAAGTCTGTATAGCGGCAGGAACTAGCTATGAATGAAACAGTAACAACAATGAGTGACGACGACCGTGCCGAGCATCTGCGCAAGCTGATTAACGGCGAGTACCCGGATGAGCGTGGGCGCTACGGACCGTTTGGTGGCAGCTATGCACCGGAAACCCTGGTGACCGCGCTGCAGCGTCTGGAACAGGGTATCCACGAGTTTCTGGCAGATGAAGAGCTGCAGATGGAATTGCGTAACGAGCTGCGTGACTGGGTCGGCCGGCCGACGGCGCTGACCCATGCCCGTGGCTTAAGCAAGCTGTGGGGTGCCGACGTTTACTTAAAGCGTGAGGACTTAGCTCATACCGGCGCTCACAAGATCAACAATGCACTCGGTCAGGCCTTCCTGGCGAAGAAGCTGGGTGCTGAGCGGGTGGTGGCCGAAACGGGTGCCGGACAACACGGTGTGGCTACTGCAGCCGCATGCGCCCGCGTGGGTATTCCTTGCACCGTTTATATGGGGGCTGTCGACGTTGAACGACAGGCGCCGAACGTCGATCGCATGTATCAGCTGGGAGCTACGGTTGTGCCGGTTGAGAGCGGCGACGCCACGTTACGTGCAGCCATCGACGAGGCGTTTCGTAACTGGGTGGTCGATCCTGCCGGTACGTTTTACCTGTTGGGGTCTGCCGTTGGCCCGCATCCGTACCCGTGGTTGGTGCAGGTTTTGCAGTCGGTTATCGGTACCGAAGCCCGTGAGCAGATTATTGCAGCCAGCGGCGGCTTGCCGGATGCGGCTATCGCCTGCGTGGGGGGTGGCTCTAATGCGATAGGTCTGTTCCACCCGCTGCTCGGCGACGAGTCGATTGAAATGATCGGTATCGAAGCCGGCGGCCGTGGTCCGGGCCTGGGTGATAACTCGGCAACGTTGGCCACCGGCAAGCCCGGTGTATTGCATGGCAGTTATTCAATGCTGCTCTATGATACCGACGGTCAGATTCAGGAGACCCATTCAGTGTCAGCCGGCCTGGATTATCCGGGCGTAGGGCCTGAGCATTCGTTGCTCAAGGCTATCGGCCGGGTTACGTATCAGTCGATTACCGATGCTGAAGCTCTGGATGCCCTGCAAGAATGCTGTGCCGCTGAGGGTATCTTGCCGGCACTCGAGTCTTCGCATGCGCTGGCCGGTGCCCGTGAGTGGGCCAAAGCGAATCCGGGTAAATGTGTTCTGATCGGATTGTCCGGGCGTGGCGATAAAGACATGCCGACACTCAGTAAACACATCTCCTTTAAAAATAATTAAGGTCTGTTGACGATGCTTCCGCACGAAAAAATATCTGCTGCAATTCGCAGCGCTGTCGAGGCTGGCAGGGTCGGTCTGGTACCGTTTGTTACTGCGGGCTATCCGAAGAAAGGCGCGTTTATCGCGACGCTGCGCGAAATCTGCAAAGACGGTGATGTTGTTGAAGTCGGTGTGCCGTTTTCCGACCCTATGGCCGACGGCGTGACTATCCAGCGTTCGAGTCACTCGGCGATCGAGCAGGGCGTTTCCCTGCATTGGATCCTCGAAGAGCTCACCGCCAGCGACATAGATACGCCGGTGGTTTTGATGGCATACGGCTACGAGCAGCTGGCCAAGGATGCTGTAGCGGCCGGTGTCTGTGGCTTTATCGTGCCGGACCTGCCGTGGGAAGAGAGCTCCGAGTTTCGCGCTGCGCTCGACACTGAAGGTTTGGCGCTGGTGCAGCTGGTTACTCCCGCGACTCCGGATAAACGCCTGGAGCTGCTCTGTAAGGCCAGTCAGGGCTTTGTTTATGCCGTCACCATTACCGGTGTAACCGGCGGTGCGACTGCTATGCCGCCTGAAGTCGTCGACTATCTGGACGTGGTTAAATCACACACCGATATTCCGGTATGCGCCGGTTTCGGCGTGCGCGAAGCAGCACAGGTAAAGAATCTGGGCGATCATGCCGACGGCGTGATCGTCGGCTCGGCATTGCTGGAGCGCTTGGAGTCGGGCGAGGACCCTGCCGAGTTTCTGCACGGCCTGCAGTGATAACGCTGATTGGCTACCGGGTTCGGGTAACCTGAGCCGGATAAAGCCGGATTACACGGCCGTCATCAGTCCATAGCAGCAGCTCTCCTTCATGACCTTCGGTCAGATCACGAATGCGCGCACCAACTGCGATAGGCTCGGCGGCGATAACCCTGTTATCTGCCAACGGCATTCTATAGAGATTGCCGCTCTTCAATGACGCTGCGATAAGGTCGCCCTGCCATATCGGGAAAGCCGCGCCTGTCAGCCGTATGACATCCGTAAGTGCCACCGACGGAACGAAGGCAAACTGCGGATCAGCAAAGCCCTGATGCGAATTCTGGCGGGGACTGCGCGGCCACTCGTAAGTGCCATAGTCGACGCCGTAGCTCACCAGCGGCCAGCCGTAGTTAGCACCCTCCCGCAGCAAATTGATTTCATCGCCGCCCTGAGGGCCGTGTTCAGCAAGCCAAACGTTGCCGTCTTTATCCACAAACAGACCCGAGGGCGCTCTGTGCCCGCTAGTAAAAACCCGGGAAGTCTTATCGGTTAGGTTTATCGCGATGACCTTGCCGTAGTCATGACCGGCAGATTGCGGAAAGTCATCAGGTTGGTTCAGCCCGTCGAACCCATGGTCGCCCAGAGACAACAACAGGGTTTTGTTATCAAGCAATGCCAGCCGACCACCCTGATGCTGGCCCTTGAATACATTGCCTGATTCCGGTGGTTGCAGCTCGATGCAAGGACTGCTGTCAAACAATGTCTGCCATTGTGCATTGGCAGTGTCCGGCACTCCTTGCAGCACTGAAACGCGAACAACAAAGCAATTCTCTTTCCAGAAGTGATGCGCAACGTAAATGCGCTCACCCTGGGATATTACATCGCCGACACGGAAACGTTGCAGATTGACCCTGCTCCCCAGCTTGCGCGCACTAACTGCTGCCTTGAACTCGTCCCGGTTCAGCGGCGCCTTGACGGCCAGCGAAGTAAAGGTCTGCCTGCCGTCATAGCGATACATGTCGCCATCACCGGTAACCAGCAGGTAACCGCTACCGAATAGCGTCAGGCCGCCACCGGGAGCGTACGGTTGCTCAGGCACTTGTGTTGTGGCGGACCCCAGTGGGTAGAAGGTTGTATTGATGCGGTCGGCGGGCGGGTTGGCGGCCTTGTCAGCGCAGGCTGCCAGCATCAGACAGGTAAGCAGAAAGCAAAAGGCTGGTCGAACCGGCATGTCGCTTCGGGTGCCCACTAAATTTTGGCGCTGCGAATCCAGTTGCTGGTGTCTTTACCATCGCGAATGAAGCCACGCACCATCGGCCGTTCCTGTGACGGGTTGTCAGCCGGAATATCGAGCCGCACAGCATGGTATGAGTGTTCGTTCGGCGCGAACGACAGCAGGTGGTTCGGCAATGCCGGGGCTTGCGCCGAGAGATCAAATTTCTCCCAGGGCAGCCAGTTGACGCTGGCGCCGATGCCGTATTTCAAGCCGAAGCGACTGTGCTCCATGCGTTTGAACAGCTTGCTATTGCGCATGCCTGTGTAGCGAAAGAGCTTACTCAGAAACCGCCCTACAAACTTTTCCCAGCCGCTGCGCGAGGGGTTGTCACTGTGAGGCTTGCACAGGTACGTGCCATAGCGTTCCAAAGAGTCGTCCGCGGTCATGTAGAACAGGTAGGTAACAATCTTTCCTTCGATGTCCCGATGCGGTGCTATCTCATAGCCCGGTAAATCTATCTGGTGATCGTAAACACTGGTGAAGTCCTCTGCGCCATCCTTAAAGAACTTGTGCTTCTTTTCCGGAATGCCCATTTTCCGCCCCGGAGCTGCGGCGCTAAACTTATCGAGCATCAGGCGGGAGAACTCATCGGACCCGAAAATATCGCCGACAATTGCCAAGTGCGTGTTCTTTGATAAGTCCCGATAGGCCCAGCCGTAATCGTGATAGTTGCCGGTTTCGGGGTCATGGCCGGTGCCGGGATAAGTCACCTTCTGGTAATCAGCACGGTCGGGGAGATGGCTGATCAGTTCCTGATAAAAGTCTTCCGGGAGCAGACCGTCGATGATGAAGTGCGGGTACGGGTCGTCCTGAATCTCAGCATTTTCGAGCTGATTCAGAACGTATTGTTTGATTTCTGCCGCGTCGCGCATGGACGCTAGTTTAGCCGGTTTTTACCACAGCTAATACGCGTGTTTCGGAAATTACCTGTAAATCAGGTAGCGCTGCAGGCGGCGACGCTCGCCTTGATTGCTTCGGCGGTTACCGACTCCGGTAAACGGGTCGCCTCAGTGATCACACCGACGGTAGAGCCGGGATCAACAATATTTATGTACTCCCAGACGGTCCGGTTGAATTCGTTAACTTCTATAGCACGCCCCTCGAAGGACGAGGTGATCAGCAAGTTGCCGTTCGGCAGATTCTGGTGCTTGCCCATCGCGGCGGAGTAAAACGGCTTGTTGTCGACACCCGGGTAGCGCACGCTGATCTCGCTGGTGCGTGCATCAAGCGTCAGGATGCGGCTGATGCGATTGTCAGGGTGTGCGTTGTGCACGTTGTTGTTATCGAATATCGATATCGTGTTGCCATCGACAAAGTCCGGGTCATGCTGGCGGACGAAGCCGCCGGTCCGCCAGTACTTGATCTTCTTTGTGTCCGGATCAACAACGAATATCGAATTCAGATTCCGCGGTGACAGCAGAATGTCGCCGGGCTTGAAGACGCCGGGCTTCATGGATTTCGGGAAAATTTCGACATCATTGAAATGCGTGATATCAACCGGGCGGCCAACTTCGGTACTGAGGTTATTCATCGTGCCCATGAACAGATAGCCCGACAGGTCATTGTCTGCCAGCAGTTCGAACAGGAAAATCTCATCAAGCTTCTCGCCATCCGGAGAGATCTTCACGACGGTTTCGACACTGCGTGGTGAGTTGAGATGGGTGAATACCGGGTGGCCTTCCTCACCGATAAGCTGGCGACCGCCGGCCCAGATGTTGCCATCATCGTCCAGAAAGATAGAGTGATGAGTGATCTGCGGCAGCCGCCATAACGGCGCACCGCAGGCATCAAGGCGAATCATCCCCAGGTACTCGAAGTTGAATACGATGTCGTTGTTCGGCATCAGTTCAATGCCATGCACGATGGTTGGCGGGGTGCGCTTCGGCCGCAGTGACTCGGGAACATGTTCGGCATCCGGCCAGAGCTTGTACCAGTCGGCGATCCACTCATGTACCAGAGTGCCGTCGGGCTCAATTATCCTTACGAATGGCTGAGAATCCTCGCCCATACCGGTGAGCAATGTCAGGCCGGGCTGGATGCGCTTCGCGTCGTAAACCGGCACTTCAATGCGCGCCTGAGATTCGTGATAACCCCAGCGCTGCTGGCTGGGGAGCGTTTCCTTGGTCTGCGAGAGCGCTTCTTTCAGCTCGAGAATGAAATCGCCGGGGTCGTCTGACTCGCCGATCTGCAGGCCGTAAACAAAGGTGCCTGCCGCAGCGCCGATTGCGAGCATGATAATGGCCGCAAATACCGGTAACGGAATCTTAATATTCATTTAAATCTCAAAAGCCGGAAGAGTCTGTATCAAAGATTGGTTAACGGCCCGCTCCGGTCATTAACCATAACGCAGCGACTATAGCGCATAGGCGGCAGGCCAAAAAGAGACGGAGTTCGCGTTTTGCTGTTGCAGCTGGGCTTGCAGGAGTATCAGGGGGTGCCGCAGGCCTGCCGGGCACTCGCAAACGACTCGGCGGTCAACTCGACCGGCAGTCGGCTGGCCTCAATAATGACACCGAGTGTTTCGCCCGACTCGACAATGTTGAAGTACTCCCAGACAGGCTTGTTACTGCTGTCAATTTCCAGTGCCCGGCCTTCGAATGATGCCGTAATCAGAATATTGCCGTTGGGTAGCAATTGATGATTGCCGAGCACGTTCGAATAGAACGCGGGATCTGTTTCAGTGGGGTAACGCACGGTAATCTCGTCGGTGCGGGCGTCGAGAGTCACAATACGACTCGAAATTTCGACATCTTCGGGGGCGCTGTGGTTGTTGTCATAGATTGAAATCGTGTTGCCATCGACAAAGTCCGGGTCATGCTGACGAACGAACCCGCCGGTGCGGAGGTACTTGATCCGTCGCGTATCCGGCTCGATCACAATAATAGTGTTGATGTTGCGCAGCGACAGCATGATGTCGCCCGGTTCGAATAAACCGGGCTCCATATCTTCAGGGAAAACCTCAGCATCGTTGAGGTGCAGTACGTCGACACCTTCGTTAACGCTGGTATCGAAGTTGCGTGTGGTGCTCATGAACAGAAAACCCATCAGATCATTTTCGCTGAGTATGTCAGGCATGGAGATTGTTTCGAGGATCTCGCCCTCGGGTGAGACACGGACCAGTGTGTCTATCAACCGCGGAGTGCGCAGGTGCGGGTAGCGCTTGGCATCTTCTTCCGGGATCCAGTTGCGGCCGCCCGCCCAAAAGTTGCCCTGACCGTCGGGCATCAGGGAGTGGTGGGTAATATAAGGCAGGCGCCACATAACATTAGAGCAGGCATCGAGACGCATCATCCCGAGATACTCGAAATTAAACATGAGGCTGTGATCGGCAAGGATTTGTGCGCCATGTACAAAAGCAGCCGGCTTTTTCTTAGGCTGTTTAACTTTCTGAATATGATTGGGGTCAGGCCATAGTTCATACCAGTCGACGACCCATTCCTGGACCACATCACCGGTGCTACTTACTACGCGCACCATTGCATTGAAGTCTTTGTCGATGGCTGCAATCAGAGTCAGGCCCGGCTGCATGGCCTGTTCATCACGAACAGTAACAACCCGCTCCTGATTGGAATCAATGTAGCCGTAAGGATTGTTGCCGCGGAGCGCATCTTCGGTTTGTTGTAGCGCTTCCTTCAGTTCGAAAACGAGGTTGGCTACAGGTCCTGTTTTGGGCACCGTCACGCCATAAATGAACGCCCCGGCAACGGCACCGATCATGATGACAAGTAGTGCGAGCAATACGGGTAGCGGTACTTTAACGTCCATTGCTGTTGCTTACCCGCTGACGCCCTAAGGCTGGGCGCCGCTTGTTGTGGCTGCACAGCTCTGGCGGGCGGCAGCAAAGGATTCTGCGGTAAATTCGGTGGGCAGCCGCGAGGCTTCGGTGATAGCTCCGGTCATCTTGCCGGGCTCGGTCAGGCTGATGTATTCCCAGACAACGTCATTGTCATTATTTATTTCAAAGGCACGACCTTCTCTTGGTTCAATGATCAATACGTTGCCGTTCGGCAGCACCTGATGCTTGCCTAAAGCACGCGAGTAAAAGCCCGCATCGCCTTCACGGGGAAAACGAATGCTCTGCTCACCGGTGCCCGCATCCAGTGTCAGTATACGGGTGAAGATTTCTTTCTCGCCGTCGACCGGCCCGATATTGTGATTGTCATAGATGGAAATCGTGTTGCCGTCTACAAAGTCAGGGTCATGCTGCCGGACAAAGCTGCCGGTGCGCATGTACTTAACGCGCATGGTCTCCCGGTTAAATACAAGAACGGTATTGATATTTCGCAGCGACAGCATGATGTCACCCGGGCCGAACACACCCGGCGTCATGTCTTCAGGGAACACCTCAATATCGTTGAGGTGCAAAATGTCGACATTCGCATCAAGCGTAAAGTTGCGATTGCGGATCGGGCTTAACAGCATTAAGCCGATCAGGTCGTTGTCGTCGAGCAGGTCAACGATGGGGATTTCTTCCAGTAGCTCGCCTTCAGGAGAAACGAGTATCAGTGTTTCCACGAGTCTCGGAGTGATCAGGTGCGGGTAGCGCTTGCCGTCTTCTGCCGATAACCAGTTGCGACCGCCGGCCCAGAAATTCCCGTTACCATCCGGCATCAGCGAGTGATGCGCTCTGTGCGGTAAACGCCACATCGTGTTCGAACAGGCATCGAGCCGGACCATGCCGAGATACTCGAAATTAAACATCACACTATGATCCGGTAGTACCTGAGCGCCATGCAGAAATGCTGCCGGCCGTTTCTTTGGCTTCTTGGCATCCTCAATATGGTCTGCATCCGGCCAGATCTTGTACCAGTCGGCAGCCCACTCGTGCACACGTTCGCCCTCGTCATTGACTATATGAATGACGGTCTCAAAATCTTTATTAACGGTAGTGATCAGTGTCAGGCCCGGATAAATCTGGGTTTCATCGCGGACTGTGACGGGGTCTTCGAGGTCAGTCGCGACATAGCCGTAGCGGATGGCAAAGGGCATTTGCTCCTGAATCTGCTGAAACGCTTCTTCCAGGATAAATATTTCGTTAGAAAAACGCCCCGACTTGGCGGTGAAAAGTCCGTAAACGAATGCCCCGGTAATCCCACCAACCATGATGATGAGTAATGCGACAAAAACCGGAACCGGTAACCTGATGCCCATTGCTGCTCTCTGCACTTCTAAACGTTGTGGCTGCAGGGAACTTCTGAGCCCCTACCCCCTTGGATTGGTGACTATAGCGGATAGATGACGGGGCTTACAGAGGCGCACGTCCGATTATGTCGGATAGCGGGCGGGTGTTAACTAGCGGATTCTGATAGTCAGAGAATAAAGGGACAAGGCCAGCAGGATCACCATTGCGACGATGACCGGTGTGGTCGGACTGAACGTATCAAACAGAAAAGGACCCAGTAGTGGCCCCGCAACCATGCCGAAGATAGGTGCTGCTGATAACAGACCTCCGACACCACCCTGTTCTTCCGGGCCGACGCTGATGCTCGCGCCGCCACTGGTGCCGGCACTGCACAGCGCCATTGCTAAGCCGAAGCAGCCAAATGCGAGCCATACCCAGGGCAGGCTGTTAGCGAGTAGCAGCACAAGCATGCCGAGAGCAAACACGGGGAATCCGATGCGCATCATTGTCAGTGGCCCGATATTGGCTTTGCCGATAATGACGATCTGCGCAATGGTTGCGAAGATCGCCATTGAGAACAGAGCACTTGCAGTAGCCTGCGCAACAGCGGCACTGCCT
>Ga0209692_10004168_pt1 | contig 13300 bp, 11 predicted proteins | sample tdDd472_FD_187129 | JGI IMG/M metagenome (GOLD analysis project Ga0209692, IMG submission 187129) | Marine sediment microbial communities from the Atlantic coast under amendment with organic carbon and nitrate - tdDd47.2 (SPAdes)... | ecosystem: Environmental > Aquatic > Marine > Coastal >...
AGTCCCTCACCAGGCGCCCCTTCCAATGGCGGGACCGGCGCCTCCAGCGACCACACCGCCCGCACCTGGCCGGGCCCGACCTCGCGGTCCCGCAGCTTGCGGCGCAGGACGCGAGCCAGGCGACAGACCCTGGAATCAAAGAGATCGCCCGACCGCAGCTCACCTGGATCGATCTTGCCCGCCGCGCCCAGGCTGGCCAGAGTGCGCCAGCCGTGGCGAACACCATGGGCCAGCAGGTCGGCCTTGTCCTCGAGCTTGTCGATGCAGTCCACCAGCACGGGAAAGAGTTCCCGTTCATCGAGGGGCACCAGCTCGTGCACCGTGTCGCAGGACACATGGGCGGCCACGGCCTCGACAATGGTATCGGGGCAGATGCTGTGGACCCAGGCCGCAAGGACCTCGGTCTTCAGCCGACCCACGTCGGCCGGTCCAGCCACGGGATGCCGATTCAGCGAGCTGACCGTGATGCGATCGAAGTCGATGAGCTTCAAGCGGCCGATGCCCGACCGGGCCAGGGCCACCACCGTGTGCGCGCCGACGCCCCCGAGTCCCACCACCACGGCTCCGCGCTGACGCAGGCGGGCAAAGCCCTCCTCACCGTAAAGGTCGACAGTCCGGGTGAAGCGCGGTGGGAAGTCTCGGTTCATGATCTCGTCCCCCTGACAGTGGTCATGGTCGCTGGACATGTGTACGATGCCAGAACAAGCGCCTGGTCGCCAGTCTGTTTCGGGAGGTCTGTCATGCGGTACGTTGTCATTGCCCTGTCCCTTCTGCCATTGCTTGGTGGTTGCCAGTCTGCATCTGAATCGCCCACGGACCAGGACATCCAGTCGGCGGCCACCGTCGTGGGCCTCCAGTTCGACCAGGTCGAGCGCGATTCCCTGCGCCAGGATCTGGTGGATCAGGCCGAAGCCTACACAGCTCTGCGCAACGATCCGGCCGACAACTCGGTGGCCCCCGCCCTGCGCTTCGACCCCTTGTTTGGTCGACCCGGCGCCGCCGACAGTCTGACCCATGCCGCCACCGAACCCGAGGCCCGTCCCCGCTGGCGCCGCCCCGAGAACGTCATCCGCCCCGAAGATGATCGCGATCTCATGGCCATGTCGGTGGCCGAACTCGGAGTCTTACTCGAGACCCGCCAGGTCACCAGCGAGACCCTCACCCGCACGGCCCTCGACCTCCTCCGCCTCCACGACCCCGATCTCCACTGTGTCATCACCATGCTGGATGACCGCGCCCTCGACCACGCCCGCCAGGCCGATCGCGAGCTGGCTGCCGGCCGGAGTCGTGGTCCCCTCCATGGCATCCCCTGTGGCGTGAAGGATCTGCTATCCATCCCCGAGCACCTCACGACCTGGGGCGCCGAGCCCTATCGCGAACAGGTCCGTTCCGAGCTGGCCACCGTGGTGGACCGTCTGGACCAGGCCGGCGCCGTGGTCGTGGCCAAGCTCACCCTGGGCGCCCTGGCCTGGGGCGATGTCTGGTTCGGCGGCATGACCCGCAATCCCTGGGACCTCGAAGAGGGCAGCAGCGGTTCGTCGGCCGGCTCGGCCTCGGCGGTGGCAGCTCGCCTGGTGCCCTTCGCCATCGGCACCGAGACCTGGGGTTCCATCGTCTCGCCCTCCACACGCTGCGGGGTCACCGGCCTGCGCCCCACCTTCGGCCGCGTGAGTCGCCACGGAGCCATGGCCCTGAGCTGGTCCATGGACAAGATCGGCCCCATCGCCCGCACGGTGGAAGACTGCGCCATGGTCCTCGAGGCCATCGCCGGTCCCGACAGGCATGACCCCACCGTGGTGGCGGCACCATTTCCGGTGCGGCCCACGTTGGACCCGACCTCGATCTGTCTGGGCTATGTGGAAGAGCTGTTCGAAGACCCCATGGACCACGCTGTCCTCGCCGTCCTCCGCGATGCCGGCTTCGAGCTCAACCCCATCGCCTTGCCCGACCGTGACCCCATGCCCCTGGCCTTCATCCTGTCCGCCGAGGCTGGCGCCGCGTTCCAGGAACTCGCCCTCTCAGGCCGTGACGACCTTCTCGTCCGCCAGGTCCGCAACGCCTGGCCCAACGTCTTCCGCGCCGCCCAGTTCATTCCCGCCGTGGAGTATCTGCAGGCCAATCGCCAGCGGGTGCTGCTCATGCAGGAGTTCGCCGGAATCTTCGACCAGGTCGACGCCTACGTGACACCGTCATTCGGGGGCGGCGGCCTGCTCATGACCAACCTCACCGGCCACCCCCAGATCGTGGTGCCCAGCGGATTCACGGAGGATGGACCGAATTCGGTGAGCTTCGTGGGCGACCTCTTCGACGAGGCCACGCTGGTGGCGGTGGCGCGGGCGTACCAGGAGCGGACGGATTGGCACACGAGGCGGCCCACCGGATTCTAGTTCCGAGGACCCGCCGGCGGGTCCTTGATCGTGGGATCAGAAACGGAAGAGTCGGCGGGCGTTGTCCGTGGTCGCCGTGGTCACCGCCTCCAGGGTGATGCCCCGCAGGTCGGCCACGGCCAGGGCCACGTTTCGCACATGGTGGGGTTCGGCAGCGATGGGTTCGACCCCTTCGAGCCCGATGGATGGCGCATCGGTTTCCAGTACCAGTCGCTCCAGGGGAACGGCCTCCACCGTGGCCCTTGTCTGGCGGGCCCGCATCCGGGTGACCGCCCCGCCGATGCCGAGGTACAAGCCCAGCTTCATGAATCGACGGGCCAGTTCGGGGCTGCGGGAGAAGGCGTGCAGGACCCCGGGCAGGCGTGGCGAAAAACGGTCGAGCATGGTAAGGAGTTCCTCGAAGGCACCCCGGCAATGGAGGATCACCGGGAGGTCGAGGTCGCGAGCCAGTTCGAGTTGTTGCTGAAGGACCGGGATCTGCACCTCGAGGCTGGGCGACTCGATCTTGCCGTCGAGGCCGATCTCGCCCACGGCCACGGCGCCGGAGTCGCGGAGTTTTCGGGCCAGGGCATCGAGGTCGAGGGGCTGGTCGGCCACCCAGGGGTGGAGTCCCAGGGATGGGTAGATCACATGCTGATGGGAGGCGGCCAGCGCCGCGACCTCATCCCAGCTGGGTGGGTCATAGGCCGGCACGATGACCCGGGTGACGGCGGCCTGCTTGGCCCGGTCGAGGACCGCCGACAGGTTATCGCACAGCGGTGGGAACGTGAGATGGCAGTGAGTGTCAATGATTGACCGAGTAGACATCTTTATCCTCGAAAATATTCCACACCTGGTTATTGGTCGTCACCAGGCATCTTAACATCACCCCCGATTCGAGGCCATCCGATCGAGGTCATTGACCTCGCCACACAAACTGCGCTATCTTCTCGCAAATTCAATTTCAATATCAGGCCAAATCAAAAAGTGAATTCTCCAACCTGGAGTAATGCGATGCGCCGTCGCTTGATCCTCATTCTGTTTCTCATGCTTCCCCTCCTTGCGACCGTCGTAGACGACGCCGAAGGCGCCAGCGACAACACTCGAATCCTTCTGGCCGTTGATGTCTTCGACCTGAAACTCGACTTCGACACGACCCTGGATATCCTGGGCGATACCAGGTTCTTTTCCAGCCGACACACCAATTATGCCGGTGGTCGCTTCATGGTGCATGGTGGAGGAACGCCGGAGAAGTCATTCTTCATCGGTCATTTCATGGGATTTGTCTGGGGACGATCCAGCTTCCTGATGAACTGGGAAATACCGGGTTTGCAATCCTTCGAGCCGCTGGACTCGACAATCTCCACCTTTTCAATTCCCTTTGGCCTGGACGTCAACCTGGTGATGGGTGGATTCCTGACGATCTCCCCCTACGCCTCGGCCAAGATGATGTGGCTCCACATGAAGCTTGAAATCGGCGACGAGGACTTCACCGACACGCCCCTCAAGCTGGGCTTTGACCTTGGTTGCAAGGTATCGGTCAAGGTCGGCGGAGTTTCCATTGCAGGTGGTGCCGGCCTGACCCACATCCTCAATGAAGACATCGATTTCGAACTGGACGATGTGACCATGAACAGCCGGACATCCGGATCATCGCCCGAGTATTTCCTGGGGGTAGAGTTTTGATGATGAATCACCATGAGATCAGCCAAGGTTGGCGGCGCCTGATGGGAATCGTACTGCTGCTCATCGCACCCCTGTTCGGATGCGCCAAGCTACCTTTGGAGAACAGTGCCCCGGATGCCCCGGTGATGACATCCGATAGCTTCTTGTACCCCGCCGGCGTGGAAATCCGTGTGACCGTCGAGGACCTGGACGGGGACATGGTGGCTTTGGAATTCGAGGCCACCCACTCCACTGGCGAGGTCCAGTATTTCTTCTGGACCAGTTTCATTGCCAGCGGTAAGGAAGATGCCTTCTATCTGGACCTGAATCTGGGACAGTGGACAATCCGGGCCCGAGCCAAGGACGAGCTGGCCGAGATCTCTGATTATTCGTCCATGGACTTGACCGTGGTTTCGCCCTGAGCATCACCAGGTTGCAATTCCTCCAGCAGTTCACGTCCCTCGACATGATCCGGGTTGTGGGCAAGGAACAACTCCACCTCAGCCACGGCCTCACTTGACTCCCCAAGAGCCCCGACAAGAGCCTCGACGGCATGAAATGAATCGGGATAATTGCTTCTATTGATCCGGAAGAACACCAGGGCGCCCTCGACATCTCCACCACCGGCCGCCAACTGCCCCAGTATGTTGACCATGCCTTCCGGCGGCAGCATGGTGTACCCCAGACGCCTGGTCAGGATCTCGTACTGGGTGGCCATGGCCGAGGGGTTGTCCATGAAGCCATAGAAATCGGGACGGTAGCCCTCGAAGACGAACTTCAGGCCCTGAGAAAAACCAGGCAGCGCTACGGTGTCGTGTTCTTCCTCGGGAAAGTACTCATACCGTGACACAAACTGTTCCTCGTCGCCATCGGCCAGGAGCCCGGCAAAATCCTTGATGGCGTCGAAATGCATCTGGACATCGTAGCCCTCGACCGGCCGGGGAGCAGCCGCAGATAGATGGACCACAGCGTGGCGATCCCACCCGGACTCCATGAGTGCCCGGGCCTGCCGCAAGGTCGCTCGATCATCCCACCAGAGACTCGGATCGATGGCGATGTGGGCCGAGAACGATCGTCTATCACTGACCAGATCATGAAGAGCCAGCAGCCCTCCGCTGGAATGGCCCATCAGGATGCGGAAAGGCTGGGTACGGTAGGTTTCATCGATGTGGGGAATCAGCTCTTCATGGATAAACTCGAGAAAAAGTTCGCCCCCGCCCGACTCCCCGAAACGGGCATTCTCTTGACCGTTCTGGCCCATCAACGAATGGGTGGGGAGAAGGTCCCGGACACGGTTCGGGTGGGACAGTCCGACAATGATCAACTCGGGAATCTGAAAGGTGTAGACCGACTCGCTGCTCAGGAAATGGACGATCCCGCTGACTGACGGCAGGTAGGCTTCGCCGTCGGTCACGTAGAGAACGGGATAGGTCCGGTAGCTGTCCGGGGAATCGGAGTAGGAAGATGGCAGACTGATCCAGTACTCACGATCCTCGTCCATGAGGGTCGAATGGATGGTGTGACGTCGGCCAACGACCATGGTGTCATCGGTGGCCGCGACCTGGGAAACGGCCAGCAACAGAAGTCCCATGGTGGCGAGCAAACGGAACACACTCATGGCGTGACCCCATCCACATTTCCCGTCATCATCTGCTTCAGATACCCCATCATCTCAGCGATCGGTGCGCCGAGCACATCATCCAGCTGCGGGATCCGGGCGATGTCACGCGACATCGGCTCCACCACCGACAGGTGCTGGCCGGCCAGCTTTCCCAACTGGAACTGACCTTCATCCGACAGCCGAGGCATGTTGTACACCAGGTCGTCGAGATCGATGTTGATGGCCGTCAGGTCGTTGGCCGCCTGCTTGGCCGTCTGCAGATCCTGGACCTTCTGCAGCGCCAGGGTCACTCGTTTCATGTGGCCATCGAGGATCTCGCCATAGTTGAAGTTCGGCATCTGCAGGGACTCATGATACTTCTTCCCGCCACAGCCGGGAACCAGCGCCAGAATCGCCACCAGAAGAGCAGAGCAGAGGATGCGGGTCGGGTTCATGAAAGCTCCTTCAAAGAGAACTAGTACCAGGTCAGGATTCGGACATCGGTGACGCGCTCGGCCTCGAGCAGGGTCTCGAGGGTCTTCAGACCGCTGAGGCTGCCATCCTTGTTCTTGAAATGATAGGGGTAGAGAACCGCGGGCCGGAAAAACTTGGCGGCCCGAGCGGCCTGGCCCGTGGACATGGTCCAGGGGAGGTTCATGCAGAGGAAGGCCGCATCGATCTCGCCCAGCTCCGCCATCTCGGGAATATCCTCGGTGTCGCCACTGATGTAGACACGGAATCCTTCGAGGTCGAGGACATAGCCGTTGTCCCGCCCCTGGGGATGGTACTCGAGGCGGCCGACGGTGTGGTTGTAAGCGGGCACCGCCTCCACGATGATGCCGTGGGCCTCCAGGCTCTCGCCATTGTGCAAGGCCACCGGGTCGTTGGCCGGAATTGACTCGGCCACCCCGTGGGGCATCACGACCACCGTGTTCTCGCCGGCCAGATCACGCACGGTGTCGACATCGAAATGATCGCTGTGCTGATGGGTGACCACGATCAGGTGGGGACGGGGCAAGTCGGCGTAGCGAGCAGCCCCGCCGATGGGATCGACCGCGATGGTGAGGTCGTTCCACATCAGAACCATGGTCGCGTGGCCAAAGGGGTAGATGAGCAGGTCACCCTTGGTAGTCGATAGGCGATCAGCGGGCTCCGGGGCCTGGTCGACGGTCGGTAAGGTTACCGGTTCGTTGGCCAGGGCCATGGTCGCCACGAGCAAGGCCGCCATCAAGAAGCTGGTCTTCACATGATTCATCCGGGTGTCTCCTGGGCGAGGTCCAATTCCAACCCCTGCATTGAACACGCAAATGCCGCCCCACCGCAAGGGCGGGACGGCAAGTCGGCGAGAAAAAAGCTAGGCGCCGTGACCAAAGATCATGGTCTGGACGTCCACACCGTCCAGGGCCTGGAGCTTGGTGACCATGGCGTCGACCTCTTCGCGAGGACCGGCCGTTTCCAGCACGATGATGCCGGCGGGGCTGCAGAAGTCCTCGCTGACCTCGTGCAGACCGATGCGGGTCTTGATGCTGCAGCCATACTCCGTGAGCACATTCTGCACACCGGGAACCTTGCCGTGGCGGTCCTGGACGTGGATGCCGATGATCACGTGATCCTTCTTGGTCATGTTGAACCCTCCGTTGGTGTCTGGAATGTGCGAACCGGTCAAGAATGGTCACTGGCCGTGTTTCAGACAACACCATTGAACAGAAAGAAGCAGGGCTCCCACCATTGGGAGCCCTACCTTCTGCTTCGATATCGACAGGAATTCTAGTTGAACATGGCCTTCACGTTGGACCAGGCGTGATCTTCCACACCGACCGTCACGAAGACGAAGTTACCGCGAGTAGCGCCCTCAGGGCAGTTCTCGCTGTAAACCTGGATGATGAGTTCGTCAGCCTGCAGAGCAGCGTCGAGCTCGGGGGTGTAGGCAATGGTCATGGCGAGAGGGGAACCAAGCTCCAGATCCATCAACAGCGTGCCAGCTTCACCCTCGGCTCCAACCAACAGGCAGGAACCGGTCTGGGCGCTCTGAAGACCAGCAAAGTTCAGGGTCAGGGAAGCCTCGGTAGCCTCGTCGTTCACGATCAGGGTAGCCTGACCGTAGGCGCCGCAGTCGCAGCCGCCGATAACGTTATCCACCAGCAGCTCTGCCTCGTAAACAACAGCAGCCATGGCGGACCCGGCGCAGAGCACCAGAACAGCAAGAAGAGAAATCATTCGCATGCGCACCATATCAAACCTCCATTAACAGACAGTGTGTCGCCGAAGCCAGCTGAGTATAGCAGATCACCAAACTCAGGTCCACACCAAAATTCACATTATTCTGCAAATTATTCAGTGTTTCCAGCTCCCCAAATACAACTTATTGAATTCTTTGACGTTAGGAGACGGTGCCTGGCACATTCCCCGCTGACAAGTGTACAGGATAGGTAATTTATTCCGATTCGCCATGGGTTTCAACAATGGAGCCTGGGCTTCTTGACCTTTGGTCGGGCCATCCGCGGGTATCGAAGTCACCACGACTCCCGGTGACTGGAGCCTGAGAACAGTCGCCAGAAGCTCCCCCGGCTGCCCGTCCTCTAGATCGCCGGCAACCACCAGCTCGTAGAGTGGCCCCAGGTGCCTCAAGGCCGCGTCATACCAGCCAGCCATCTCCAGCCCAGCCCGGCGCATGAGCCCGGCCTGGGCTTCGATCTGTTGACCCGCCTCGTCCATGTTCTCGGTGTTTCCGGTCAGAGCACCATGGGTGATCAGCACATCCACCATCACCGAGCTTCCACTGGGGATGACGCTGTCGAAGAGGTCGAGGCGCCGGCCCACAGGGGAGGTCGCTTGCATGGGAGTGTCGTACCAGGCCCCATCGGCCCTGGAGAATTCGCCTTGCACGATGCCCACCAGGTCCGTGGCCCACGCCAGGTAACGCGCCTCGCCGGTGACCTGATAGAGGTCGAGAAGTCCACGGGCCAGGAGTGAATGATCCTCGAGTACGGCCTGTCCTGTGGGCACGCCGGCGTTACTCGCACGGTGCAGTCCTCCCCCATCATCACGGTGGACCCGGTCGAGATAGGCGGCGATATCCTCGGCACGTTGCCGGAAATCCTGCCGACCGGTGGCCATGGCGCCGCGGGCGAAGGCCGACATGGCCAGACCGTTCCAGGCCGTGATCACCTTGGTATCCAGGCCGGGGGGCGTCCGTTTGCTGCGAACGTCCCGGAGTTGCTGGCGATGCTGAGCGAAGAGGTCATCGGGATCGGGAACCCGGCGAGTGACGACACTGGCGCCGTGCTCGAAGTTTCCTTTTTCGCTCACGCCCAGGACGGCGGCCAGGGCGGGACCCTGATCGGAGCCCACGGCAGCCACCAGCTGAGCCGGTGTCCAGACATAGTAGGAGCCTTCCTCGCCACCACTGTCGGCATCGTAACTGGCGTATATCGCACCACCGGGCTCACTCATTTCCCGATCCAGGAATTCCAGGACATCGACGCCCACAGCCGTGAAATCAGGGCGTTCGAGGGCCTCCCCCGCCTCGAAGTAGAGGGTGGCCAGCTGAGCATTGTCGTAGAGCATGATCTCGAAGTGCGGGACGGTCCAGTGGGGGTCCACGGTGTAACGGTGGAATGCCCCACCCACGTGGTCACGCAGCCCTCCCTGGGCCATGGCCTCGAGGGTTTTCTCCGTCATTTGGCGCGACTGGGCATCTCCCGTACGGCGGTAATGGTGCAGTAGGTACTGCCAGCGGACGGGAACGGGGAATTTCCGCTCTCCGGCGTATCCCCCGTATTGCTTGTCGAAGTGTTCGGCCGCTCCTGTGGCAGCCTCGTCGAGGAGGGCCTGGTCCACGCTTCCCGCTGAAGCGGTGGGGTCGGGCTCACTCTTGAGCCGCGCGGCCAGCTGGCTCGCCTGGTTCTCCAGATCGCTGCGACGCGTGGTCCAGAGCTCCACCACCTGGTTCAGGAGGCCCAGGAACTGGTCGTGGGGAATGTACGTGCCCCCGAAGAAGGGTTCGAGATCGGGCGTCATGAGGACCGACATGGGCCAGCCCCCACCGCCGGTCATGATCTGGACCGCCTCCATGTACGTGGCATCGACATCCGGCAATTCCTCGCGGTCGACCTTGATGCACACGAAATACTTGTTGAGGATCGCGGCCACGTCATCGTGCTCGAAGACCTCGTGCTCCATGACATGGCACCAGTGGCACGAGGAGTATCCGCTGCTCAGGAAGATCGGCTTGTCCTCCTGGCGGGCCCTGGCCAGCGCCTCCTCGGCCCAGGGAAACCAGTCCACGGGGTTCTGGGCATGCTGTTGCAGGTAAAGGGATGACTCGTCGCGCAGGCGATTGCCAGTGCGCCGCACTTCCTCGGGCGTGCGCGCCCCTTCGATGATGTCCATGCTGTCCCCCTGGCAGGCCGACATGCTCAGAACCACCAGCCCCAGGACGAGGCTCCTGGCTGTCTGACGAATGGTTCGGGTGTCCACCTTGGCCCTCATTTTCCATGATGTATTAGACCGCCCCTTGCGGCCCGCCGGATTTCGAATTCCATATGTATACCTTTATTGTCTTGATTCCACCACGCCGGATGACCATCTTGTTGACAATGATGTTCGTTTGCGTGTTTTCCTCAGGAGGAAGAGGACCATGATCAACTTGACCGAGAACGCGACTGGTGAGTTCCAGCGCCTGATGTCCGACCAGGGCCTTTCCGAGGCCGTGGTGCGGATCACCGTGGAGTCTGGTGGCTGTTCGGGCCTGCAGTACAACATGGATTTCGACGAGGCCGCCACGGCTGAAGACGCGATTTTCGCCCAGGAAGACGGCCTGAACGTCGTCTGCGACAAGAAATCCCTGGTCTACCTCGATGGTCTCAATGTCGACTTTTCCAAGAAGCTCATGGGTGGGGGATTCCGCTTCAGCAACCCCAACGCCGCCAAGAGCTGTGGGTGCGGGACCTCGTTCCGCCTCTAGAGTATAGATTGTGAGCCCTCCGACCAGGCTGGAGGGCTCACAATTGTTCCCATTTCTTCGTCCAGCCTGCTACAGTGAGCGCCCTGTCCCGGGCTGCTTCTGGTGGCCGTCGAAAAAGCGGACAAACAAACTGGCGATCTTCAGCGATTGATTGTTAACTGGTTGGCTGATTGAGCGGTATCACCGCCGTGTAGTCTTTTGGCCGGGTTTTTCCTGTGCCAAACCTGATCACTTGACCCTGGACCATCTGGCCCCGGAAGGATCACCCACGTGGCTGACGACCACCTGAAGGACGATCGCGTCCAAGATGGCGCCCAGCAGGCGCCGAAAGACCGCCAGAGCAAGACTGGCAACCCCTTCATCTTTCCTCGCTGGACCAATCTCCTGGGACCGATATCGGCTGTCGTGGCCATCGGCGGAGTGGTCTACCTGACCGTCCTGATCACGGCGGTCTTCCATCCCAGGAATTCGGCCATCGGCTATGCCCCCGAACAACCCGTGCCCTATAGCCACGCGTTGCACGTCGGCGAACTGGGCATGGATTGCCGGTATTGCCATACCACGGTCGAGGATGCCGCCCAGGCGAGCCTCCCCACGGCCGAGGTCTGCATGAATTGCCACAAGACCGTGCATCCGGAGAGCCCCAAGCTGCTGCCGGTGCGCGAGTCCTATGCCACGGGCAAGAGCATTCCCTGGGTGCGGGTCCACGACCTGGCCGACTACGCTTATTTCAACCATAGCGCCCACGTCAACGCCGGTGTCAGCTGCGTGAGCTGTCACGGTCGCGTGGATCGCATGGAAGTGGTCTCCCAGCAGGAGAAGCTCACCATGAGCTGGTGCCTGGATTGCCATCGCAATCCCGAGCCCCACCTGCGCCCCATCGAGTTTGTCACGGATCTGGATTGGGTGCCCGATGAGGACCCCTCCATCCTGGGCGCGCGACTGCGCGAGGTCCACGACATCAACCCGTCAACTGACTGCACGACCTGTCATCGCTAGTCGTTGCGCCGCCGGCGGCGAACGACGGAGGAACAAATGAGCACGGGAAGCAAGGCTGAACTGAACGGCCGCGGTTACTGGCGCAGCTTGCAGGAGCTGGCGCAGAGCGATGAGTTCCAGGAGCATCTGGATAAGGAGTTCCCCGGTGGGATCGAGCCTCCCAGCTCCAGTGTCAGCCGTCGGCGATTCCTGCAGATCATGGCGGCCTCCACGGCCATGGCCAGCCTGGCGGGTTGCCGCTGGCCCGAAGAGAAGATCGTCCCCTTCGCCAAGCGTCCCGAGGGTTATGTCCCCGGTGAGACCAAGGCCTTCGCCACGGCCATGGAGCTGGGCGGCATCGGCTCGGCGCTGCTGGCCACCAGTTATGACGGTCGCCCCATCAAGGTCGATGGCAATCCCGACCATCCCTGGAGTCTCGGAGCGGCCGGCGCCCAGTTGCAGGCCAGTGTGCTGGACCTCTGGGACGTGGACCGGTCACGCACGCCCGTGCGCCGTGAGAAGAATCAGGAGATCAAGGCCAGCTGGGATGATGCGGTCGCCTTCGTGACCGATCATTTCACGCCCCTGGCCGAGCAACGTGGTCGGGGACTGGCCTTCCTGTCCGAGGTCAGCGGTTCGCCCAGCCGGGCCCGTTTGCGGCGCTTGCTGGAAGAACGTTATCCCGAGGCTCGCTGGTATCGGCACGATCCCGTGTCCAACGTCAACCGCCTCGAGGGTGCTCATCGTGCCTTCGGCCGACCGTTCCACGATGTCCCGCATCTGGAGCAGGCCCGGGTCATCGCCGATTTCGATGGAGACCTTCTCAGCGATCATGCGGCGTCCCTGCGTAATGCCCGCATGTTTGCCCGGGGTCGCAAGCCCAAGCGCGACGCCATGAATCGCCTCTATGTCTTCGAGAGTGGACTGGGACAGAGTGGTTCGGTAGCCGACCATCGCGTGCCCATGGCGCGGACCCAGGTGCCCACAGCACTGGCGGCCCTGGCTGCCGAGCTATTCATGACTCACCACCTGTCCATGCCGACAGGTGCCGGTTTCAGCGCCGGCGACCTCGCGGCCTGGCAGGGCAAGGGGCCTGGCCAGGACGTCATCAAGGCCCTGGCTGATGATCTGATGCACAACCGCGGCAAGAGTCTGGTCAATGTCGGCGACCGCCAGCCGGCTGGAGCCCACCATCTGGCCCATGTGATCAACGCCGCCCTGAACAATCATGGCCGCACCGTGACCTTCCGTCCGGCCGCGCAGCTCGATTCCGACCTGGGCGTGCTGGTCAATGACCTCGGCAAGGGTCAGATCAGCACGCTGATGATCCTCGGCGGCAACCCCGTGGCCACCGCGCCGGCCGATCTGGATCTGGCCAGCGCCATGGACAAGGCCAGGGTCACGGTCCATCTGAGTGGTCACCGTGATGCCACCAGCCGTCGCGCGACCTGGCATCTGCCCCGCACCCATTACCTGGAGAGCTGGGGCGACACCATCGCGGCCGACGGCAGCGTTCTCGCTATTCAGCCGCTGATCGAGCCCCTCCACGGCGCCCGATCCGACCTCGAGATCATGGCCCTGCTGCTGGGCGAAGCCGCCCCGCGCAACCACGACATCGTGCGCACCAGCTTCCACCATCGCCATGGTGGAGCGGGTGACGCCCCCAAGAGCAATCCGCGGTTCGAGGAGCGCTGGCGTCGTTTCCTGCATGACGGCTACGCCTCG
>Ga0209692_10004178_pt1 | contig 13274 bp, 4 predicted proteins | sample tdDd472_FD_187129 | JGI IMG/M metagenome (GOLD analysis project Ga0209692, IMG submission 187129) | Marine sediment microbial communities from the Atlantic coast under amendment with organic carbon and nitrate - tdDd47.2 (SPAdes)... | ecosystem: Environmental > Aquatic > Marine > Coastal >...
ACGCAATCTTCATGGGTACTGCAGTCGGGGCCGCAGGTGCCGCTGTTGGGGCTGTGGCAGATGCCGCCCAGATCGGCGCATTCCACGTCGGCCTGGCAGGGGTTCGGGTTGGCGCAGGCTCCGTTGACGCATTCCAGGCCATCGCTACAGGTTTCAACAAAGCTGAATGCCCCGCCGCTGCACTGGTACACATCAAGGTTACCAAGGCACGTGGACAGGCCGTCGGCCTGGCAGGCTGTGCCCGGAAGGATACATGCGGCTGCCACGGGATCGCAGAGCTGACCCGCTGTGCCGCAGGAGTCCATCTGCTGCCAGAAACCGTTGATGCATGTCCACAGTTCGTTGTCGCCGCGGCATTCGCTGGCAGAACCGGTGCAGGGTTCTTCGCAGGCTCCGGTTTCGGGATTGCAGGTTGCGCCGGAGGTGTCGCAGTTTTCCGTGGTTTCCCACATGCCCATGTTGTTGCACTGCTCGGCAATGTTGCCGTTGCAGCGGACGCTGCCGTAGGGGCAGGGTTCCACGCAGCCGTCTTCGCTTTGTGCGCCGTCGCAGTTTTCATCAATGCTGTTGTCGCAGATTTCCTCGCCCACCGGCTCGCAGAGGTAGCGGCTGAGGGTAAAGGAAAGGCCGAAGGTACAGGGGGCCGGTCCCGGCATGTCCGCCGGAGGACTGGGGCAGTCGACGATTTCGATTTCCACGGTCCAGCTTCCGGTTAAGGTGCCGTCTCCCTGGGGAATCGCTGTCATGGAACTGATGAAACGCATGGTGCAGGTTTCTTCCAGCTGTACAATGCGGTTGGACGTGCCAATCAGCGAACCGGTGGCATCATCAATATAGCCGCTGATATCAAGCGGGGTGGCTTCCGGGAAGGTGAAGCTAAAGTCGTAACGTTCAAGGTCGCTGTTATACCCCTGTTCGATGCGACCAATAGCTTCCATGGGAACGTTGGGCTCCGGTTGCTCGCAGGTGCCGGGGCCCGCATTTTGGGCCAGACCCTGCATCATCCACATGCCGTCGTACTGATCGCCGTCCATGCACTGTCCCAGATCGCAGATGCGGGAGCTGTCGGCGCAGTCTTCCTGAATATTCCATTCGCCGGATGCGTTGCACACATAGCGGGTGCTGCCCGCGCAACGGCTCTCGCCTTCGCTGCAGGCATCGCACTGGTTGCTGCCTTCGTTACAGGTGCTGCCGTTAAGCTGGCAGTTGTCTTCCAGAATCCACTGGCTGGTAGCGTCGCAGGAATACAGAGCGTTACCTTCGCAACTGTAGTCGCCAGGGGAGCAGACCACGCAGGCGGCGTTAAGGCAACTGCCGAAGCAGTATTCCAGAACTTCCCAGCGCCCGTTGCTGCAAATCATCACCGCATCGGCGTCATCCAGTTCCATACAGGTGGTGGCGGCTTCCTGACAGGCTTCCACCAGATCATCGGCATCGCGGGGCACCAGCTTGTATTCATTGAAGCTGACGTACAAAAAACCGCGGATGGTGGCCATGACGGTGCCCTGAGCAGGCGGTGTATGGCTGTAGATCAGATCGTCCACCCTCAGGCCGTCTTCCACAATCCATTCGCCGAATCCGGCGTTGTCGTTGGTGACGGACACCAGTTCGTCCATCTGCACAAGCTGGCTTTCAAGGGCGTTGGCCCGGATGCCGCCGGTGGCGATTTCTGCCGCATCGGTAACGATAACCGGCGGGGGCAGTTCCTGATTGTTCATGGTCACCTGCATTTCGGAGACCGTGACCTCACTGAAGGGAACCGCATCGCCTTCGGCGTATTCCACATACACACCCATAACATCCACCACGTCGCCAGGGTAGACATCGGGCAGATTGTTGCCGGTAAAGGCAAGGAAGATACCCGCATAATCGCCGCCTGCCCGCTGCTGGGCAAAGGAGCCCGTCAGCCCGGAGGAGGTGGAGATCACCACAGGACCGGAGGTAATAATAAGGTTTTTCAGGGCCACCGGGGTGTTTTCCGCCGGGTGGTTGGGATCATCGGTATTCTGCAACTGGTAGGCGGTGTATTCCGCTGGCTGGCAGCGTTCACCCACGCAGATCAGCTGGCTGTCGGTGCAGGTTTCAATTTCTTCCCACTGGCTGGCGATACATTCCAGAAGAATGGTGCCCTGGGGATTACAGATACGTGCCCCGGGCTGGTCGCAGGTAATGGGAAGGTCCTGACACTGGCCGTCAAGGCAGATCTGGCCAAGGGTCTGGCAGTCGATGGTCTGTTCGATGCGTCCACTGTCGGCGCTGCAGGACATGACCCAACTGCCATCACAGTAGTCAGGGGCTTCGGTGTTGCAGGGATCGATGCATTCCAGCCGCTGGAACTGTTCGCTGAAGTCGCAGATTAGACCACCTTCTTCGCAGACATTGAGGGTTTCCCACAGATTATCACTGCTGCACTGTTGCAGGGTTTCGTTTTCCCAGCATCGGCGTTCGCCAATGGTGGGGCAGGGTTCGATGCAGGTGTCGTTGCCGTCAAACAGGCCGTCACAGTCTTCATCCACGCCGTTTTCGCAGACTTCCTCGCCGGTGGCCTGACAATCGTAGCGAACTGCATGGAAGGGCCAGTACAGGGTGCAGGGGGTTGCGCCAAAATCGTCGCCCCGCAGCACAAGCTGGTCGCAGGCATCACCGGTGGTGGTGATGTCCATGGTAATGGTGCCCTCAATCACGCCGTTGGGCAGAAGCTCGGCTTCCAGGGTGTTGGTGAAGGTGACAACGCAGTCGAATTCGGCGGTGTAGTCTTCTGTATGGCTACCGGTACCGGAGATCATGTTGCTTTGATCAATGGTGGCGTTCTGAATTGCCATGGGCATGTCGCCATGCATCGGCATAAAGGACAGGTCGCCGCCGGTTTGATCAATGGCGAATACCGCCACATGGCCTTCGCCGGCAACCGGACGCTTGCAGGAGTTTTCACCGGCGGTAATCATGCCGGCGACGTTCCACAGGCCCTCAAGACCTTCGCCGTCAACGCAGACGCCGAACTGACAGATCAGGCCGTTGTCTTCGCAATAGGTGGTGGCGTCCCACTGACCGGAGACGCACTGCTGAACCGTGTTGCCGCTGCAACGCAGTTTGCCTTCTTCACAGGTAATGCAGACCGGGTTTTCCGCGCCGGTCTCGCAGACCAGCCCCGGGTATTCGCTGCGGCAGTCTTTTTCCACGTCCCAGCGGTCACCGGCACAAACCATGATACGGTCGTTGATGCAGGCCCGTTCGCCCAGTGGGCAGACCTGACACGCGCCGTTGGTGCAGGGGGTCTGGGCGTTGCATTCGTCGCTGGCCTGATAACTGCCGTCCACGCAGAGCATAATAGTGTTGCCGTCACAGACCCGCTGGCCTGCGGTACAGGTGGGGGCATCAAAGAACAGATCAAGGCCGGTACTTACCGCTTGCGCCGGGAAGGCCACCACCACGGGGTTGAAACCATAGTCCGTTACCGGATCGCTGCTGTCCCACCCGGTTTGGTTGGTGTCAGCCGCGGCCCGCAGCCAGTAGGAGCTGGCTCCTATCTGTTCAAGGGCAAAGGGAAGGGCCGTACCGCTGAAGTTGCCAAGATTGTGGATTTCGGGAATCGGGGCCTGTCCGCCCTCGGGGTCGTCGTTATAAACCAGCAGGAACAGATCGCGGCCATCGTGTTCCGCCGCGCCGGTGACGCTGCCGAAGAGATTGCCGAATACATAGAAGTTCAGGTCTTCGATGGTTACGGTGGTCTGACCGGTTTCCGGCACTGCGCCCAAGGCACCGCTGTCCAGGGTGTCAAAGGGATCGGATGCGTCGGGACCGTCGTTAAGGCGGTCGGCGTATACCCGCAGATACCAGGTGCCCGCCGGGATCCCGGTGACTTCCCAACTAAAGTCCGTCAGACCGGTGTCCAGTACGCCGAGTTCTTCCACGGTCATGGGAACGGAGCCCTCAAGGGCAGGGTCATCGGCATACAGGGCCAGAACAAAGGTTTTGCCGGCAAAGGCGGCATCGGTGTACACGCTACCCCGCAGGGTGGCGAATTCATCGGGGCCTTCCGGGCCGTCATCGGTGTCGGGTTCGTCAATGTCATCGATGTCATCGATGTCATCGATATCGTCGGGTTCGTCGCCGTCGGGTTCGATGTCAATACCATCGTCATCAAGATCAAAGTCGCCATCAACGGGGGTATCGCAGACAAGGTCGTCTCCCGACAAAACCATAGTGGCCAGGTTTACACTGCCAGGAGTGTCCGGCAGGGTGATTTCACCCTCGGCAAAGGCTGCGCCAAAGTCGTCTTCGTCACGACCGTCTTCACACAGGTCCACCCAGGCATAGACAAACCAGGTGCTGCCTGCGGGAATGCCCCCGATTGCAAAGCTGCGGTCCGTGGTGGTGGTGTCTTCCTCCGGCACTGCCGGGGCGTCGATTTCCACTGCCTTAAAGGGCCAGGCGGTGTAGAGGTTCCAGTCCGGAGCAGCGGGACTGGTCACTTCGTAGGGATAGACCAGGGCCACGGCGGGCAGATCGTAGACCGTATTGGGGAAGGTTACGCCGCCATTGATGCTGTAGAGATTGTCGCCGTCAAGGCCAAAGAGGATATCAATGTCAGTGGCTTCTTTGGCGTCTTCACTGGCCGGGTCCACGGCTACCGGCATCTGCAGAGCCCAGCCGATTTCCGTCCAGGGGTCGATCATGTCGTCATCGGCAACATCCACATGGACAACCACGTAGTAGCTGCCCGCCGCCACGCCGGTGAACTGATAGGCCACGGTTTTGTTCTCAAAGTCCACAGCGCCTGGGGGCAGGTCGGCTTTGGCAAGAGAATACGCCGGGGTCACGTCATCGGCGGGGTATTGTCCAAAGAGATGGAAGGTCATGTCGCTGTTGATGTACTCCGAGGTGGTGCGCAGGGTACCGGAGATAATCGCCGGGTCCGGGGGAATCACCTCATCGGGATCAACACCGTCGGCATCTTCTTCATCCGGTTCCGGGTCCGGATCAAGGGCGTCTTCCTCAAGGTCGCCGGCCTCATCGGCCTCATCGGCATCGCTCATGTCGATATCGCCGTCGGGCTCAACGCGTTCGTCGCCGTCACAGCCAACGGACGCAATGCCCAGCACCAGCATAACTATCGCTGCAATACTCAAGCGAATCAGTATCGTACCTGCTTTCATGGAATGCTCCTTGATCGTCTACAGTTCCCAAAATACTTGTACAGCTCGGGGCACGCACACTTCATCATATTACTTTATATGAAACAGCGGCTTCGGGCAAGGCTTTCGACATAAATCCCCGGTTCCGATTTCTGCCGCCGTGTATGCATCGTACCCCGGAATCCCGTAAACCCCGGAATCCCGCAGGTGTCAGGGGGGAATCGCAGGTATTCCGGTCCTCAGCCGTACCCTGCTGTGTATATTTCATACACAGTGTGTGATGCCATTTTATTCATTGTTATTGACGCCTGTGTAGTGCTGTGGTATATTGCAGTTACAAACCGCGAAACATCTTTAGGTACGCTTCGATCCTTAGTAAAGGAGTGGCACATGCAACGGGTGGTGTATTGCGCTTTCATTTTTGCGGCATGTCTGTGTGCAAACGTGCATACGACCGCCGCCGGGGAATCCGCCTTTGACCAGCGAACCATGGAGGGATGGCTGGGCGGCAACGGGGTGCAGCTGCTGGCGGTGGAGGTTTATCATCCAAATTTTGCCCTGTGCAGACAGGAAATGAGCCGCTGGAAAGCCCTGCACGAGCGCTATCACAAACAGGGCCTGCATATGGCGGTGATATCCGTGCCGGTAAACGGGACCTGCCAGCCTTTGCCCGAGGGTTTCAGCCCGGACTTTTCCTACTGCGATACATCGGGTTCTGCCCGGAAATTACTGGGGGTTTCCACCTATCCCCAAAGTTTTTTATGGAACTGGCACGGCGACATGCTTATGGCCCGGGGATCTTCAAAAAAAGCGGGCAAAACCATTGCCTCCTATTTTAAGGCCCGGCCCGGCGTGTATGTGCAGGTGGCGGATTCGGTGCAAAGAGGCACTGCGGTTGCAGCAAAGTTCTCAAAATTGCTGGCCAATCACAGTAAACTGCGGATTATCGACAACAGTGACGAAATCGCTGAAATCCGGCGTCTGGGAGATTGGGCCGGTGAGGGTATGAGCTGCGGCGATCAGTGCATGTGTATGCCCAATCAGCAGGTGAGTAAGCGCTTTAGTATGCGGATTTTCAAGGGCACACAGGGGCTTACGGTAGAACTTTTCGCCCTTGATGTGGGTTGTCTGGCTGGTGCCGCCGCCATTGCCCCGGATGCGGACCCGGATTTTGCCTGGGGCGAGGCGGTTGATACGGTGCTGATGCGCCTGATGCGCCCTATGGAACTGCCCATGAGCAAACCCGAGGAAACCGACACCCGAAGCTCTGCCTTTGGGGTGGTGATTTTTCATTCCGACCCTCAGGGGGCAGACCTCTATATCGATGGTAACAAGGTGGGGCAGACTCCCATGGATGTGGCCCTGCGACAGGGCCGCCACACCCTGCTGGCCAAACTTGACGGCTGCGCCCATCTGCGAACCGACTTTGTGGTGAAATCCGCCCGGGTCTGCAAACGGCAATTGCTGCTGACCCGCACAACCGGCATCATCAACGTCACCAGCGAACCCTCCGGCGCGGAGGTTATGCTGGAAGGGGTGCATATCGGCACCACGCCGTTGAAGAACATTCAGGTAGCCACGGGACGCCAGCCTTTGGGCATTTACCTGCGGGATCATGAGGCCCACAAGCAGGATGTGGTTATTGTTCGCAGCGAGGTTACCCGGGTACATGCCATGCTGAAAAAAGCGATCAAGCCCGGCGTTATCCGTCTGACCGGCAGCCCCCTGACCGCCATGGTTTATATCAACGGTAAAAACGAGGGCTCCATGCCCTTTGAAAAGGAATTTCCCCCGGGACAGTACGATATCCGGGTGCAGGATGAAGGATTCTATGCCTTTACTAAAAGCGTTGACCTGAAAAGCGGACAGGAAGCCCGCTACCGGGTGAAGCTTAAATACGATTACCCGGCCACGCCCCACGAAATCTCCGGATGGTCGCTTTTGGGCGGCGGAGCCCTGTTTGTGGGACTGGGCGGCATTTTTACATCGGTGGCCTATGGCAATGCCTCGGATTACCGGCAAAGTGTCACCACCGCCGGAGGATTCAAGGACAAGGTGGAAACCTTCGACACTCTGGCCATTACCTTTTATGTGGTCGGGGCCGCCATGGTGACGGCAGGATCGCTGTTGCTGATTTTCAATCCCGGTGACGAATATTGGGAAAACCGGGCGGCAGTGGGCGGCAAGGATGCCAAAGGTACAAAAAAATCCCCTGAAAAACAGGCTCCCAAAGTATCGGTGTTCCCCTGGGTGGGCGACAGCGAGGGCGGCGTTGGGGCCCTGGTGCGATGGTAAGGCGAGGTGAAATCATGAGACAATACACAATTTTAAGCCTTCTGAGCGCCGTGCTGCTTGTTGCCGTGTGCGGAGGCTGTACCTCCCTGCCCGCCGTGGGACACGAGGGCGAGGAATGCTTTGACGACGCCACCTGCTATGGCGATCTCCGCTGCGTGGCAAATATTTGCGTGCCCTGCACCTGCGATATCATGAACGACTGCTGTGATGGTTGTTTTCCCATTAACGAGGGTGGCCCCTGCGAAGGCGGCGAAGGCATCTGTCGCAAGGGATTTTGCAGCAACTGCGTAAACAAGCCCAACGGCACTGCCTGCGATGACGGCAATCCCTGCACCCAAACCGATTCCTGCCAAAATGATGAATGCACCGGCAGCAATCCCGTGATCTGTGTTGCCATGGACCAGTGTCACGAAGTGGGAGAATGCAGCACGGTTACCGGTATGTGCAGCAACCCCCGCAAGGAAAACGGGACATCCTGCAACGATGCCAATCCCTGCACCGAGGTGGATATCTGCCTTGGAGGCGACTGCGTGGGCGGCAATCCCAAACAGTGTCCGCCCCTTGATCAGTGTCACAACATAGGCCAGTGCGTGCCGGAGACCGGTCAGTGCGAATATCCCAACCGTCCCAATGGCACCATGTGCGATGACGGTCAGTTCTGCTCCCAGGGCGATTTGTGCCACGAAGGCGAGTGCATCGGTGGCATAGAGCGAAACTGCTTTGGTCCCGTGGTGCCGGATAACCCCTACTGCCAGGAGCCGTTTTGCAACGAAGATACTGACCAGTGCGAACTCAGGCCCTTTAACGAAAACGGTGCCTGTGACGATTTTCAGTTCTGTACCGTGGATGAAGTCTGCCGGTCCGGGGAATGTGTGGGCACCCGGCCCCGCAACTGTAACGGCGAAGTTCCCCTGGACGATCCCCAATGTCAGGCCGCGGCCTGCAACGAAGAGGACGATCGCTGCGAAGCCGTGCCTGCCAACGACGGCGCAGGCTGTGACGATGGTTTGTACTGTACCACCAGCGGTAGCACCTGTTTGCAGGGTATTTGTCAGGGCGGCACCCCCCGGAACTGCTCCGGCGAGGTACAGCTTGCCAATCCCTACTGCCAGGAGCCCTGGTGCAACGAAGCGGCGGACACCTGCGTGGTGGTCAGCGCCCATGAGGGTGACAGCTGCGACGATGGCAATTTCTGTACTGTGGGGGCCATGTTCTGCCGTTCGGGAACCTGCGTAGGCGGTCAGGAACGCAACTGCGAAGGAGCCGTAACCCTGCTATGGCCCGAATGTCAGAAGCCTGCCTGCGATGAAGAGACCAACGCCTGTGTCATTGAAGCCAAAAACGGCGGCGGTGCCTGTGACGACGGAAATTACTGCTCTTTGAACGATTACTGCCGCGACGGCATATGCGTTGGCGGTGAGGAGCGGGACTGTAGTGATGCCATTGAACCGGGCAACGAGGACTGTCAGGTGCCCTGGTGCAACGAGGCCACCGATACCTGCTCGGTGCAAAACGGTAACGAGGGCGGAGCCTGCAACGACGACAAATTCTGTAAAGTAGGGGCCAAGCATTGTCATCAGGGCGAATGCGTGGGCGGCGCAACCCGTGACTGCAGCCACGAAGTCACCATCAGCGAACCGGAATGTCAGGCCGCCATTTGCGACGAGGAGAATGACATCTGTCGCCTGGAATCGGTAAATGAAAACGGCGACTGCACCGATGATCTCTTTTGCACCGATGGTCAGCAAAATTGCCGCAGCGGCGTCTGCGTGGGCGGTCGTCCCCGTAACTGCGATCTGGAAGTGCATATTACGGAACCCCAGTGTCAGTCCGGGGTTTGCAACGAGGAAAAGGACAAATGCGAATGGGTGCTGGATAATGAAGAAGGCCCCTGTGACGATGGCAGGTGGTGCACCATCAATGATATCTGTGTACAAGGCTATTGCGCGGGCATGGACCGTGACTGCGGCATGGCGGTGAATCCCCCGGTGCCGGACTGTCAGGACGGGGCTTGCGATGAAAACAGGGATATATGCACCATTGTCAGTGCCCGGGAGGGATACCTTTGCGATGCCGGGTTTGGAGACAACACCGGGGAATGCAGCAGCGGCGTGTGTTTGCCCGTGGACCGCACATTTCCCATGGGCAGTCCGGTAGACCCGGCGGAACTGGGACGCAGCCCCGGAGAATATCAACATGTTGTAACTCTGACCAGGGAATTTGACATGGATACCCACGAGGTTACCCAGGGGGAATTCACCAACGTTATGGGTTACAACCCCAGTTACTTTGGGCCCAACGGTCCCGGCACAAACTGCGGCGACAGCTGTCCTGTGGAAAACGTCAGCTGGTACGATGCCGTTGCATATGCCAACAAACGCAGCGAGTATCTGGGTATGCAGGTGTGCTACACTATTCGCATGGCCCGCTGCGAAGATGGTACCTATGTGGGTAACGATTTTATGAGTTGTTACAACAGCACCCGCAAGGGCATCGATTCCGCCGTGGTGCAGCATAACGGCTTTGACATGATTTACGACTGCTCCGGCTGGCGGCTGCCCACGGAAGCGGAATGGGAATACGGCGTGCGGGCGGAAAGCAGAACCGCCTTTTACCCCAGTCCTGGCAACAACGGAGAGATTACCGAAACCGGCTGCGCCCTTGATCCCAACCTGGATCAGATTGCCTGGTATTGCTACAACAGCGCCTACCGCACCCATGTGGTGGGGGGCAAGGAACCCAACGAATGGGGCATGTACGATATGCTGGGCAATGTTCACGAATGGGTTAACGACTGGTTTGGCATTTATCCGCCGCCGGGCTACTACAGCCTGCGGGACCCCGAAGGCCCGGCCAGCGGCTATCGCAAGGTATATCGTGGTGGTGGCTGGTTCAGCTATGCCCGGCGCTGTCGCAGCGCATACCGTGACGGTCACGCCCCGGGAGAACGGGAAAGCACTCTGGGGTTCCGGCTCTGCCGTACCCTGCCGGAATAATACCGATTACTGGTTGATATGAAAACGGGCGCGGCCATTGGCCGCGCCCGTTTTGCGTATATGCAAATTTTCTGATGGGGGATTACTTCAGGTTCCAGGTTTCAGAAAAGTGGAACCAGTAGGAACTGCAAAACCGGAAATAATTTTCGCCGCTGGAGGCTTCAAAGGTTTCCACAAACACGCCGTGGCTTTCGGCCCCAAACAGGAACAACTGGCTGTCTTTCAGCCGCATGGAAATATTGTGAAAGCCCACACCGCCCAGGGTTTTGCGTCCCGCACCCCACACCGACGCACTCCAGTTGAGTTTGCCGCTGCCGGTTCGGACCGATACCAGACGGAAGGGGAAGCCCGCAGAAGCGTGCAGGGCAATAAAGGTGCGCTTGTTGGTAATCAGCACCGAGACGCGCTCCGGCAGAGTGTCCTTGCCGATTTCAAGCAGCGAACGGTTCACCTTGACGCTGCGGTTGCCGGTACTGATAACAAAGCGTTTGCCGTCAGGAGTGATGGTGGTGCCGTTGGGGGCCATGAGCCCGGCCTTTGTTTTGACATACTGTATGCTTTTAACCGCCGGAAAGGTAGTAGCAGTACCGCTGATCAGTCGTCCCTTTTGCAGGGTCTCCTTGAACCAGGGAGGCATATCCATCTTCATGCGGGTTTTAAAAAAACCGGTAAAGGTTTTGATGCCTGCGGGGTCGAGGCTGCCATCTGCGGCTTTTGGGGCAACCCGTTTATTGGCTTCCCACATGCCCTGCATCGCCAGCATATTGTTGGGGTCTTTTGCCAGTTCGCCAAGGCGTTTGACCCCGACTTTGGTAAACAGGGCACGGTAGTTCAGGGCCGTTATCACCGGGGTGGTGGCCTTGACAATCTGGGGCCGGAAATTGTCGGCGATCATCATCACGCTTTGCTCTGCGGCCCGCATGGTGGCGGGGGCCAGAAGCAGTATCAGACACAGGGTCATCAGAATGGAACGGCCTCGCTGCTGTTGCATAGGGTACCTCCTGCAATCAAGGGTCCGCTATGGTATGTACTCCAAAGCCCGGCGATGGTCAAACCCCGGTAACAGAAAACCCCGCCAGGCGGCGGGGTTGTAAACCTTAGTCGATTTGAGGAGCCGGGCAGGGCACGGCGTCGTCGTAGCCCAATAGCTCGCCCAGTGAGAAGCAGACATAGGGCTGTTTGTCGATGGGGATTTTACCCGCAGATACCCAGAACAGCAGCTTTTGCGGATCAAAGAGCACAAAGTGCATGGGGCCGTTGGTGGCGATACCCGCATCGTTATCGATGTTTTCCTCGTCATAGGGCGGCTCGATGCCGGTGCGGGGATGTACCCGGTCCCGCATGACTTTGGCCAGACCTTCGATATCCAGCTGGCCGTAGAGGGTGTCTTTGCCGTCGGGATCAACCACCTGCTGCAGCCGCTCTTGCCGCAGAATGCTGGAATCCGGGTTGTCGATATCCTGCACCGCGTCCCAGTCCTTCATTTCGTCGCTGAGGAAATGGTTGACCGCATAGACATAGCCATCGCCGTTAACAGGCCGCATTTTCATGTGCTTGGCGGTCATTTCAAAGACTGCGCCGGTCTGGTTGGGGCCGTCGGCCACCACGATCATCTCCGAGGACATGTGATCTTCGCCCTCAAGGAAGGCTTTTGCTTCGTCTAAGCTGCTGTTATGCTTTAGGATTTGCCCAAGCATTTGCACGTGGCTGCGGCCAACTTCATCACGCTGGGTGGCGTCCAGAGGGTCGGCTTCGTTGGAGCAAACCGACAGGCCTGCGGCGTTCATGCCGGTGTAGGGGGTGATATTGAGCGGAAAGCCCATGAACATATGGGGAATGCCGTCATCGGGCTGCCGCACGAAGATAACCGGATAAGAGTGAATTATCGAGATATCCATGCTGCCCCAGTCCAGGTTTCGGGCGTGATACAGGCGGCCATCGGGGCTGGCAGCGCCGTTGGCAAGCACCTCTGTGCAGCCGGGGCCCTGCTGTTCGCCGTTGGAGCGGAAGCTGGGCAACAGCTCCATCATTACGTCGCCGAAGTTAAGCGCCATACAGAAATCCATTGTAAAACCGGTGCCTTGCGTGGCATCGATCATGCCCTGGCACTCATCCAGCACGTCCTGATAGCTGTTGGCGGCGCCCAATTCCAGCACGCCAAGACCCTTGGCGATCTCGGGCAGCAGGCTCAGCACTTCGTCATTTTCCACAAAAACCATGGCCTCGGCAATGACATCATACAGCATTTCGCCGTGCTGATACCCCATTTCGTAGGGGCTTCCCTTGAGCCATACCACGGTGTAACGACCGTGCTTTTCCATTTTCGGCTCCAACGGTTGCCATTCTTTGGGCGTGCTGTTGTCGTCGTCGTTGCAGCCGCCAAAAGCCAGCAGCAGAATCATCATAAGAGCCGTAATGCCGCGCAGGGCCGGGTGTGTAAAGGACATGGGCGATATCTCCTTGGGGGTAATCGTCGGTTTCTTAACGCTTATATATTTTATCAGCATAGTGCATTCGGTGACATAAGGCAAGGTCGCCCACAGGATGACTTTGGGCTGCGGGATGGAAAAATTTCCGCCGGGAAATAGCCGGATTTAGGTCAAAAAATCGACAATAAGATAAAATGCGCTCGGGAACTTGTCGGGAAAAAGAGGTCGGTTTCTCCTGCCACGATTTCGATTTCACGGGGCACAAGTGCCGATTTTTTGCTATATATTGTTTTTATATAGATAATAGGCCATTTTTGGCTGCGTCATTTCCCGAGGCGGGCCCGTGAAACAGCAAAATTTGACCCTTCGCGGCCCGTGTTTTTAAAAGTGCGTCCCGAGGAAAAAAAGTGATTTACGAT
>Ga0209692_10004188_pt1 | contig 13249 bp, 13 predicted proteins | sample tdDd472_FD_187129 | JGI IMG/M metagenome (GOLD analysis project Ga0209692, IMG submission 187129) | Marine sediment microbial communities from the Atlantic coast under amendment with organic carbon and nitrate - tdDd47.2 (SPAdes)... | ecosystem: Environmental > Aquatic > Marine > Coastal >...
TATTGCTGCTTACATGGGTTCTATGGGTGCTGCTTTAGCAACTATGGTAGCCAACTTATCGTCGCACAAACGTGGCTGGGACGAGCGTTGGGAAGAGTTCTCGAAAATTGCAGAGCAAGGTAAATATTACCACGATGCATTATTGCGCATGGTAGACGAAGACACAAATGCTTTCAATAAAATTATGGATGCCTTTGGTTTAGCAAAAGGAAGCGACGAAGAAAAAGCAGCTCGCAAGCAGGCTATTCAGGATGCTACAAAATATGCAATCGAAGTTCCTTTCAACACATTGAAATTGTGCTACGAAAGTATGGATGTTTGTAAAGCAATGGCTGAAACAGGTAATCCAAACTCTGTAACCGATGCTGGTGTTGGTGCTTTAGCTGCCCGTTCGGGTGTTATTGGTGCTTACTTAAATGTAAAAATCAATGCTGCCGATCTTGAAGACAAAGCTTATGTTGAGCAGGTTCTTAAAGAGGGTGCTGAAATCGTTGAAAAAGCAAACGCTTTGGAAGCTGATATTCTTAAAATTGTTGAAGATAAAATTAACGGATAATATTCTTTAAGCAATATATATTGAAAACCCATTCGTCGCAAGGCGGATGGGTTTTGTTTTTATAATAAAACAGAATGCCCCATATTCCTTAGCCTGTACATAAACCTTTTTAACCATTTTCTGATTATCAAAAAGCTACTAAAGCGAATCCTGATAACTAAGTATAAATTTATTGCTAATTCAGCCAACAGGTATAAATGAGAAACCGAAGTGTAGGTTTTGTAATGGCTGAAGTGAAAGATACGCTTTCCTATTGAATCAAATATCAAAGAGGCTGCTAGTAATAACTATACAGCCTCTTTCTGTTTTACCTGTTTATAATCAGTTTTTGTGTTTGTCGCTGTTGTGAATTATCAAGTTCCAAAAAGTACATCCCTTTGGCAAGGTCTAAAGTATTCAAATTATACGTATCGCAATCTGTTTTAATTACCCGGTTGTACACTTCCTGTCCGTTGGTAGTGTATATTCTTATGGTACAATTATGACCTTTTAATCCTTCCCAATTAATCTCCACCTGATTATTGGCTGGATTAGGGAAAAGCTTCAACTCTGAATCCAGCGTTAGCTGCTCTTCAACTCCTGTCAGGTTACAATCCGACAATTGCAGTAAATTTGAGCCATCAATATCAATACTGTATATCCCTTGGTTACCCCCATCCGGAACTAATGAAATAAAGAGCTTATCCTCCGAAGGATGGAAGCATGCCTGAAATGCCCACTCCTGGTCGGCTGAACTTGTAATTACTGTAGGATTGCTACCGTCGGCATTTGCAATTACCAAATCGCCACCATTGTTGTACCCTTTATTTTCGGTTGTTTCATATACAATTTTGCTACCATCGGCATTAAAGAACAAATGCAATTCCTGGTATCCAAATTCATTTGGCTCAGTAATATTCACCCAATTGTTTCCATCCGGATCCATCATTACAATCCGCTCGTTGGCATTATAACTTGCATGGAAATATATTTTATCACCAGCAGGATTATATTTAGGAGCATTCTGCCAATAAGCACCCTCTTCTTTCGTAATTTGTGTACGGGTAGTTCCGTCAACATTCATTGTAAAAATCTCTGGGTATTCATTTTCATCCCAGGCACTAAATACAATGGAATTCCCGTCAGGCGAAAAATTCGGATAACCATCATAAACCGAATTATCGGTCAGACGCGTTAATCCTGAACCATCACTGTTCATTAAATAAATTTCTGCAGTATTACTATAGGCACCATTTTGAAATACGATTTTGCTACCATCACTACTTAAAGCAGGGTAATAACAACCATTACTTAGAGATGTTAGCTTTAAAATATTTGTTTGTGCATCTAAATCTGAAAACCATCTCCGTCACGATCTGAAATAAAATAAAGATAATTCACATCCGGTGAAACAGAAACCCACTGCGTATGGCAGTTCCCTTCTGCAAAGCCACATCTTCCTATGGCAATAATAAAAAGAGCAAGTAAAATTTTCTTCATAAGATTGAGTTGTTTTATAAAATTTAAGTTTAGTGTTCGTTAATTTTCTGAAAAATCAAATCAAAGATATTAAAATATTTGATTTGCGATTTACCTGAAATGATACAATTTGCACTGCATTTTAATGCATCAAAATCTACTTTTAATTATTTGTTTTCGGACTATACACCAATAATAAATATCAATACCTCGTATTAAAAATATCAATCTGCAACTGGGCTATTAATGATAGAATTCGCTGTTTTTTATCAATTTTCCGGTATTAATTCCTGATATCGTCTTCCTGTCAATGTTTTTACATCCCGGATCAACTTTCAACTATATCGGATCAATTTTCAACCCTGTCGGATCTACTTTCACACCTATCAGATCAATATTTACACCTATCGGATCAGTCATAGCACCTTCCTATCTGATAGGAAGCTATTAAATATTGACAGGACGAATAAAATCTTGATCCGGTTAATATAAATTATGATCCGACGAATGATTAAAATGATCCGCCTACTATTAATAATGATACGTTTTGTATGGATATTGATCAGAATGGGGTATTTTCATCAATAACGGAGCGATTACGGTTATGCTTACTTACCCAGAAACTTTTATAGCCGGCCAGGTGTTCGGCATTATTCCGGAAAGCGAATTTTCCACAGTTACGCACCTCGTCCACTGTTTTTTTTAATAAACTATAGGCTTTATCGCGGATAAGGCGGGTTTTATTACCCGATCTGCGTTCACCGTTTACAATGGCTAAAGCTGTAGCCAGTTCATCAGATAAGGAGTCAGCCTTTTCCAGCAAACTTAAATCAAGAATTGGCGAAAGTATACCTGTATGATCCATCCCAATTGTTGAAAGGTCGCTTAATTGTTGTATCAACCTGGTATTGGATAATGTGGTACTTAATCCATTAAGCAAACCCTTTAAATCCTCGTGTTCACGAAAAGCAAAGCGAAATGAACTTACAAGCTTTTTATTTAATTCGACTGCCTGAAATTTCATCTCCTTCCAGTTGCAGGCAGCTTCGCTTCGCATACCGTCTTCCTTTATCCACTCCGACTGAACATATCGGCATGCATTGGCCAGTTCGCGCAACTCGGTGATTTTATAAGGCGCTAAGCCAATAGCCTGGAGAGCTTCCATATCATCTTTAGCACGGGAAGCTAAATTATCGGCCTCCTGCAAATAAACAGGTATGGGCATATAAGGCTTTTTGATTGAATAAGCAGGTATATTTTCAATTTGATCCCGGTGTTTTTCAAAATCGCATAGGTTCGACATGGCTAAAAATTTAATGACTTACCCAATTTACAAAAATGCATTGGTATATTGTTAGATAACTGTATGAAATTTAAAGAAGGTGCTAAGATTCTATTTTGCTGTTATTCGGTTACTATTTAGTTCTATATGCGAATCAAGGGCTGAATAGTTATTAAAAAAGGCTAGCAGCCTCTAATAACAATAGCCCGGGGTATCGTCCTTGGGCGTTCGGAATATTAATTTCCTATTTTTTAATAGAATTAGATATAACAGCCATTCTAATTGTTGCCCTCTTTATATCGCTCAAGCCGCTGGGCTTTTACTTTCTTACTACAGCTTAAGAAAGTAAACAAAGAATCCCGCCGCTGACTATAAAAATGCTAAGAATCGATCAATCTCACTAAAATCAAATAAACTCGTCAAAATATACATTCGTACCTCATGTTTATTTATCCTCAAACAGATTTGATTTTTAAACGCTCAATTGTTCAATTCTATTAACACATTTTTTTAGTAGGCGGAGTAAGTGAAATCTAATAATATTTTATAAAACTGTTCTTTTTGGGTTACAAATTAAAACAGGTTTCGAACACTATAAGGCTTCGCCCTGGGCTAATATATATCGCGCCTTTAGCGCTTAGAAAAACATATTTATTGAGATTTGTCTAAATCTCAATCCTTGATTCGCATTCTATATTAAACAATAGTCTATTAAATAACAGATACCGGAACAAGATGGGAGAGACAAAAAATGCCAACTTTAATTCAATTGAGGTCCAACCGATATAGCAAGTCCATGCTCACCTTCAAAAACAGTTATATAAAAGCGGTCGAAGTAAAAACGGATATAAGAATACAGGTTATTTTCTTTATTTTTAATTTTCATCAGTTTTTCCCGATCAACACCTAGCTCACATTTCTTAATTGTATTGCCAATAACTTTTCCCAAAGGCTCATTTTCTTTTACTAAAAATGAATTCTGCAGGTCGGGATCTTTAAGGCTCTGACTTTTCTCAAATCTTCCTCTAAGTTCCGAAATCGTAGTTAATTTGATCCTGATATGGATTCCGTCGATATCTCCTTCAATTTCTAAAAACTTATCAAACTCAATAAATGTAAATATAAAAAACCAGGCAGAATATTGATCACTCCCCATTTGCATTCCTGCCTTATAAATCTTGTCAATTGTTTTACCTGTTAATTGTGCCGAAAAATCAATTTGCTTCATTCGATACCATCCTTTCAAATTCAATACCTATTAACACAACAATTTTATAAAGCTTTCTATTTAGCTTATTCACAAAAATATCAGTTACTAATATTTTTTAAACAGCCAGGTTTGAAACACTAAACGGTGGGTACCTTTAAATTGATTTGCGTTTTTTTTGCGTCATGGTGCCTTCGCGGTTTGATGAGCCTTACCATACTCCCGGAACCAACCGGTATTTTACCTTTTGCATATATTCTGTATACCCTTTCAAATCTCTGCTTAATACTTTTTCTTCATTTTTAATTCTGAAAACAATCATTATAAAAAGTAAAACAGTTGGAATTACAGCCCAATAGGATCCCAAAGCCAGGGGACAAAATGTATACATAATCAATACCCCAACATACATGGGGTGTCGAACTAAAGCATATGGCCCGGTGCTAATAACCTCCTGCTCCTTCTCTACCTCAATTATACGTGATGCATAGGCATTTTCTTTCAATACCCTAAAGAATATCAGATAGCCCAAAACAATTATTATATCGGCCAATATAATCACCCACAACGGAACATCAGACCATCCATAACGAAAATCGAAACCAGGAAGCGAATAGGTTCCCAGGAAATAGAGCATGGATAATCCTATCAGTCGTTTTTGTTCCTTCTCCTTCTCTTTGCCTCGCATACGCCTCTCCAGCAATTCGGGGCTATTTTTAGCCAACCAGCGCAAAGCAAACAACATAGGAATAATAATGACTCCGAAAAACACCCAGGCTTCCCAAAATTGTAAGGTTCCTGCAGGAATGAAAAACAACAAACCAAAAATCAATAAAAACATCGAAAATCTTAAAAAGACAATCAAATAGAGCCTTTTCATATTGATTTTTTGTCCGGAATCTGAAGAAGGTGAATTTGCCATAATTGCTTATTTGAAAGTATGCAACTATAACAGGTGGGTAATATGGCTTGTTGAATGATAAAGGATACAGGAAACGGGAAACAAGATTTTAAAAAAGGTATCACGTATCAAGACCCCGACTTAAATATTATCGTAAAAACTAACTACTAATAACTTCCAACCAATAACATTTTTTTAGAATCGATTACCCCCCAAAAAAACCTTGCACTTTACTAAATATATCATTTAACACTTATAATTTATCATTTCTTTGCCCCTTTTTTCTGCAACAAAACCTCAACCGATTCTTTGGTAACCAGACAACCTTTAGGCATTTCTAGTAAGGTGGTCTCAATGCTTTTATAAAATCCTTCGATCTTTTGATTTTCATCAATCATTTCGATTAATACCGGAAGTTTTTCAGTAAGTTCCCAAAACTTCGACGATGCTATTTTATTGCTCGAACCGTAGCCCATTATACCACGAAAAACAGTAACTCCGGAAATACCGTAATCTTTAGCTTGCTGTACCAGGTATTCATAAAGAAGTTTCGAACCAATACGATCTGTTGAGCTGGCATAAACTTTTAAGATACTATGCATATTATTTTCCATCTTATATAAGTTTCGAGATTACATAACCCAAATAAACGGCAAGAAAACCAAGGAATACACTTAAGCCGGTATAAAAAGCCATTGAAAGAAACTGCCCGTTGTGCATCAGACTCATATTTTCATTAGCAAAGGTTGAGAAAGTGGTAAATCCACCACAGAAACCGACCATTAAAAACAGTCGCCATTCTAAAGTTAACACTGTACTTTTATCGGCAATACCGGCTAAAAAACCAATAATTAAACTTCCCAGCACATTAACCACCAACGTTCCTAATGGTATGGAAAAGAAACCGGCAAACAAGTTTAATTTAGACACATAATAGCGGGAAACACTTCCGGCAAACCCTCCAAATCCAATCAGTAATATAGTTTTTAGCATTATTAGTTATTTTGTAGGGTAAAGATAGGGTTTATTAATGATTGGTATAACAACATGACACGAATAAAAAAGAAAGGGGGACTCGCCCCCTTTTTCTATTAATTAATTTTCTTGAGTGCTTTATTACGCACAAGGGCTAATTCCAGACTATTTAAATACCATCCGGCAACTTGCTTAAAATACTCCTGAGCTTTTGACTGATCATTTAATTTCTCATATGCCAGTCCTAGGAAATACCATTCATAAGGAGATCCTATTCCGTTTTCCATTTTCACAATGGCATTCTTATAATTCCCTTTGTAAAAATCAAATAGACCAAGTAAGAAACTTAACTGTTTTTTTGCTCCCGGCATATTTCGCTCCTTTAGTTTTAACTCAAACTCTTTTAGCAAAGTCTCCGCTTGATCAAATTCACCTTGTTTTATATACTTATAGGCATTCCAGGACATAAGACGATACCTGTAAACATCCTTTTCTACATTAGTTAATCCTGAATTTTCAGTCAAAGTTTCAGCAGTCTTTAAATAACCATTACCCTCTTCAATTTTCCCAGTATTATACGACAACCAGGCTTGATTTAAACATGTATTTATCTCCTGTTTATAGAGTTTTTCAGTCTGACAAAAAGAACGTAATTTTTCAAAACCTTGTAAAGCAGCATTAAAATCATCTTCATAGATAAAAGATACAGCATTATAAAAAAGTGCATAATTTTTTGATCCGAAATCTTTTGTAGTATTGAACCATTTCATATAATTTAAACGAGCATCAGCGAATTTATTTTTGAAAACATAACAATGCCCTACCATTAATCGTGCACTGTTATTCGGCTCCATTTCAAGTATTTCATTATAGGAAGCCAAAGCTTTGTCAAAATCACCCTTCTGACGATAAAGGGTTGCAATATATCTTATGGGACTTACTTTTTCAGGAAGTAGTTCTTTGTATTTTATATAATTTTTTTCAGCATTTTTAAAATCTCTAAGAATTGAATATTTATAGCCTAAATTTCTATATATCGGAGCAAATTCCGGATTCTTCAAAATGGCCATTTCAAATAAACCAATGGCTTTATCATCCTCGTCCCAATAAATATCACTTGCCAAATAAAACAAAAGCCTGTAATCGTCTGGATATAATTCCTGTAAACGATCAGCTTCTTTTACCATATTGGCTCCATCCCTATTCCTCTGAAACTCATACATTTTCAAAAAACACTTTTCACCTTCCGAAACATTATCAATTAATTTCAATGCCTTATCGGAATATACATTAAATTCTTTTTGCCCTCCAACCCAAGCCTTATATAAATAAGCTAAAGCAAATTTATCATCCAGCTCAATGGCTTTTGTGAAAAAGTCAACAGACTTTTGATATTCCTGAATATCGAATAAAGAACGGCCTTCATAAAAAGCCTGGAGCGCTTGTTTCGAAGAGGAAGTTATTTTCATTTCCTTTACATCAGCAGGAGGATTTCCTGCACAAAACATGCCTGCAATACCTAGTATTGCAAAAAAAACAAAAAAAATTCTAAGTTTCATGACATCTATTTTTTAGTCCAAAAAGAAGTTACAACAATCATTTTCAGATGTCAAGAAAATACATAACTATTTTATACTCTTAATTTTTAACATAATACATTTACTATAAAAAATGAATTATCGTTTTTCATAGTTAATTAATCTCCATTACAATAAACTTTTCTGAGCAATTGTTGTTAGTGCATCTGAATTTAAATACAAACATTAATATTAGTAATTATGAGTAAAGAAAAAGTACTTGATTATTTACAAAAAGAAGCCAAACCAGTACGTCCAGGTGAAATTTCAGAAGCAACAGGTATCGAATCAAAACAAGTGAGTAAATTTATTAAAGAGTTGAAAACAGAAGAGAAAATATATTCGCCAAAACGCTGTTTTTACCAGGCAAATAAATTATAAGGTATAAAAAAACCTGTGGTCTCTCCCCAAACCACAGGTTATACATTTTTGTCTACTAGCTAACAGGATTTTAGGTTATTAATTCCTAGGTTATCATTTGCACCACGAAAGTAGAAAAATTTCTTTATCCTCAATCATCTCCAGAGTCAAATTACATGAACAACTCATTTTCTTTGGCTATTTAACTGTTTCACCTGATAAAAACAAAATTTAACAAGTATAGAAAATAGTTGTTAAATATTTAACTTAAAAAATCTATAAATGACTATAAAAACATAGATGTTGTAACGAATATTACATTTTTCCTCCAATCGATTTTATATATTTGCCCTCGTAATAAAGAAGAATCTATTTTCTGATAAATAAAACATTACATGAAAACAGTAGACGAAATATTATTGCAAGACGATTTTTCAAAGGATGATATTATCACCCTTTTAAAATCTGATGTAGAAGATCGCAATAAACTATATAAGAAAGCCGCCGAAATTAAAGAGAAGTATATTGGTAATAAGGTTTATTATCGCGGACTGATCGAATTTTCGAACAAATGCGGTAAAAACTGTTACTACTGTGGTATTCGAGCCGGTAATAAAGATGCCGAACGTTACGAACTTACCGACAAGGAAGTTTTAGAAGCCTGTAAATTTGCACATGACAGTAATTATGGTTCGGTTGTACTTCAGGCCGGTGAACTAAATAATGAAAAGTTTACCACACGAATTTCAAATTTATTACAAGAAATAAAAAAGCTTTCCAACAACGAACTGGGAATTACAATTTCCCTGGGAGAAGAAAGCGAAGATATATACAAGGAGTGGTACGAAAACGGAGCACACCGATACCTTCTGCGAATCGAATCCTCTAACCGCGAACTGTATTACAAATTACATCCTGAAGATGACAAGCACTCTTACGAAGAGCGCATAAACTGCTTAAAAAATCTTCAAAAAGCAGGTTATCAAACCGGTACAGGTGTAATGATTGGCCTACCATTTCAAACACTGGAAGATTTGGCTGATGACATACTGTTTATGAAAGAGCTTGACATTGACATGTGTGGTATGGGCCCATATATCGAACATGCCGAAACACCACTATATCAATACAAAGACCAGCTACTACCATTAGAAGAACGCTTTAATCTTGCGTTGAAAATGATTGCTATTCTACGAATTATCATGAAGGATATTAATATTGCAGCAGCAACAGCTATGCAAGCCATCGATCCTATTGGCAGAGAAAAAGCAATTAAAGTAGGAGCCAATATTATTATGCCAAATATTACTCCAGGGCAATATCGTGACGACTACAAACTATACGAAAACAAGCCATGTACCGATGATGCAGCAGAAGATTGCAAAAACTGCCTTGAAGCCCGTATACATATCACCGGCGATCAAATTGGCTATGGCGAATGGGGCGATTCGAAACACTACAAAAGAAGACAAGAAAAATAGAGACAATTAAGTACTTAGTTAATAGTTATTAGAACCTCGTATGTATATTTTCTAATAACTATTAACTAAACTCATTTAACTCTTTTAGCAAAATATAACATTGATCATTTCAGTTTCTAGTATTTTTTTATATTTTTAGTGTTCAAACCTAAAATTTATAATATGAAATTTGAAATTCAACATCAGGAACGTTATTCACGAGGTGAATTATTATTACGTACCTTTTTAGGCTTCTTCTACATTCTTTTACCACATGCATTTTTATTAATGTTTGTTGGTTTATGGGGAGCTATTCTTCAATTTATCTCTTTCTGGATTGTTCTGTTCACTGGACGTTATCCTCAAAGCTTTTTTGAATTCCAGGTAGGATTAATGAAATGGAACTTACGTGTAAACTCACGTCTATTTAACTTATCTGACGGATATCCTGCATTTGGAGTTAATGCAACTGATGAATTTACCAATTTTGAAGTTGAATATCCTGAAAAACTAAGCCGTGGTTTATTATTATTACGTTTTTTCTTTGGTTGGATTTACGTTATTTTACCACATGGTTTAATCCTTATGTTCAGAATGATTGCGACAAATTTCCTAGTATTTATTTCATGGTTTGCCGTTTTATTCACAGGAAATTACCCAAAATCATTCCATGAATTTAATGTAGGTACTTTACGTTGGAACACGCGCGTAAATCTATATTTATATTTTATGACTGACGACTATCCTCCATTTACAGGAAAAGAATAATTAGAAAATGCAAAACGAAAATTTAACTTATTATCCGCTTCCTCAACCAGATGACCTAGATATTCGGGAAAAAGAAGACGCAATGGGTGCCTATTTTATGATGTTCGCAGCAATGGCTATCGGACTTCCATTACCCATTGTTAATATTATTGCCGCTGCGGTATACCTGTTTATGGACCAGACCAAAAAAAGCCGATATGTAAGGTTTCATGCTTTACACTCGCTTTATGCTCAAATTCCGGTAACACTTTTAAATGCAGGAGCAGTAACCTGGGTATTGTTAGTTTTCTTTAGAGATTACGCCCTTACCAATATCTTCTGGGGATATATAGCACTGGTTGCCCTGGCTAATTTAACCTATTTTACATTCAGCATTATTGCTGCGGTAAAAGCCAGAAACGGACAGTTCTTTTACTTCTTATTCTTTGGCAAACTGGCTTATCACCTTGCTTACAGGGTAAAAGAGGATAATAAAACAATGGTTGTAAATCAACCTCCAAAAATGTAATAATCGTGAAAAAATCGATTATAAGAGATTTGCTCATATTGGTAGCCATTGGAGCTGCCATATGGGCAATTTTCGCTTTAGTCCCGTTTGCACCAAAAGAATCCAAAATCATTTCCATAAACAAAGAATATGAACTTGGTGAATTTATGGTAGAAAACTTCTTTAACGATGCTCAATACTCTGAATTTAATTCGGAAACTGTTGATTCTGCATTAAGCCTTATAGCCGAAACATTATCTGAAGGTGCTATAAAAAAAGAGTATACTTATAAAATTATCGTATTCGATCATACTATGATCAATGCTTTTGCCATGCCCGGTGGAAATATTATTATTTCGACTGGCCTGCTCAATTTTATTGAAGAACCCGAAGAACTTGCTGCAATAATGGCACATGAAATGGGGCATATAGAGAATCGAGATGTCCTTAAACGTCTTATAAAAAATTTAGGAATAGCTGTTATTACTTCCGGCGATCAATATGTATTAAGTGAAGTTTCCAAAACAGCTGTCTCTACTGTATTTGATCGTAAGCAAGAACGCGAAGCCGATGAATTTGCTTTAAAGCTTCTTGAAGCGAGTAAAATTAATCCCAGAATATATGCTACTGTATTCCGCAGGTTTAATGAAGCCAACCAGGATTGGAATGAAAACCTGGAATTACTAATGACACATCCTCATAATAACTCAAGAATTCGAGCGGCACTGGAATATGAACTCCATGAAGATTTTAGTGAAACAAAACTGGATATTGACTGGCAAAAAATTAAAAACGAACTATAAAAAAACGGGAAGTGCAAGCTTCCCGTTTTCATTTTAAATATATCTCTAGAAATACAAGTCTCTTTCACCTTGTTTAATCTTTTCTATTCGGTTTCGTATTTCATCTACATTAACACTATCATCTCCGGTACCTTTTTCAAGATCCTGCAGGTTTTTCTCAACCACATCCCAACCTTTTTCTTTGATATGCGGTTTGGCATAATCCATTAAGTATTCACATAGTGTTAAAATCGCATTTGGCGTACAGTAACGCTTGATAAAGCCAGGTACTGAAAACTCCATAAAATGCTCACCTGTGCGTCCGGTACGGTAACAAGCTGTACAAAAAGAAGGTAAATAACCGTCTTCAAGCAACTCTTCAATAACTTCTCCTAAAGAGCGGTTATCATTAATGGTAAATTGCTCACGATTCAGGTTTTGTTCGTCATTTTGTATTTCAGCATAAGACCCAAGCTCAATTTTAGTACCACCATCAATCTGAGAAACACCAAAAGACATTATCTCCTTACGAAGGTGCATTGGTTCACGAGCAGTTAAAATAAGACCTGTATACGGAACTGCCAAACGTAAGATTGCTACCAGACGGGCAAAATCCTCATCACTTACAAAATAACGATCGGTAATACCTTCGTACAAAGCTTCGGTAATTCTTGGGAATGAAATTGTGTGTGGTCCTACATTGTAGCAAGCTTCCAGATGATTTGCATGTCGTACCAAAGACATCACCTCAAATCTCCAGTCATAAAGACCAAACAAAGCTCCAATCCCTACATCATCAAGCCCTGCTTCCTGGGCACGATCCAAAGAAGTTAAGCGATAATCAAAATCGGCTTTTTTACCGCCTAAATGATACCATTTATAAGCTTCGGGGTGGTATGTTTCTTGAAATACCTGGTATGTTCCTATTCCGGCATCTGCAACGGTCTTAAATCCTTCAATATCTAAAGGTGCTGCATTAATATTTACACGGCGTATTTCACCGGCACCTTTTTTAACTTTGTATACTGTACGAACATTTTCAGCGATATATTCCGGAGAATACTCCCTGTGCTCACCATACACAAGAATCAGGCGTTTCTGTCCATTATCTTCCAATGCTTCAACTTCACTAACCAATTCATTACTGTCAAGAGTTTTTCTTACAGCATCTTTATTGGTAGCACGGAAACCACAATAGCTACAATTATTTGAGCATTTATTTCCAACGTAAAGCGGAGCAAAAAGTACAATACGGTTTCCATAAACCTTTTCCTTCAGTGCTCTTGCCCCCTCTTTAATTTCTTTTATCAGTTCAGGATCATCAGCCTTCACCAATACCGCAGTTTCTTCAAGGGTTAATCGCTCTTTATTCAACGATTTGGCAATAACTTCCCTTACCCGTTCTTTGGTTGGTTTTACATCGTTAATATAATCCC
>Ga0209692_10004189_pt1 | contig 13249 bp, 6 predicted proteins | sample tdDd472_FD_187129 | JGI IMG/M metagenome (GOLD analysis project Ga0209692, IMG submission 187129) | Marine sediment microbial communities from the Atlantic coast under amendment with organic carbon and nitrate - tdDd47.2 (SPAdes)... | ecosystem: Environmental > Aquatic > Marine > Coastal >...
GTTACTATCGCTGTTTCTCCACGATTTAGAGAACGATTCTGGAAATCTCCCACCTCTTCCATAAATGCTCTGGCGGACATTGGTGGAGTAGTGTAGATCTCGTTCCAGGCAAAATCTGAAAGCTCCAATGGAAGATCACCGCAATTGGTAATTTCAACATCGCGTTTGGTATGTGTTTCACTTTGCTGATAACCAAACTTGACACCGGGGCCATCCAGATCTTCCAATCCCCAAATTCCGGACACACCTTCCAGAGGATTTATAGCAATACATGGTGGCTGCATTTCCTGTACACTACCAATCAGATCTACACAGGTGTCTTCTACGCCATTATCATAGTCAAGCCAGCTAACACACAGTTTTCCAGTAAGCGTAGAAGGCGCGGTATGAACTCCATCAATCGGCCTGAAGTTAACTTCTATAGCTTGAGAGTATCCTGAATAAATTTCAAAAGGAGGAGTAGCCTCAGAAGACAGCAGGAGAGAAAAAGCACCATCGGCAGATTCTGTAATTTTTATATCGGTAATACTTGCAGTAACACCGCCCCTGTTCTTAGCCAGAAAATATCTCACATTGTCGTAATCAGGTGGACTGGAACCAAAATCCAGCAGCTCTGGATCTGCAATAATTCTTGGCTTACCACAAGTTGTTGTCTGAATCTTGACCCTTAAAACAGGAGCATTAACAGCATTTGAAATTACTATCAAGGTGTTTTCAATATTGGCAGCTTCATTTATGGTGAGATCAATGAATACATCAAAAGATTCCCCTGGCTCTATAACTTCCGGGTTTTCCCATCCCAAAACCAAATCTTGGATACTGAATTCGTCACTGTCATCTTCTAAAAATACTGAGTAAATCTTTAAATCATCATAGCCAATATTTTCCAGAGAAAGATCTTGTCTGGCAGTCATATATTCAACATGCCCAAAATCCACAGATGAGGGACTAGCCTCAATTACGGCCCTTGTGTCACTGCTGGTCAAAGTCAGCTTCAAATTGCAACCATCTTCACAACTTAAATCAATTGTATTCACAACGCCTTCAGTGTAAGAGCCACTGCATGTTTTTCCCTCGTTGGTAACTATCTGCTCAGAGTCCACATATCCTAAGATATTGTCACCTTCTCTATAAACCAGACTGAACTGGCAGCTTTCATAATCCACCACAACCCAGCTATCATAGGTCTCGGTATTTTCACCACAGGAGAACTCTGCTCTGTATAATCCGCTAAAGTTGCTGCATTCCAAGTCCAGTTCAGATTCCTGCTCGACTGTTTCAACATCAGCAAGATCCTCGTCACCATCGGAAAGATCAAAATCACCATCTGCATCAATACAAGTGCCTGCATCGCATCTTTTGCCATTGCCACAATCGTTGTCATTCATGCAGTAAGTCTCATCACCATCAGAAATATTTACACTGGAATTGCAGCCAAATACCAACAAAGCAGCAAACAGGAACATAAAAATTATTATTCGTTTTGCACACATACTACACCCCTTTGAATAATGTCGTTGTGGCTGGTTATGGAGCGCAAATCGTAACATGGACACAGTTATTTATCAATCCAAATTGTAACAAATTGCCTGAAAATAGCAGTGATCTTGCAGCATAAACTTTGCCAAGCGCTTGATTTTTGATCAAAGTTTTGTAAAGTTCTAAAGCAAGTTGATCATATCTTCATTAAGAAATATAAGTGCTTAAGTATTTATCTGTAAATGCCGAATAAAATAATGCAGTGGCTGACTTTTTCTTACGGATCTTCTGCAATCAATGCTAGTAAAGTTGTATCGCTCAATCTAATTGATATGTTAAATCAGAATTGTAGCAGGTAGTTTCCAAGACAAGCAGCGTTAATCCTTCTACAATACGGCATTCATCAAAGGCAATTATGGCTCGTCCAAAAATGGAACTCAGCCTACGGGGAGTAATATTCACAGTTTTAGCTTTATTGGCAACAGTTGTGACTGTTTTTATGGGCCTGATTTTATTTGTCCGAGATTATGGCCATTTTCAGGATAGACTGGAGTTGCTTCGAGAGCAATATATCCAGTCCCAAAAAGAAATGATAAAAACGGAAGTTATTGACGCAACTGAACACATTGAATACATGTTATCGAGGAGCGAAAAACGCCTTAAAGAAACGATAAAGAGCCGTACTTTGGAAGCCCACGCACTAGCAACCCACATTTTCAATCAATATAAAAACAAGAAATCTTCTGAAGAGATAAACAAGATAATAATTGAAACTATCAGGATAATTAGATTTAGCCATGGCAGAGGCTATTATTTTTCCACCAGACACGACGGTGTTGAATTGCTATTTGCAGATAAACCTGAAATAGAAGGAAAAAACCTAATAGACCTGAAAAATTCTCAGAATAAGTACCCAATTCGCGATATGATCAAAATATCCAAAGAACAAGGTGAAGGTTTTTATCGTTATTCATGGAGCAAACCATTTAGCGAAGGCAACGAGTATCCCAAAATTTCCTATATCAAATACTTCGAACCTTTAGATGGCTACATCGGTACTGGTGGATATCTTGACGACATAGAAAAAGATATCAAGCAGGAAGTACTGGAAAGAATCAGCAAAATACGTTTCGGCAAAGATGGATATATCTTTGTTGTAAATTATGATGGCGTTACATTAATGAATGATGTGCAACCTTATCTAATAGGTCAAAACCTCTGGAATATGACCGATCCATACGGAATAAAGGTCATTCAGCAGGAACGGCTTGCAGTACAAAATCCTGAAGGTGACTACATAAATTATCATTGGGAAAAGCCTCCAACAGGAAAAGTTAGTCCAAAAGTTTCGTTTTTAAAAGGAATTCCACAATTGAAATGGATGGTTGGTGCAGGGGTTTATCTGGATGAAGTAGAATCAATCGTTGAACAAAACGAAGTAGCAAAAATAAAGGAAGCTTTGGCAGATTTAATAATAGCGAGCATTTTGTTTATTTCTATTTTAGGAATTATTTTATTAATCTCCTATTACATATCACACTATTTCGACCGTCCCATTGATATATTTATTTCTTTTTTTAAAGCCATGGAACAAGGTGGTAAACCAATCGCAACAGATCCGCTGAGAATTAAGGAATTAAAATTATTGGCCCGATCTGCCAATAGCATGCTGGCAAAAAGAATAGAGGCAGAGGAAGCTTTGAGAGAGAGCGAAGAACGCTATCGGAATTTCGTCAACAACGCCAGCGAAGGTATTTACCGAATTGATTTCAGCAGAAAAATACGCATAGATATTCCCGAAATAGAGTTAATGCATCAAATTGACCAATATGCAATTATCGGCGAAGTCAATGAAGCCTTCTCCCGTATGTATGGACTTCTCCCAGAACAAATGGTGGGTAAACCAGCCAGTGACTTTGCACAAAATTATGGTGCCAGAGTTTTACTGGTTCTGGAATCTCCACAACACCAGATAAACGAAGTCGAAACCGTTGATCAGGACAAAGATGGAAAAAACATCTATCTGGCAAAAAATTTCAGTGCTGTTGTTGAAAACGGGATTTTAGTAAGAATCTGGGGTATGCAGAGAGACATTACTGCCCGCAAGATCGCAGATGAGGAGAGAGTAAAACTCGAATCTCAACTTCAGCAAGCACAAAAAATGGAATCTGTTGGCCGTCTGGCTGGTGGCGTGGCTCATGACTTCAACAACCTGTTGACAGGAATAACCGGAAACTTACAACTTGCCAAGATGGATCTTTCATACAATGATCCAATCCATGAAACACTGGATGAAATCAATGAAGCTGCCACAAGAGCTGCGACACTAACAAAACAGTTGCTGGCGTTTTCCAGAAAACAGATAATCGAACCGAAAATTCTCAATCTTAACGCATTAATAGACAACATGCGTAAAATGCTGGTTCGAATTATCGGTGAAGATATAGATCTTACAACAATACCCATGAATGATTTGGGTAAAATAAAGGCAGACCCCGGTCAAGTAGAACAGATCATACTCAATCTGGCGGTAAATGCCCGCGACGCCATGCCTCAAGGCGGTAAGCTCACTATTGAAACAGTTAATGTCCGTCTGGACAAGGATTATTGCAAATCACACCCACTTGTAGAACCGGGTTACTATGTAATGATGGCCATTTCAGACAATGGCGAGGGAATAGACGAAAATACTCTGAAAAATATATTCGACCCATTTTTTACAACTAAAAGGGAAGGGCAAGGAACAGGTCTTGGTCTTTCTACTGTCTATGGAATCGTCAAACAACACAAAGGTAATATCGAAGTTTATTCCGAACAACAAAACGGCACAACCTTTAAAATCTATTTTCCCTTAGTACAGGAAAAGGAAGATTTGATCAATAAACCGGCTGTTCCTGAAGTTCTTCCTAAGGGTACAGAAACAATCTTAATAGTAGAAGATGAAGCCATAGTGCGAAATATTGCTATAAAGATTTTACAGCGACTGGGATATAATGTACTGTTTGCAAGCGATGGCCCAAATGCATTGATTTTGGCGAGAGATAAAGGAAGCAGGATAGATCTGCTTCTGACTGATGTCATCATGCCAAATATGAACGGGCGTGAGCTTGCAGAAAACTTGCAACAGAAATTTCCTCATCTAAAAGTCCTGTTTACTTCAGGCTATACCGAAGAAGTCATTGCTCACCATGGCATTCTTGATGAAGGTCTGGAATTTATCGGAAAACCTTACTCACCACAAACACTTGCAGTAAAAATACGACAGACACTGGACAACTGAGTCCATAAGTCTAACTTTACCTTCCGATATTTTAAACTTTACCCGGTATCCAAAGGTCAACCTATTTTAGTTGACAATTTTTTTAATATTGCTAAACTGGCAGCTGGTAATACCAGTTGCCAGTTTTTTTTGATTTGGAGCACCGTAAATGAAAGCATTGATGGAACCGATTACAACCGAAAGTCTCACGGAAGTTTTTATCTCCCGTTTCGAGAAGCTTATCTTAACCGGAGAATTCTCCATTGGCCAGAAGCTACCATCTGAAAGAGAGCTGTCCTTGCAGCTTGGGGTAAGCCGCCCGGTGGTGCATGAAGGGCTGATGGATTTGGCGCACAAAGGTTTGATTTGCATGAAGCCAAGAGTTGGTGCGGTGGTCAGCGATTATCGTAACAATGGCTCTCTGGCCATATTAAATTCGCTGGTTAGTTATGCAGAAGGTGAAGTTGATGAACAGCTTGCCGACAGCCTGCTGGATATGCGAGAGCTGTTTGAGGTGGAGTGTGCCAGGCTTGCGGCCAAAAACAGAACGGCGGATAACCTTGAAGCACTTAAAGCCATTATTGACAAGGAAAAAAATATTGCTGATGAAAACTCAAGAATGATTACCGAGCTGGATTTTGACTTTCATCACAAGATATCCATGGCAACCGGAAATCTGGTTTATCCCTTAATGATGAATTCATTCAGACAGGTTTATACAAATCTGTCTGGCAAGTTTTTTAAAGATCAAAGCGTGGTAGAGCAGGTTTTTACGGCACACGAAAAATTATACCTTGCTATTAAAAATGGTAAGGAAAAGCAGGCAGTTTTACTGATGAAAAAAATATTGAAGCACGGCGAAAAGCATTTTAAAGCCTTGCGTGACTCCAGACTAGGAGAATAACATGACAGACAAAAATACCTACGAGATCAAGCAACCCAAGCAACTGTCAGAGAGAATCCAGTGGCTAAGGGATTATTATTTTGAGGGCAACGAGCGCAAATGGAACAACGAGTTTACGGCCTGGACAACTGGCACGCCGTGGGATATTCAGTTTAACGAGCTGTCCTTTTACATCGTTCCGGAAAATTATATGTTGCTGCAAACCTTTGTTTCGTCTTTTCATCAGGCAGCAAAGGAAGTCAAGCTTCCCAATGATTTTTGGTCATGGAGTCTGGTTGAAAGAAGGGCCTGGTTCGTCAAAGCCTGCATGGTAGATTATGTTCCGCAGGAGGTATTACCGGGCGATTTGCTGGCCGGTGCAAGGTTTAATCTGCAAAGTTCCATGTGCCTTACCGAAGCTGAAAATAAAAAACGCTCTAAACGTGTGCTGGGTAAAAATGGTGCCAGAGCAAAGATGAAATGGTTTCACGATCATGGCTACGGAAATGCCGGAGCTACCAGTGGTCATCTGATTCCGGGCTATGAAAAAGTTTTAAAACTTGGCTGGAAGGGCATATACGATGAGTTGCAGCAGCAATATCAGGCTCTCACCAAGGCTCAGAAAAAAGGATACAGAGGTTCGCAGATCAGGGCCATGATGACTTCAGCAACTATGCCCAGAGATTTAGCTGCTAAATATGCAGAGGTCTGTCGGGACTTGGCCGCAAGCGAAACCACACCTGCCAGAGCAGAAGAGTTGCAGCAAATGGCCAATAATCTTGACCGTGTGCCGTGGAACCCACCACGAACATTCTGGGAGGCCGTACAGGCCTTATGGCTCAATCACATGCTGGTTATGAGTGACGAAAACTACCCCGGCCCCGGTGTTTCTTTCGGACGCATAGATCAGTATTTGTTGCCTTATTGGCAGCACTCTGTTGAAAAAGGAATGGACAGGGAATTCGGTAAAGAGATTTTAAAGTGCATGTGGATGCATGCCAACACGGCATACGATGCTCTTATCAGAGCCGGTTATCAGGGTATTACTGCGGGCTTTGGTCAACTTATCACATTATCGGGTGTTGGCGCAAAAGGTATGGATATGACTAATGAATTAACCTATGTGTTTTTAGAGGTCATAGACGAGATGACTCCGATTCTGGAGCCTAAGCCAAATGTAAGATTGCACAAAAACTCACCTGAGAAACTGGTGGATAAAGTTGTGGAGATGGTTGCAGGCAGTCAGGGTGCGCCGTTTTTGCTGAACTTCGATGAACGTTCGATGGCAGGTATGATGCGAGAGGCTAAAAGAGCAGGACTCGAAAAACTGATAAACGAAAATAATGTTTTCGAGTATGCCCCGGTTGGCTGTCTGGAAAACACCATGGTTGGAAACGACAGATCTGGAACCGTTGATAATAACCTGAACCTGTTGAAAGCTGTTGAGCTTGTTTTAACAGATGGCAAAGATCTGGTGCCGTTTGTAGACCCGCTGTCAGGCAAGCCGGCTCCTCTTTCACAGGACGGCCCTCAAACTGGTGATGCTGCCGAGTTCGAGACATTCGAGCAGTTTTATCAGGCCTTCGAAATTCAGATCAAGGGCATCATTCAACGATGCGTGGATTTGTATGAAGAATCGGAATCAATTCGAGCCGAGTACTTTCCGACACCTTATCTTTCCTGCATGGTTAAAGGTTGTGCCGAAAAAGGTTTGGACGTAACGCAAGGTGGCGCGGAAATCGCGCTTTCAACTATCGAGGGTGTGACTTTTGCTACCACGGTAGATTCCTTGATGGCGATCAAGTATCTGGTTTTCGATAACAAAGTTTGCACAATGGCAGAGTTGATTGAAGCTTTAAAAGACAACTGGGAAGGTCACGAGGTGTTACAGGCAAGAGCCAAGAATAAAGCTCCCAAATATGGCCGCGATGATGATGATGCTGATGCTTTGGCCGAAAAAGTGATGGACTTGTGGGCAGAAGAATGCTGGAAGCATGCCACAAAAAGCACTCACCGCCAGTTCCGTCCGGGAATGCTCAGCTGGAATTACTGGGTTAGTGATGGTTATATTATGCCTGCCAGTGCCGATGGTCGTAAAAACGGGCAGTTCTTGTCAAATGCAATTTGCCCCAGTAATGGTGCGGATATTAACGGCCCCACCTCCAATTCCAACTCTGTCGGCAAGGTCTTGGGCGGTAAAGCTTCCGAAGGTGAAGGCGATTGGCTGAACTATAAAAATAGCTTGCCAAACGGGGCCAGTCACACAATCACTTTTAATCCATCTATCATCAAAGATCCTGAACACAAAGAAAAATTCAAGGCCTTTTTAAAGGGATACATCGACAACGGTGGAACGGCTTTGCAAATAAATATGCTGGACCCTGAAATGCTGAAAGACGCACAGAAACACCCGGCGGATTATCGCCACCTGCTGGTTCGTGTAACGGGTTATAATGCCTATTTCACCAGTATTGGAAGGGAATTGCAAAACGAAGTTATTGAACGAATAAGTCATAATCAATTTTAGGAATGGACATGAGTGACATTGCAAAATCTGCCGCTGGCGAATATGGGACAGTGCTTGAGATACAGCGCATGTCTACTGAAGACGGGCCGGGGCTACGTACCACAGTATTTTTAAAGGGTTGCACCCTCAAATGTGAATGGTGCCATAACCCTGAAAGCATTGAATCAAAACCGCAGATACAGTGGATAGAATCAAGATGCATAGGATGCAAAATCTGTCTGGATACATGCAAGAAAAATGCTTTAAGTGAAAGTACAGGCGGTATTGTCATCAACCGTCAGTTATGTGAAGGCTGCGGTAAATGTGTTGAAGAATGTCCTTCTACGGCCATGGAAATCATGGGTGTTAGATGGTCCGTTGATGATCTGGTTCAGGAAGTGTTAAAAGATCGGGCATATTTCGAAAATTCCGATCAGGGCGGAATTACCATTTCTGGAGGCGAAGTTACCATGCAATCCCGCTTTGTGGAGCAGGTTTTGAAAAAGCTGCAAGAAGAGAATATCCATACAGCTATTGATACTTGCGGTTTTTGCAAGTGGGAATCTTTGGAACGCCTCTTGCCATATAGCAATCATCTATTGTTTGATCTGAAAGAGATTGATGGTGATCTACACAAAAAATATACCGGGTCGGACAATGCTTTGATTCTGGAAAACGTCAGAAAATTGGCCGACTATTTAAAGAGTGTAAATTACGAAACTAAGCTTTGGCTTAGAACACCAATAATTCCTGATGCCACTGCCAATGTGGAAACAGTTAAACGGATTGCTGATTTTATCAATCAGCATCTTTCCGATGTAGTTGAAAGGTGGGATCTCTGTGCATTCAATAATCTGTGTACCGATAAATATTTACGGCTTGGCACAGAGTGGAAATATAGGCATGCGGAGCTTTTAAGCCAGGAGTTTATGGAAACTCTTGCACAAACGGCCAGAGATAGTCTGGACAAACCGGAGATGGTTAAGTGGAGCGGTTCCACAAAACTTTCGACTGAAGGCATAAAACAGGACAACGTCAATACTAACAGCGTCTGCGGATGTTGATAAGGAGGGAAGATGAAAAAACTTCACCAGTTTAATAAGGATGATATGAAAGCATTTGAGCCTTCAGAAAAAATCGGTTTGCTGGTAACAGTCAATCCTGAAGGCTTCCCTCACATTACCTTGATAACCTCACTTCAGGCCAAAGACGAAACCACCGTTATCTGGGGACAGTTCACCGAGGGTGAAAGTAAGTCGAACGTCTTGCACAATCCTAAAACTGCCTTTCTGGTTATGACACTCGATAAATCACTTTGGCGAGGAACCAGTAATTATATGAAGTCCTCCAAAGAGGGTGAAGATTATGTAATGTTCAATAACCAGCCCATGTTTCGCTACAATTCATACTTTGGCATACATACCGTGCATTATATGGACTTGCTTGAAACAGGTGGCCGTGAAAGTTTGCCGATGGCCAAGATAATGGCTGCAAGCGTAATGACAAAAGTGTCCAAGCGCAAAGCTAGAACCGGCATCACAGACCGGATTTTGAAAGTGTTTGGTGAAAATCTTTTCAATGATTTATCGGCCCTGAAATTTATTTCCTATATCAAACAGGATGGCTACCCTGCAATTATTCCGCTGATTCAATGTCAGGCGGCAGACAGCAGAAGGCTTGTTTTCTCACCGATAGCTTATCGAAAAGAGTTGAAGGCAATCCCCAAGGGTAGTACTGTAGCGGTTTATTGCCTGAATATGTCGATGGAAAATGTCCTTGTCAGAGGCCAGTTTTTAGGCTTCAATTCTTACCATGCCATTTCTCTTGGTGGAATTGATCTTGATTATGTATACAATTCCATGCCGCCAAAACACGGGCAGATATATCCACCAAAAGAATTGAATGCAGTTTCAAATTTTTAAATAATCAGTCCTGTTTGAAATCGGTAAAGATCCAGAAATCTCCACCGAGATAGGTTTTGCCTTCTATCTCGGTTCGCAGCCGTACAACAGCTCGTGCGCCTTCCGGCAAATTATCCAGCGTAAAGCTTTTGCTCTCACCGGCGTTCATCTGACCCAGGTCTACAAGCTGTCCATAGTCGGGGATTTCGCTGCCGTAATCCAGATAGACATGTGCAGGCTGCGATACTGTAAACGAAAGCTCTGCGCTGCTGTCTGTAACTGAGCTGATAGCAAGAGCCGAGAATACAGCATCTTCAGGTTTTAAAGGATCTTTGGCGGTAATGTACTGCTGCACATTGTCTCTGAAAGTATTTATTCTTGCAGGCGAGGCCAGAGCAACAGATTCCAGCTCATAATCTTCCATGTCACTGGCAACATTGCGCAGCTCGCTGCTGGCCCAAAACATGTATGAATTTAAAATGTTGTTTTCAGTCTGATTGCCTCCGGCACGTTTGGCCCACAAGAAAAGTTTTACCGCTCTCCATGTTCGTGCCGCATAATACTGATGCTGTATCCGTGTATAAAGATTCTCATAAATTGCCGTGTCCAGTTTTGTTGATAAAGTCTCAAAAGCCTGCATATCATTGTATGCCATCTCAACAGCTTCTGTTCCTTCCTGCCAGATCTGCATCACCGTTTCCTCGGTAGGTTTATCAACGCTGTTCCAGCGGTCTGTCCAGTCTGCATCCCAATGTGGCATGTAGCCTCGGTCGTCTTTTAGCATATCAAAACTGTAGTTAGTTGGGATGTCGCTGTTTTTTGCCAATGCCCAGATACCGAGTACATAATGAGATTTGCGCCTGATGGGAAAGGTGTTTTTCAAAATCTGTTTTAAGGTGTTTTGTCCCGCATCAGTTTTGGCAAGATTATATTTATCTTCGATAAACTCGTCCCAGATGTTTTCAAGCGGCTTTTCCATGTTCTGTATTAGCTCGGTAATAGCTTTGATGTTGATTTCATTGGGTGTATTCAAGGCAGAGCTGGAACCTCGTGAAATACGCATTACCGAACCGATGCCTTTGTTCTGCCAGGCGTAGTTCAATCTGTAACGGTAATACCCGGGGGCTGCGAAAGGCAGTACCGACATGCCGTAATATTCGCCGGCAATATCAAGTTCCAGAACAGATGGGTGGTCGCCTATTTGTCCTATGTTGGCATGGTGCGGGTTGTAGGGTTGCCAGTCTTGTACCGGGCCCTTATGCATTCCGGTAAATTCTACACCACGAGAATTTGTCAGGCCGTCACCGTGAAACGTCAACTCGTTGGGGGCATGAACAAAGGTTCTGACAAACATTTCTTTGTCTAGCTCATTCACTACGGTCTGGCCAATTCGCTCGGTTACCAGTTTCACTTTTTCATCGGGTGGAGGCACTTCCAGAGCAATACCTTCGTAATTATCAAAGCACCACTGGCAGCTACAGAAGGTGTACCAGGGGCTTGCACCAGAGGAACCATACATCAGGATGATACCATCAAGATTGGGTAAAAGCGTAAAGGCCTGGCGATAACGCTCGTTACGGGCTTCCCATGCAGGATCTTCGGGATCGTAACAGACAGTCAGATATTCTCCCGGCAACTCATGCGCCCAGATGTAAGTCTTCATGCCGTAGCCCTTGGCTTTTTCAATACCGGCATTGAGGGTTTCGATATTAGAACTAGGTGGGTCGCCAAACAGATCATCCACATACATTATCAGACCATGTGAAAACTGAATGTGATTTGCGCCGTACTGGTGGGCCAGATCTATTGAGTCAAGCATTGCCTGCTTATTGTTGTCCAGCAGTATCCAGCCGTTGACGGGATCATAATCCTCTCTGTTGAACACCCATTCTTCTTCAATCTCTTCTTCGGATTCAAGCTCGCTGGAATCAAGCTCGCCATCAGAATCAGCATCAAAATTATCATCGTCAGACTCTGCAGCATCGCCATCTGTATCAAGCTCTGTGTCGGTCAAATCGCTTTCGTCTGTATCGTTTTCGCTTGTGTCTGTATCAATGTTATCAATATCACCATCAGTGCCGGTGGCGTTATTGTTACCGCAGGCAGTAATCATAAATGCAGCAGCAAGAAGTATAAAGAGAATCGAGAAATATTTCATCGCTATTTCCTTTGTAAACTTGACGATTTAAAACAATTGTTGCATCCTTGGCTAATTAAATGGATGCTTAAAAGTCTATAACATTCAAGACTGGACTTGACAAGTTATAAGATGGTAAGTAAGTCAATGATTTCACAAGTTTGATGTAATTCACCAACTGATTAAGGTGTTTAATGAAAATTTACTATTTGATTTTGTATATTTTGCTGTTTTTATTGCTGACAATTTCCTGCAAATCGGTTGAGGTCAAGTGTTTGACTGGTTTTCATTCTGATGAAGGCGTTTGTATAAGCGACCGTTTTCTGGTTGGCGGGCATATGAACTCACTGGATGATGATACGCTGGCTGCAAGGCTGATTCTTACTGTACCTGCTTCAATTTCTATTGGAGAAAACCAGAGTATACAGGCTTGGCTGCATAGAAACCAGCAGACCAATGCAGAAGAAGTGACAAGCGCAGTTGAATTTATCTCGTTTAATCCGGACATCGTCAATGTTGAAGAAAACAGCCAATTGCTGGCAAAAAGAGCAGGGCTAACCTATATCAGGGCAAGGTTAAACAATATCTGGTCAGAGCTTTATCGGGTGCAGGTCGTGGATCATACCACCATTGAAGCTCGTGGTTTATGGGTCAATCGTTGGGCCTATCGCACTGCTTCCGATGTTAAAAGAATTATGGACAAGGCTGAGAGTAGTGGTTTTAATCAGGTTTATTTTCAGGTCAGAGGCGTTTTTGATGCTTATTACAACAGCTCTCTGGAACCCTGGGCCAAACGTCTTAGCGGTAAACTTGGGCAAGACCCGGGCTGGGATCCTTTGCAGGTTGCGGTAGACGAGGCTCATCTGCGTGGGCTGGAGCTTCATGCATGGATCAATGTTTTTACAATTTGGGAAGGCAAAAGGCATCCATCATCGTCTGGAATAAGTCACAAGTTATTCGACAACCATAAGTGGCTCGCCAGAAACCAGCATAAGCAAAGCACTACACCGTTTGATTCTTATCAATGGGCCTCTCCGGCTGTTATCGAAGTTCGGCACCATAATAGTGCGGTGGTGCTGGATAT
>Ga0209692_10004190_pt1 | contig 13248 bp, 10 predicted proteins | sample tdDd472_FD_187129 | JGI IMG/M metagenome (GOLD analysis project Ga0209692, IMG submission 187129) | Marine sediment microbial communities from the Atlantic coast under amendment with organic carbon and nitrate - tdDd47.2 (SPAdes)... | ecosystem: Environmental > Aquatic > Marine > Coastal >...
GTAATGTTGTTTTCCTTTTTGTAATGTCCGATTGTTTTGGCAACCTGCATTCTGTTTTCCAACAATTCAAGTAATTTCTGATCGAAATCGTCAATTAAGTGTCTCAATTCTCCCAATGTATTATTGATCACCTCATTGTCAGCTTCCGGATCACGAAGTACTAAGTTAGCTAAAAGTTCTTCAAGTGACTTAGGCGTTAACTGTTGTTTTGCATCACTCCATGCTTCTGTTGGATTGCAGTGTGATTCAATGATTAAACCTTCGTAATTCAAATCCATGGACTTTTGGGTCACCTCGTCTAAAAGACTTCTGTCTCCAGTAATATGACTAGGATCGCAGAACATTGGCAAATTAGGCAATCTACGTTTCATCTCGATAGGAATTTGCCACTGAGGATCGTTTCTGTACTTCAGTTTTTGGTAGGTTGAGAATCCACGGTGAATGGCAGCCAATTTGGTAATTCCAACAGCACTTAAACGTTCAATAGCACCAATCCAAAGTTCCAAATCCGGGTTGATCGGATTTTTTACTAAAACTGGAATATCTTTTCCTCTAAGTGCATCAGCAATTTCCTGAACAGCAAACGGATTAACGGTGGTTCTTGCTCCAATCCAAAGAATGTCAACACCAGCACCAAGTGCCAACTCTACATGCTTTGCATTGGCAACCTCAGTTGCAGTTAGCATTCCGGTCTCAGCCTTTACTTTTTGCAACCAGATTAGCCCTTGTGCTCCAATTCCTTCGAAACTGTTCGGACGAGTACGAGGCTTCCAGATACCTGCACGAAAAATAGGAATTCCAGCTGCTTTAATTCCTTTGGCAGTTTCTAAAACTTGCTCTTCTGTTTCAGCGCTACATGGTCCACCTATGATTAGAGGTCTGTCTACATTTTCGATTGGCCAGCTACTTAGATCTGCTATATTTAATTCTTTGCTCATGTTACAATCTTGTTTACTCTTTGTCGAGTGATTAAAAATTTGGTTTATTTGGTTTTTATGTTTTTTCTTGAGTTTTGATACTTGGAGATTGGTTCTTATTGCTTTCTCCTTTTGATCTAAGCCCTTCTTATTTTCTTCGCGTTCTTTAGAGTTTCCAGTTCGTTTCTTTCTTTTTGATCCAAAACTCTTCTGATACCATTTGCTTCATTAATTAAATCATCAACCCCTTCGTGATCATCATTTTCAATCAAATCTTTAAACTGTTGAAGGCTATCAATATATTTCTGCAATACTTTACCTACATTTTTCTTGTTCTGATGAAAGATAGGAGTCCACATTTCAGCGGAACTCTTTGCCAAACGAACTGTTGAGTCGAAACCTCCACTTGCCAGTTCAAAAATGTGTTTGTCTTTCTTCTCTTTGTGCAGAACTGTTAAAGATAATGCAAAAGCACTAATGTGCGACAGGTGCGAAACATATGCTGTCTGTCTATCGTGGACTTCTGCATCCATATACACGCATCTCATGTTTAGTGCATGAAACATATCGGTTACAATATCTACTGCTTCTTTAGTCGAATCTTCAGGATTACAGATGATGGAACATTTCCCATCGAACAATCCTGAGTGAGCTGCCTGCGGTCCCGAGAATTCTGTTCCCGCCATAGGATGGGCTGGCACAAAATGCTTTCTTTTGGGATGATTGGCTATGGTTTTGATCAGCTGCTCTTTAGTAGAACCCAAGTCGGTTACAATTTGTTGATCAATTAGATCCATAACTTCAGGTAAGCTATTGATACAGGCATTTACAGGAACAGCTAATATCACCAAATGTGATGATGTAACGGCGGTTTTCAAATCCTGAATCTCATCAGCTAAACCCATTTTTTTTGCAGTATGAGCATGCATTGGGTTGTTATCAACTCCAATCACCTTATCAGCGAATCCATTCTTCTTTAAATCAAGAGCAATCGATCCTCCTATCAAACCTAGTCCTATTACTGATACTATCATTGTTATATTATTTATAGCGTCAAGTTCCATGCGTCAAGTTTCAAGAGCGAAAATATTTTGTTTTCTTGTTACTTGTAGCTTGAGGCTTGTTACATTCTTTTAATTCTTTCTATTGCTTCCTCAAGTACTGCTTCACTACTACAAAGTGAAACTCTGATATACTTTAATCCTTGTTCGCCAAAAATTCCTCCAGGCGTGATAAACACTTTGGTTTTGTTTAGAATGTCATCACTTAGCTCGTAACAATCTTTGTACTTTTCGGGAATGGCAGCCCAAACAAACATGCCACTCTGGTCTTCACTCGGTTTACAGTCTATTAAATCCATTAGCTTAAAAACCAATTCTCTTCTGCTTTTGTAAACCTTATTGATGCTTTCGTACCAAGATTTATCCTGATTTAAAGCTTTGATGGCTGCCTGTTGAACCGGATAAAACATGCCTGAGTCCATATTGGTTTTTACTTTCAATACAGGTTCCAACATTTTAGCACTTCCGCAAATCATTCCAACTCTCCAACCCGGCATATTGTGCGATTTGCTTAATGAATTAAGCTCCAAACAACAATCTTTTGCTCCTTCAATGCTCATGATACTCATAGGTTCATCGTTCAAAATGAAGCTGTAAGGATTATCATTTACAATTAGGATGTTGTGCTTTTTACCAAAGGCTACAATTCTTTCCAATAATTCTCTGCTAGCTCTCGCTCCGGTTGGCATGTGTGGATAATTGATCCACATCATTTTTACCTTACTCAGGTCTCTTTGTTCCAAAGCTTCCAGATCTGGTTGCCATTTTTGCTCTTCATTTAAAGAGTAAGTAACAATTTTACCACCCAACAAATTGGTCACAGACTTATAAGTCGGGTAGGATGGATCAGGAATTAATATTTCGTCGCCTTCGTTTAAATATGCCAATGAAGTGATCATGATACCTTCCTTCGAGCCCATTAATGGCAAAACTTCATTTGCAGGATTGATTTCCACATCGAAATACGTCTTGTACCATTTTGAAAAACCTTCACGTAAGGCTGGAATTCCCTGATAACTTTGATATCCGTGACTCTTTGGATGAACACATGCTTCTTTTAATGAGTTCCATGTATCTTCCGAAGGAGATAGATCCGGATCACCTATTCCCAGATTGAGAACTTTTACTTCCCCCTCGTTAAGGCGCGCTATTTCTTTCAGCTTAACTGAGAAATAGTACTCCTTAACTCCCTGGGTTCTGTTTGCGGGTTGAATCATTTTATTTTTTTGTTAAAAATTTTGGTTTCGGTTGTGGTTAATATCAAAAAAAAATCCTGCTCGTTATGGGCAGGATTTTTATACTTTTCTACTTGAGTTTAGGTATAAGGCATCCCGCCCGATTTGTGTAAAACCAGAAATAATAAAAATAAAATCGGTATGCGAATGCTGTACTGCTCATAGTGTTTTTTATATAAAAAAAAGGTCTTACCTGTTTGGCAAGACCTTTTGATTTATTTTGTTCGTTTCCTTACATATCAATTCTTGCCGTTATCTGTTTGGATAAAAGTAAAACCAGAAATAATAAAAGTTAGAAATGTATGTAGTTACTGTATTCATCGCTGTTTTGTGCGTTAATTCTGTTCCAAATGTATGAATTATTTCTTAACCAGCAAATTTCTTTTTTGATCTTAATGTAATGTTAACGTTTGAGAAGTTTTTATTTAGAATCTGAATTCTCAGTTGGCATGGGGCTTAAGAGGGTGTTCGGAATATTTATAAAAAAATAATTAGAGTAGGTGCTAATCTGAGATGGTAGGATGGTAAAAATGCTATTTTCAAAAAATATACCCCTTATTAGATCAGGTGCTCTTTGTTTTTTACAATGCATACCTGAAAGCCATAATTAAATGATTTTACAAAAAAATAACATTGCCTTGAATGCACAGTAAAATAGATGCATTGAGCTAAGTTTAATTCAGATGAAATGGTAGGTTTTGCAAAATTGGGTTTGGAAATTGGAAAAATTATTCATTAGATTTGTAAAGACAAAAACGGAAAATAATGTTTGGATTAAATAGCAAATATTGGTGGCACATCTGTAATCTCTCAAATAACATGAGCAGAAGTGTCCTCCGTACGTGCAAAATTTAGTTCGAAAATACATAAAGAACTAGCAAGCGGTCTACTGAAACTCAGTAGACCGCTTTTTTTATACCATATTTTGAAAATAACTATTAGCCATGATAAAATTTAAATACCTGAAAAAAGAACTTCTTGCGGATGTCATCACACCGGTGAGTATGTATCTGAAATTACGAGATCGATTTCCAGGAGCAATTCTTCTGGAAAGCTCTGATTACCATAGCCCCGAAAATGCAAGTTCATTTATTGCTCTCGATCCAATTGCTAGCATTCAGCTAAAAGATGGAATACTTACAGAGGAAATCTTTGGGGATAAAACAAATATCGAAGCGATAGGCAAAGGCAAACGATTTGTTTCGGACAGATTGAAAAACTTTGTAAATCAATTTGATTTGGAAGACAAGGAAAAGGTCTCCAAAGCCAATGCTCTTTTTGGTTATACTACCTATGATTCTGTTCCCTATTTTGAAGATTTAAAGTTCAATACGGAGAAAAAACAGTCAGGTATTCCACAAATGCGTTATGCACTGTATCGCTTCATCATTGAGGTGAACCACTTCAACAATACCTTGAAGATTATTGAGTTGGTTACTAATGGGGAAGAGCCGCGTATTCGTGAAGTTTCGGATTTGTTGAGAAATAGAAATTTACCTGCTTTTACTTTCGATTTGGAAGGTGAGGAGCATTCGAATATGGATGATAAATCGTATATGGAAATGGTGAGCAAAGGCAAACAGCATTGCAGAAGAGGAGATGTATTTCAAATTGTTTTGTCTCGTCAATTTTCTCAGAACTATAAAGGTGATGATTTTAACTTGTATCGTGCTTTGCGATCAGTAAATCCATCGCCTTATTTGTTTTATTTCGATTATGGTTCTTACCGAATTATGGGTTCATCTCCTGAGGCTCAGATTGAAATCAAAAATCAGAAAGCCTATATTCATCCTATTGCCGGGACTTTTAAACGTACGGGAGACTCAGTAAAAGATGCACAATTGGCACAAGAATTATTGAATGATGAAAAAGAGCAAAGCGAACACGTTATGTTGGTGGATTTGGCTCGAAATGATTTAAGCAGAGATGCACAAAATATTAAAGTGGAGACCTTTAAAGAGGTACAATACTTTTCACATGTGATCCACCTGGTATCAAAGGTGTCAGGCGAATTGCCAGCAGATTATAATCCATTCCAATTGATGGGAGATACTTTCCCGGCAGGAACCTTATCGGGAGCACCCAAATACCGCGCAATGGAGTTGATAGACAAATACGAACCAACTGCTCGTGGTTTTTATGGTGGTTGTATTGGAGCCATGGGTTTTAACGGAGAAGTGAACCAAGCCATCATGATCAGAAGTTTCATGAGCAAGGACAATACACTTTACTATCAGGCTGGAGCAGGTGTGGTTGAAAAATCGAACGAAGAGAGTGAGTTAAACGAAGTGAGTAACAAACTGGCTGCATTGCGCAAGGCAATGGAATTGGCACAAAACATTTAAGCTATGAAGATATTGGTATTAGATAATTACGATTCGTTTACCTACAATTTGGTCGAATATCTGCGTAAGCTTGGAGCTGAAGATATTGATGTGTTTCGAAATAGAGAGATTGAATTGAGCGAAGTTGCGAAATATGATAAAATCTTGCTGTCACCCGGACCTGGAATTCCGGATGAAGCAGGTGTGTTGAAAGATGTGATTCGCGAATATGCAGCAACGAAATCGATACTGGGTGTGTGTCTGGGAGAACAAGCTATTGCCGAAGTTTTTGGAGGTAGCATAGAGAATTTGAGCCAGGTTTATCACGGAGTGAGTACTTCGGTGTATAGAACAGAATCGGATAAGGGAGTATTGGAAGGAATTGATACTGAATTTAAAGCAGGTAGATATCATTCCTGGAATGTGGTGGAAAAAGACTTACCAGCCTGCTTAGAGGTTACTTGTCGTGATTCGGAGGGAGCAATTATGGGAATTCGTCATAAAGAATTAGATGTAGAAGGCGTGCAGTTTCACCCTGAATCGGTATTAACCCCAGATGGAATGAAGATGCTTGAGAATTGGATGAAAAAGTAAGCTTCAAGCTCCAAATCTCAAGCTTCAAGTTTTTTAGTCTTATATCTCAAATCTCATATCTAAAAATCTAGAATTAAAATGAAAAATATATTACAACATCTATTCGAACACAAAACTTTAAAAAGAGAAGAAGCCAAGGAAGTGCTGATTCAAATTGCTCAGGGAGAATTTAACGAATTTCAAACCACATCTTTTCTAACTGTTTTCATGATGAGAAGTATTACGGTTGATGAATTAACAGGATTTAGAGAGGCTTTGCTTGAACTGTGTATTCCGGTAGATCTTTCGGAATACAATGGTGTGGATTTGTGTGGAACCGGAGGTGATGGAAAAAACACCTTCAACATTTCAACACTAGCATCATTTGTTGTGGCAGGAGCAGGAGAGATGGTGACTAAGCATGGTAATTATGGAGTTTCTTCATTTTGTGGATCATCCAATGTAATTGAGTATTTGGGTTATCAGTTCAAGAGCAAGGAAGAAGATTTGAAGCGGGATTTAGACAAGTCGGGAATTTGCTTTTTACATGCACCTTTATTCAATCCTGCCATGAAAAACATTGCACCAATTCGTCGCGATTTGGGTGTGAGGACCTTCTTTAACATGTTGGGACCTTTGGTAAATCCATCAAAACCAAAACATCAGATTGTTGGCGTATTTGATTTGGAGCTAGCCAGATTATATCAGTACCTTTTACAAAAGACTGATTCAAAATATACTATTATTCACGGAATTGATGGTTACGATGAGGTTTCTTTGACCGATAAGGTAAAGTTGATTGGAAATGGTATGGAAGAGTTGCTCGAACCTGAAGATTTGGGAAAAAGAAAATTACAGCCAGAGGAATTGTATGGTGGAGAAACGGTTGCTGAAGCGGCGAAAATCTTTACGGATATCCTGAAGGGGAATGGTAGTGAAGCTCAGAATGCTGTGGTGACCAGAAATGCAGGATTAGCCATTCATTGTTTGCATCCAGAGATCAGTCGCGAAGATGCTATTGATAGAGCTGTTGAATCCTTGGATTCGGGAAGTGCCTATCAGGTTTTAAAGAATTTGACAAATTAGAAGAGATGAGTAGTAAGCCAAATATATTAGATCGAATTGTGCAGCGTAAGCTGGCTGAAGTGGCAGTGGAGAAGATGGAAAATCCTATTTTTCAGTTGATGACGGAGCCAAACTTCAAACGCAAATGCTATTCTGCAAAGAAATCGATTACTCAAAAAGGAGCATCAGGTGTGATAGCCGAATTCAAGCGTCAATCGCCATCAAAGGGTGTGATTAATGGACTTTCGAAACCAAAGGATGTGGTAGAGAAATACCAGGCAGCTGGTGCATCAATGGTTTCAGTATTGACCGATGAGAGTTTCTTCGGTGCTAAACCTCAGGATTTCAGCGCTGCAAGAAATGAATTGAACATTCCATTGCTGAGAAAAGAGTTCATAGTAGATCCTTATCAGATCTATCAATCAAAAGCTATGGGTGCCGATGTGATTCTGTTAATTGCTGCCATTTTAAGTCCGCAACGATGTAAGGATTTTGCTTTTATAGCTAAAGAATTGGGCATGGAAGTTCTCTTGGAATTACATGATGAATCGGAGTTGGAGCATGTCAATAAGTTTGTCGATTTGGTTGGAATCAACAATCGAAATTTAAAGGATTTTACCGTAGATACTGAAAAATCGATTCAGTTGGCAGCAAAATTACCCGAAGATATGATTCGAGTAGCAGAAAGTGGATTGAGCAGTGCCAAAATCGTAAAAGAAATGAGAAATAAAGGTTTCCATGCATTTTTAATGGGCGAACATTTTATGAAACAGGAATCACCTGGTGATGCCTGCACCGAATTCATCAAACAAATTTCGTAGGGACATGCCACGGCGTGTCCTTAATAAAACGACATGTCCGTAAAAAATAATAGGATATTTTAAATGTATTGAACAAGGACACGACATGTCGTGTCCATACAAAGCGAAAAAAATGAAAATTAAAGTTTGTGGTTTAAAATACAAGAAGAACATTCAGGAGTTGTCGCAATTGCCAATCGATTATGCAGGCTTTATATTTTATCCGAAATCACCGAGATATGTTGGCACTGAATTCAATACAGAGAGTGCAAGTGCATTGCCAAAGTCCGTTCATAAAGTTGGGGTGTTTGTGAATACGGAATTGGATGAATTGCTACAAATAGGAGAGCAGTATCAGCTGGATGCCATACAACTACACGGTAATGAAACCCCTAAATTTTGTAAGCAAGTAAAAAGTGCAGGTTTTGAGGTGATTAAAGCATTTCAGGTGGATGAGAACTTTCAGTTTGAGAACTTGAAAACATATGAAGAGGGCTGCAATTATTTCTTGTTTGATACTAAGACAAAAAATTACGGAGGTAGTGGGCGAAAATTCAATTGGAATATTTTAAAGAATTACAAAGGGAAGACCCAATTTTTCCTGAGTGGTGGAATCGGTGCACAGGACAATGAACGAATCAATAAATTCACTCACGATAAGTTATATGCCTTAGATGTGAACTCAGGTTTTGAGCTGGAACCTGCCGTAAAGAATGCCGATCAGATTGAGATGTTTGTAGAGAAATTAGAAAATTTAGAGATGAGTAAAAACAAATATGCGGTTGACGAGAGAGGATATTACGGAGAGTTTGGTGGAGCTTACATTCCCGAATTGTTGAGAGCCAATGTTGATGAATTACAAGAGAATTACCTGAAGATTTTAAACTCGGAGCAGTTTAAAAAGGACTACAGTCGACTGCTTGATAATTATGTGGGACGACCAACTCCATTGACTAAAGCAGGGAACTTGTCAAAACGATATGGAACAAATATCTACCTGAAGCGAGAAGATTTAACCCATACCGGGGCACATAAAATCAACAATACCATTGGGCAAATCTTGCTGGCTAAATACATGGGTAAGAAACGTATTATTGCGGAAACAGGTGCAGGACAGCACGGTGTTGCAACCGCTACGGTTTGTGCCCTCTTTAACCTGGAATGCATTGTCTATATGGGTGCTTTAGATGTGGAACGTCAGGCACCAAATGTGGCTCGCATGAAAATGCTGGGTGCGAAGGTAGTTCCTGCAATTTCGGGCAATCAAACCCTGAAAGATGCTACTAACGAAGCCATTCGTGACTGGATTGCCAATCCGCAATCCTTTTACCTGATTGGTTCCGTGGTGGGTCCGCATCCATATCCTGATTTGGTAACTCGTTTGCAATCCATTATATCCGAAGAAATTCGCGAGCAATTGGAAAAAGAGAATGGTAATCCGAATCCCAACTATGTGATTGCCTGCGTAGGCGGTGGAAGCAATGCTGCCGGGGCATTTTATCATTATCTGGATGAGAAAGATGTGAAGCTGGTTGCTGTTGAGGCTTCAGGAATGGGAGTGGAGAGTGGTGAAACAGCTGCTACAATTACCATAGGCGATGTGGGCTTTATCCACGGAAGTAAAACCATGCTGATGCAGGATGACGACGGACAAATTACCGAACCTTACTCCATTTCTGCAGGTCTGGATTATCCGGGAGTAGGTCCTTTACATGCTCATTTGGCGGTATCAGGAAGAGCTGAATTTTTATCTGCGACAGATAAGGAAGCGCTGGATGCTGCAAAAGTATTGGCAGAAACAGAAGGAATTATTCCCGCATTGGAGTCAGCACACGCATTGGCAGTTCTTGAAAAAATGGAATTCAAACCCGACGATGTGGTGGTGCTCAACCTATCCGGGCGAGGTGATAAGGATATGGAAACCTATATGAAAGTATTCAATGATTAATTACGAATTAATAATTACGATTTACAAGACCATCTGTATTGTATGGTTCTCCCCTTTTAGGGGAGATGCCGATAGGCAGAGGGGTGTTTGATAAATCTATTCCGAAGGCTTTCGGTACCTAGAAAGAGGTTTAAAAAACACATGTCAAAAGTCCCCTTTAGGGGTTTGGGGTATAAGAGAAGTTGATAGTCTTATATCTCATATCTAAAATCTATTAATCTAAAAGAATGAACAGAATCGATCAACTATTTCAAAATAAACAAAAGGATATTCTCTCCATTTATTATCCTGCAGGATATCCCAACTTAAACGATACATTACCAAACCTTCAGCTTTTGCAAGATAAGGGAGTGGATTTGGTGGAAATTGGCATTCCTTTCTCTGATCCTTTGGCTGATGGACCAGTGATACAGTTGGCAGCAAAACAAGCCTTGGACAATGGCATGAATTTGAAGCTCTTGTTTGAGCAGTTAAAAGATGCCCGTAAGACAATTACAATGCCTTTGATATTAATGGGCTACTGGAACACTGTCTACAAATTTGGAGTGGATGCCTTTTTGGAGCAATGCCAAAAGGTAGGAATCGATGGAGTTATTTTACCCGATCTGCCTTTGGAAGAATACGAGGAAGATTACAAAGCCAAATTCGAAGCTGCAGGTGTGCACAACATTCTGTTGGTAACACCTCAAACTACCGAGAAACGCTTGTCTAAAATTGAAGAGGCTGCCTCAGGTTTCTTGTACATGGTCTCAACTGCTGCTACTACTGGTGGAGCCGTAAAGCAAACTAAAGAGAGGGAAGCTTATTTTCAAAAGGTAGCCAACTTAGATATTCCATCTCTAATTGGTTTTGGCATACACGATAAGGGGAGCTTTCAACATGCTTCACGCTTTGCCAATGGTGCTATTATTGGTACGGCTTTTATTAAAGCATTGGAGCAGGGGAATGCTGCGGACTTTATTGATGCATTGTTTTAAGAAATGAAGAAAGCCACCGAGAGGTGGCTTTTGTTTAATAAGTTTATATTGAGCAATAGTTTTTTCGGTTAGTTGAAACATTTCTACGTTTAGCTAAACCTCTTTTTAAATGTTAGTTCCAAATAACCAATTAATAAAAACAGAGAACCGTAGGCAACACTTAAATAGGAGACTTTGTTCATCAATGTAAATGTTTCGGTTTGTAGTGCTTTCGACGCAAATAAAAGATGAGTGAAGGGTACGTAAGCAGCATGTTCCCATCTGAATAAAATGGCACCCGCTACAAAGCCAACTATACCCAAAGCAAGAGGTAAAACCATATTTTTCCAACGGTAGGATGCCCAAAATTGAATGCCAACCCAGGCGATTGATGTTATGCCACTCATTAGTAAAACATTGATTAAGGTGGATAAAACCTCAGGTTTATAGATGAACATCTCTGGGTAAATAAAAGTTAGAAGACTGGCAAACAGATAGTAAAATATACCGAATGAGATCAGGCTAAGGAGAACTATTGAAGAAGTCATAAGTACCTTACTCAGATAGATAGCGCCTCGATGCAGAGGGAGAGTATAAATCTGTTTCCAGGCATTGGCATCGTATTCAATCCTACTTATTAACGAGGTAATTAGAACAATAAATAGAGGAAAAAAAAGAGCCAAACCCGTTTTTGTAAGTTGATTGAGCATTACAATCCAACCATTGTCGGCATCGCCTATTATTTGATTGGCTCTAAAGAGTAAGATGGTGAAAAATAATGCAACCAAAAATAGGGGTGCGCCAAGTGCAATAAATAAAACTTTTGAATTCTTAAACTTTAATAAATCGGCTCTGTAACTTCTGCTTATATCTAATAATATATTTTTCATGTGATTGTATATTTACTTGTCTTAGTGATTGTATTCAGACAGGATTTGTATTTTAATTGGTTGTTTATAATGTTATTGCTTATCTATTTCTGACCAATAATATCCATGAAGACTTCTTCGAGGTTGTCGCGATGGTGAGTTAATTGATACAGATCAATGCCAGATTCAACCACAGCCTTACTAATTTTACTGGCATTACTGTCGGAATTGGGACTGATACGTAATGTATCATCCTGAGTTAGAAATACTGTATATCCAATATTAACAAGCGTTTTAAGCGTTTTCTTATTATTCGACGTTCGAATAATAAGGTTTGATTCACTTTGATGTTGGAGTTGATCAATAGAGCCTTGAAATGCAATTTGCTTGTTGTGAATGACAGCTATGTGTGTTACTGTTTTCTCCAACTCCGATAGCAAGTGTGAGGATACAAAAATGGTTTTACCATGTTCTTTGCAAAGACGTTGCATTAGCATTCTCATATCATGAATTCCCGAAGGATCGAGACCATTGGTTGGCTCATCTAAAATCAACAGGTCTGGATCATTAAGCAAAACCATTGCGATGCTTAAACGCTGGCGCATTCCTAAGGAATATTCTTTTACTTTACGATTTTTATCAGCAAGTAAATCAGTAATGGTCAGCACTTCATCTATTCTTGAATAGGCTAATCCCAAATATCTACAAGTCACCTTTAAATTGTCGTAGCCCGATAAATGTTGGTAAACCGATGGCTCTTCGATAAGAGCGCCAACACGCGATAGAATATTGATTCTATCTGTGGTGATATCCTTTCCAAATATGGACACTTTACCTTGCGATACTTTTAACAGACTAAGCAGAATCCGTATAGTCGTTGTTTTACCAGCTCCGTTTGCACCAATAAAACCATAAATACTATTTTTAGGTACTTGTATAGATACATTGTTCAGTACTTCTTTGTTTTTATAGCTATAGCTAAGTTCTTTAGTTTCTATTAAATATTCCATTGAAGATGATTTGTTGGTTATTTCTTATGCAAGTATATCTTCTTAAAAAATCATCTAAAAAAGCGATATACTAATAGCTGAAAATTGTCGACAAAATAGGTGTTGCCAGTTGGTAGATTAAAAAAGGGAGTTGGTAGATTTGACCTGATCATATCATGATAATATGATAGCAAATGTTAGCTTTGTTACTGGTAAACAGAAATATTTAATAAAACAGTAGTAGGCTAGAAGAATGAATATCATTAAACGGAATAAGAATGAAATATTGGTCCATATTATTGTGTGGATAGCTATTTTAATGGTGATGATAGTACCTTACCTCTTACTTGATGAGAAAAGAAGCATTACCTATTATTGGGATGTGAAAAAGATCATAAGCTTTAGCTTTACTTTATTCCAGATCTACTTCTATTATATTTTTATTATGAATGTCGCTTTGCGAAAGCGAAGTTTTAAACTCTTTGTAGTTTATTCCAGTTTGGCATTAGTC
>Ga0209692_10004191_pt1 | contig 13245 bp, 12 predicted proteins | sample tdDd472_FD_187129 | JGI IMG/M metagenome (GOLD analysis project Ga0209692, IMG submission 187129) | Marine sediment microbial communities from the Atlantic coast under amendment with organic carbon and nitrate - tdDd47.2 (SPAdes)... | ecosystem: Environmental > Aquatic > Marine > Coastal >...
AGGGCTAAAAAAGCGTTGCCTCAAGATTCGCAACCGCTCCAAACCCTCGTGCCACGGGTTCGGCACATTTGCTGCCGGGCTGCGCCCATGGACAATGGGTTGGGCAATATCCCCGTTTTTGTGTAGCCCGAAGGGCGCTTCGTGATCTTCGTGGTTTTCCCCATGAAATGAAATGGTTTTGCCGGAAAGCAAGCTTGGTATTAAACGGTGTAATTCTGGGGGCGAGGGGGGCGAGTCTCATAACGTGTTTGTCAAACGTATTTTAAATACTGGCCCCCGGCAGGGCCGTCGAAGACTCAAACTTATATGTACTGAAAAACCGTTGACATATGGGTGACAGCTCAATCAAAATAGGTATTTGCGGTATAACGACCCGAATCCCACGATTGACGCATTGGAGCCTCCCATGTCCACAGACATCCCCACGAGTACGGTCCTTTTTGCCTTTGGGCTTACCATCTTTGCCGGTCTTTCTACTGGTATCGGAAGTGCCCTCGCCTTTTTCGCCAAGAAGACCAATACCAAATTTCTGGCGATCTCCCTGGGGTTTTCAGCCGGGGTGATGATCTATGTCTCCATGATCGAGATTTTCGTCAAGGCGCGGGACGCACTCACTGTGGCAGTGGGGCCCACCCTTGGATACTGGTACACAACCCTCGCTTTTTTCGGCGGCATTGCCGTCATTGGGCTCATTGATAAATTCGTCCCATCCTTTGAAAACCCCCATGAGTATCGCAAGATCGAGGAGATGGGGCCTTCAAGCGGTGCCGGGGTGGACAAAGGGAAGAGTTCACTCTATCGCATGGGGATGTTCTCAGCCCTTGCCATCGGTATCCATAACTTCCCGGAAGGCCTGGCCACTTTTACAAGTGCCCTTCAGGACCCCACCCTGGGTGTCTCCATTGCCGTTGCCATTGCCATTCATAACATCCCGGAAGGGATTGCCGTCTCGGTGCCCCTGTATTACGCAACCGGGAGTCGCAAAAAGGCTTTCGGGTACTCATTTCTCTCCGGTGTATCCGAACCGGTGGGGGCGCTGGTGGGGTACCTGATTTTTATGCGCTACTTCAATGACATGGTCTTCGGACTTCTCTTTGCCTCGGTGGCTGGGATCATGGTCTTTATCTCTTTGGACGGCCTCCTTCCTACTGCCGAGAAATACGGTGAGCATCACCATGCCATTTTGGGCGTCATTGCCGGGATGGGAGTGATGGCTGTCAGTCTTCTGCTCTTCGCATGATTTTATGGAATGATGATGAGCCGCAGCTTAAATTGGGTTGAGGGTAATATCGGGGACTGTGTGATGTGGGATGATGGCTGTTTTTATCGTAAGGAAAGTAGCCGCACATTTTAAAAAAGGCTCGCCGGTGGCACGTTCTGGCCCTGTTTTAGATTGGCGGTGGGCCTTTTTTTGAAAAAAGTTAGGCTGTCCAAAAATAATTAATTGACGCGAGAGGTCTTAAGCCTTATATTTAAATTAACGAAAGATTTGAACCACCTCAATAAAACATAGATCCCAATTGGGAGGATATATACAATGAAATTTTCCGAAACCGAACATAATTACATCGAGTCAGACGAAGAGCGCGATGAGGGACACATTGACGTAAGAAGCCCCAACCTCGATTGTGAGGGACCACTCGGGTGTGACCTCGGCATCGATGTTGCCGGGTAACGGGAAGATATCAGGCATAGCAACCCGTCAGTAGGCACAAACTGGCTGGTAAAAACGATAGAAAAAGGAGAGGCGCTGAGTGATCAGTGCCTCTTTTTTTTGAACGAGTGTTCTGGAAAGCATCGGCAGGGAGACGCCTCAGCCATGTGGACCGCGAAGAGGGATCATGCTGGGTGTTGCCTGACAGCTTTATAATAAGGTAGCGAAAACAATGGGACGTACGTGGGCCTGGATGATTGATGGTTCCCCTGAAGGGGCCGACAAGGCGGTTGGAGGTGGGGTTGCATTGCTCCCGTGGGTGATGGACGTATAGGGTTTGTGCTTTGTATCAATTGTATTTATAGTGGGTTAAGTTGCTGGGCGCTCTTTGTGTGTAAGTTTTTACCATATTTTATAAAATAGTTTCGAAAAAAGATTATGAAAAATATTGACACAGATGTGTACCACAGCTATACATAAATCATCCTCACGCTGTGAGGGGGAGTAAACGCAGTTTTTGGATTGAATTTTATATACTTGTGGAGTGTATCAATGGAATTTATAAAGAAAGCAGAGCTTAGCTTTGAAGAAGTCAGCGATCAGAAACGTGTAATCGTTGAAGGGATTCTCAAGGACATCGAAACCCGTGGCGAAGAAGCGGTTCGCGAACTGGCTAAGAAGTTTGACAACTGGGAAGGTGACTTTGTCCTTTCCGATGAGAAAAAAGCCAAACTCATTGCCGAAGTCCCCGAGCAGGTAAAAAAAGACATTCAGTTCGCATACGACCAGGTGTTTGGTTTTGCCAAGGCCCAGCGTGAGAGCATTGTTGAGTTCGAGAAAGAGACCCTTGAAGGGGTTCGTCTCGGCCAGAAGGTCATCCCCATGGAAGTGGCTGGCTGCTACGTTCCCGGTGGGCGATTCGCCCACGCCTGCTCTGCCATCATGAGTGTTGCCACTGCCAAGGCTGCCGGCGTTAAGACCGTCATTGCCTGCTCCCCCCCCCGCGGTGAGAGCATTGCTCCTGCAGTAGTATACGCCATGGAACTTGCCGGCGCTGATATCATCATCGAAATGGGCGGCGTTCAGGCCATTGCCACCATGGCCTTCGGCCTCTTCACCGGCAAGCCTGCCAACATCCTCGTCGGTCCCGGCAACGCCTTTGTTGCCGAAGCCAAGGCGATTCTCTCCGGTACCGGTAAGTGCGCCATCGACGTATTCGCCGGCCCCACCGAGTCTTCCGTCATCGCGGATAAGACTGCTGATCCCATGACTGTTGCGGTTGACCTGGTATCCCAGGCCGAGCACGGCCTCGATTCCCCCGTATGGCTCCATACCGACTGCCGCGAGCTGGCAGAGAAGGTGGCTGAGCTGATGCCCAAGGTCATCGCTGACATGCCCGATCCCGAAACTCCCGCTACCTCCTGGAGAGACTTTGGTGAGATCGTTCTCTGCGAAGACCGCGAAGAAGTAGCCAAGGTGAGCGACGAGTACGCTTCCGAGCACGTTCAGGTCATGGCAGAAGACCTTGACTGGTGGACCAAGCGCCTCACCAACTACGGGTCACTCTTCCTCGGCGAAGGCTCCACTGTACCCCAGGGTGACAAGTGCTCCGGCACCAACCACATCCTGCCCACCAAAAAAGCCGGTTACATGTCCGGTGGTCTGAACGTTCACAAGTTCCTCAAAATCATGACCTACCAGGAGATTGCACCCGAGGCCAACAAAGTGGTCAGCGGTGCTGCTTCCCGTCTTTCCCGAGTGGAAGGCATGGAAGGCCACGCCCGCGCCTGCGACTGGCGTCTTCGCAAGTTCTTCCCCAACGAAGAGTGGGACTTCGAAGTGTACAACCAGACCAAGTACTAGGGTCTGATCGGCTACAGGCCGAAGCTTGACGATATGGAGTGGGAGAGGACAGATGTCCTCTCCCACCCCCTGACTTTGAGATATTCAGGAGGTCGCATGGGAGACGTATCCGTTAAACGGTTTACCAAGGATTTTACTCAGCAGGAACCCATCAGTGAAGAGGCCATTGAACGGGCAGTGGAGATTATGCGAAGCGGCAAACTCCACCGTTACAATGTCGGCCCTGGTGAGAAGGGGGAAGCGGCCCTTCTGGAAGAGGAGTTTGCTGCCTACATGGGAGCAAAGTATTGCCTATCCTGCGCTTCGTGTGGCATGGCCATGTTTCTTGCCCTGAAAAGCGTTGGTGTTGAGCCTGGTGACAAGATTCTCTGCAATGCCTACACACTTGCCCCGGTTCCCGGAGCCATTCATAACGCCGGTGCCGAAATCGTTCTGGTTGAGATCACCGATGACTACACCATCGACCTTGTGGACCTTGAGAAAAAGGCTGCAGATCCCGATGTGAAGTGGTTCCTCATTTCGCATATGCGTGGTCACCTCACCGATATGGATCGCCTGATGGAGATCTGCGAAAACCATGGTCTGACCCTGGTTGAGGATTGCGCCCACACCATGGGTGCCACCTGGGACGGGAAGAAATCCGGTTCCTTCGGTAAGGTAGGGTGCTACAGCACACAGACTTACAAGCACATGAACTCCGGAGAGGGTGGCCTTCTTACCACCGATGACCCGGATGTCATTGCCCGCGCCATCATTCACTCCGGTTCCTACATGCTCTACGAGCGTCACACCTCCCGCCCTGGGATGGAGGTGTTCGAGAAAGTAAAGAAACTCACCCCCAACTACTCCAGCCGTATGGACAACCTCCGCGCTTCCATGTTGCGTTTCCAGCTTCGCAACCTGGACAATCAGTGTGAACGATGGAACGAGAGGTACCGCGTCCTTGAAGAGGGATTCAACATGATCCCCGGCATTACCTGCCCCAAGCGCCCTGAAAAAGAGACGTACGTCGGAAGCTCTATCCAGTTTTCCCTTCTTGGGCAGGATGAAGCCTCCATCCGTAAGTTTCTGGCAGTGGCTCTGGAGCGCGGTGTGGAGCTCAAATGGTTTGGTGATTCTGAACCTGTCGGATTTACCAGCGCTTATGCCAGCTGGCAATACTTCGGCAATCTTCCGGAACTCAAGGAGACCAACCGTGTTCTCGCCGTTATGTGCGATATGCGGGTACCCCTGACCTTTGAACTGGATGACTGTCGGCTGATTGTTGAGATTCTTCGGGATGTTGCCGAAGAAACCCTCTCCTAAATCAGCAGAAAGAGACAGCGGGGGGCTCCCCCCTTCGCCCCTCCTGTCTCTCTGAATGAAGAAATAGAACATGGGGTTCTGTGTTTGGGAGTCCCGATGATTGAGTTTGTTATATCTGCTGAAGCGGGGGGATGGTTGATTTGAAAATACTGAAGGTGGGAGACGGGTTAGGTCGGCCACCTTCAGGCCGCGTCAGCAAAAAAAGGTGCGATCCCTACGTCAACAACAGTGGGCTCATGGGAAGTGGGCACACAAGGCGAGGCCTATGGAAACGGCGTGTTCCATGGCAGGTGGTACCTTTAAGGCAACATGAAAAGCAGGACCGACCCATCCGACGCAGGGCGGGTCGTGCAGGCGCAGGGTGGACGTTTTGTTTCTCCCCTGGGATTTGCGGGGCGGTGGATAGTTCACCACACCATAGATCGCCCCGTGGGAAGAGGTCCTTGGGAAGAAAGAGGAGGCCACCCGCTGAGTTCAGCATGTCATGTTTTGTGTGCGGGGATGGCTCGCATGCAAATAATGTCCCTTCGGAAACGGAGGGGCTCTGTTCTCCTTATGATTGGGCGCAGGGCCGGAAGTATGGTATAATTGTCAAATGTATACATTTGAAACGTATAGATTACTTCCAGGCCTCCATGGAGGAGGATGATGGAACCATTGAAACAACGAAGTTAGGAGGAAGTGATGTTCAGGAAACTTTGTATTACCGCCATCGCAGTTCTGGCTATGACCTTTACCGTTCAGGGTGCTTCTGCAAAGCAGATTTTCCGTGTAGGTATGGGCGATGCCATTGAGTCCGATCAGGGTGCCATGGCTAAGCAGTTCAAGTCCCTTGTCGAGTCCCTCTCAAATGGTGAAATCGAAGTTCAGCTTTTCCCCAACGGTGCCCTGGGTACCGAAACCGAGATGCTCCAGAACTCCCGTCGTGGAACCCTGGATATGGCATTTATCGGTGTGGGCAACGCTGTTCCCTTTGTTAAGCAGCTTGGTACCCTTACCATGCCTTACCTCATTGAAGACCACTTTGAGGCAATCAAAGCCACCACCGGTGGTCTTGGTGCTCACTGGAACGAGCTTGCCATCGAAAAAGGTGGGTTCCGAATTCTGGGGTGGACTTACTCCAACTTTCGATTCATCACCAACTCCAAGCGTCCTGTAAGCAAGATCTCAGACGTGAAGGGTCTCAAGATTCGTATCCCCCAGAACAAGATCATCATGGCCACACTCAAGTCCTGGGGCGCAAACCCCGTTCCCATGGCTTGGTCTGAAACCTTCACCGCTCTTCAGCAGGGCGTTGTTGACGGCCAGGAAAACCCCTACATCGTTAACTACACCACCAAGTTCCACGAAGTTCAGGATTACCTGACAGAAGTACACTACCAGTACTCTCTCCAGCCCCTGATTGTTGGTGAGCGTTCTTGGAAAAAGTACGACGACAAAACCCGCGCCCTCCTGACTCGTGCAGGTATCGAAGCTCAGCAGTACTGCATCGCCTTCCAGATCCTGGAAGCCGAGAAAGCAAAGCAGGGCATGATCAAGGCCGGTGTTGAAGTCAGCACCCTCGAAGACGAAGACGTATGGAAAAAACTCGCCATCGAAAAAGTATGGCCTGAGTACTACGACTTCATCGGCGGCAAGGCGAACGTAGATCTCGTTCTCGAAGCCCTCGGCAAGAAGTAGTAGCTGATTAAACGCGCTGTGAAGGGGCTCCTTGCCCCTTCACAGCTCATCGTTCACCGGGTGAGGAGAATATCCCCATGTTTGCAAAGCGTTTATTTAAACTGCTTGATAACATTGAAAGTTACATTTGCCAGATACTGTTAAGCTTTTTTGTTGTCATTCTGTTTTTACAGATCGCTCTCAGGGTTTGCTTTAACTACGTCATTCCTTGGAGTGAAGAAATTTCCCGATTTGCTTTTGTCTGGTTCGTCTTTTTCGGCGCCGCCTATGCTGCACGCCTCGCAGCCCACAACCGCGTAATGATTCAGTTCAAGCTGTTTCCAAAGGTGGTGCAGGATATCGCGATGGTCGTGACCGATCTGATCTGGATCTGTTTCAACGTGGTGATGATAAAAAAGAGTATCGAGGTGATTCGAGACCTCACCGAGTTTCCTTACCATTCTCCGGCCTTGGAATGGTCCATGGCCTATGTCTACTGGATTTTCCCCATCAGCTTCGCTCTGATGACCATTCGTATTATCCAGGTGGACATCATGAAATACATTCTCAAAATCGAAATCAAGGATGTTGATTCCGTGGACCTTGAGGAAACCCAAAAAATGCTCTCTGAAGCAGAAAAGTCTTAGGAGGAAAAGGACATGTCAGCTGCAGGTATTCTGTTCATTTCTTTCGCTGCTCTGCTTTTTATGGGCGCACCCATCATGGTGTCACTCGGCGTGGCAGCCATGGCGGCTTTCTTTACGGTGGGCCAGGATCTTTCCACCCTCGTACAGGTAGCCTTTTCTTCGGTCAATCAGTTTCCCATCATGGCCCTTCCGGCCTTTGTGCTCTCCGGAGCGCTGATGGAGAGTGCGGGCATCTCACGGCGTCTTGTGAAGGTCGCCGAGTCTATGGTTGGGTCCCTTGACAGTGGCCTTGCCATCTCTACCACTTTGGCCTGTATCTTCTTTGGTGCGATCTCCGGTTCCGGCCCCGCTACCACAGCGGCTGTCGGGATGCTCATGATTCCGGCCATGATCAAGCGCGGGTACGACCCCGGCTACGCATCGGCTGCAACCGCCGCATCCGGCGGTGTGGGCATCATCATTCCCCCCAGTATCCCCATGGTCATCTACGGCGTCACCGCCCAGGAGTCCATTACCGAGATGTTCATGGCGGGCGTTGTTCCCGGTCTCCTCATCTCTGTTGGCCTCATCATCGTTCATGTGTTCCGTTGCCGCGGCAAGGGGTATGGAAAGGGCATGCCCAGCCTTTCTGTGAAGCACGTTGGCAAAACCATGAAAGAGGGTTTCTGGTCCATTCTGGCACCGGTGGTTATCCTCGGCGGCATCTACTCCGGGTTGTTTACACCCACCGAGTCTGCCATTGTGGCCATTTTCTACACGCTTTTCGTGGGCATCTTTATCTACAAAGAGCTTACCCTCAAAGGGCTCATGGAGTCCCTTGAGACCACGAGCTGGCTTACAGGACGTGTGCTTGTGATTATGTTCACCGCCTATGCCTTCGGTCGCCTTCTGGTTCAATACCGAATTCCCGACATGATTGCCGAGCTTCTTCTCTCCGTAACATCCGATGTCCATCTGATCTGGCTGCTGGTTGTTATGTTCCTCCTCTTCATGGGGATGTTCATGGAGACCCTGGCCATCATCATGCTCGTGACCCCCGTTCTTCTGCCCATCATGACCGGCCTCGGTGTGGATCCCATCCACTTCGGCATTGTTCTGGTCTGCTGCTGCGGCGTTGGGTTCTCCACACCGCCCCTGGGTGAGAACATGTTTATTGCCTCCGGTATCGGAGGGGTGACCCTTGAAGAGATCTCGCTGAAGGCGCTTCCCTTCTGTGCCATCACCATCGGTGTGATTCTCATCATGGCCTACTGCCCCAGCATCGTGATGTGGCTGCCAAGGGCCATGGGCTTCTAAGCAGCACTTTGATTAAAGGTTACATGCGCTGATTGATCATCAGCGCCTCTCATATAATGTGAAACATGGAGTGAACCCATGAGTAAAAAAGCGATTCATACCGACAAGGCACCTGCTGCTGTCGGTCCCTATTCTCAGGCTGTGATGACCGGCGGTCTTCTCTTCACCTCTGGCCAGCTCCCCATTGATGCGGCAACGGGCAAGATGCCTGAGGGCCCCATTGCAGAGCGTGCCCACGTCGTGTTCAAGAACCTTGCGGCCATTGCCGAGGAAGCGGGAACCTCCCTTGCCAATGTCGTAAAGACCACTGTGTTTCTGGCAGACATTGCTGATTTCCAGGCTGTGAATGCTGTCTATGCAGAATACTTCCCCGAGCCTTTCCCTGCTCGCAGTGCCTTCCAGGTAGCTGCGCTGCCCCTGGGAGCCGACATCGAAGTGGAAGCTATTTTTGCTCTGTAGAAGATGATATTCGGGCGGTGGTGGCTTCTCACCCCGCCCGCTTGCGGACCTTACAGATAGATCCGATAAACGCTTATTACTTAGAATTAAGGACATACGAAACATGAATTTCACTAAATTCCCCCGTCGCGGTTACCTCCAGGGTGAAACCCCCATCGAGCCCATGAAAAACCTCAGCAAAGCCCTCGGTGGTAAAGTTAACCTCTTCGTTAAGCGTGACGACCTCCTTCCCGGTGCTTCCGGTGGCAACAAGACCCGTAAGCTTGACTTCTGCATCGCAGACGCAATCGAGAAGGGTGCTGACACCATTATTACTTGTGGTGCCATCCAGTCCAACCACTGCCGTCTGACTGCGTCCTGGGCTGCCAAAGAAGGCCTTGAGTGCCACCTTGTTCTCGAAGAGCGCGTTAAGGGCTCTTACAAAGAGGACGGCAGCGGCAACAACTTCCTCTTCGAACTCCTTGGCGTGAAAAGCAAGCGTGTTGTTGAGGGCGGTTCCAACATGATGGCTGAGATGGAAAAAACATTTGCCGAGCTCGAAGCAGCTGGCAAAAAGCCTTACATCGTTCCCGGCGGTGCCTCTAACGCCATCGGTGCCCTGGGTTATGCCGCATGTGCCGAAGAGATGATGAACCAGCTCAACACCATGGGTCTTTCCATTGACCATGTGGTTGTTCCTTCCGGTTCTGCCGGTACCCACGCTGGTATGGTTGTCGGTATGGCCGGCACCAATGCAGGCATTCCCGTTCACGGCATCGACGTATCCAAGCCTGCAGCCGATCAGGAGCCCGGTGTTTACAAACTGGCCCAAGAGACTGCTGCACTGCTCGGCGTTAAAGGCGGCATTGAGCGCGATGCCGTTAAGTGCTACGGCGAGTACGTCGGTCCCGGCTACTCTCTGCCCTCCGATGCCATGATTGAAGCGGTTAAGCTCTTCGCTGCCGAGGAAGCGATTCTCCTCGACCCCGTCTACACCGGTAAGGTTGCTGCTGGTCTTATCGACCTCGTTCGCAATGGCACTTTCCCCGAGGGTTCCAACGTTCTGTTCCTCCACACCGGAGGTTCTCCCGCACTCTACGCCTACCTGGATACTTTCCGCGGGTAAGCGTTAACGAGAGCGCTGCACTGACATGATGGTGCATCATGTGCTTTCTGCCGGGGTGGCCTTGTGCCACCCCGGCATTTGTCGTTTAAGAAGATGCAAGTGTGGGGGATAAAAAAGTCGGGTTTCTGCACGTGCCTGATGCGAAATGCGTCTGGGTGTGGTATGTCGACACTCTGTTTTTATCAGGGCAACCGGTCATATTGCCGGGCCGGTAACATGATGTGATGCCAGGCGACACCCAGTTGAGGTGTTTGGCTTTTGGGAGATGATATGGAAAAGAATTGTAAGCAAAGCAGCGTTGAAAAAATACCGGGTATCCTTGGTGGCATGGGGCCGGAAGCCACGGTGGATTTGATGAAACGAATCATCGCGCTTACCCCTGCCTTGGATGATGTTGATCATCTTCGGTGCATCGTGGACAACAACCCCAAGGTCCCTTCGCGCATGAAGGCCATCATTGACGGGGACGGGGAAGACCCCGGGCCCTGCATGGCTGATATGGGCAAACGCCTTGAGACATGGGGAGCTGACTTTCTTGTGATCCCCTGCAACACGGCTCACCATTATTATTACAACGTGGCAGAAGCCGTCGATATTCCCGTTGTTCACCTCATCGATCTCGTGGTTGAGACTGTGATCTCGCAGAATCCCGGCATCAAGAAGGCGGGGGTTCTCGCATCCACAGCCGTGTTGATGACAAAACTCTACGAGTCCCGATTTGCTGCCAGGGGGGTTGATGTTGTCTACCCGGACGAGACCGTTCAGGGGGATCTCCTGGGGGTTATCCGACGCGTGAAGGCGGGGGAGACCGGTGAGGCCGTTAGAAAGGATTTTGCCGATATTTGCGCTCATCTGTCCGGTCGTGGCGCCGAAGTGGGCATCCTCGGATGCACAGAGCTTGGGATCATTGCCGATAAAGACCTGCCCATTGCAAGCGTTGATGCAGCAGATGTTCTGGCTCGTGAAATCGTGGCTGTTGCCAGGGAGGGGAAAACTCCCCATACCGAGACAGCTGCGCCTTGACAAACATTGTTGTACGAAATAAATAAGGGTGTGTAAAAAAAGTGCTTTGAAGTGATTCGTGCTGTTTCGCCGTCTCCTTTCTATACACCCTTACAACGTGCAATTGATGACGGTATAACCGCTGGGATTGTGTGTTTGGCCGTTTCATACGGGGCTGAGTATTACTTTAGGTCTCCACAGATTTTTTTTATTTTTGATTTCGACTGGCAGGAGAAAAGACATTGGACAACAATGCATCTTCGATGAAGTCCCTCGTGGCTTATGAAAAGATTCGTGATATGATTCTTACGGGTGTGAAGTTGCCCGGCACCCGACTCGTGCTGTCGGACCTTGAAACTGAACTGGGGATTGGGCGGGGTCCCATCCGGGAAGCTCTCATGCGTCTCGACCGCTCCGGACTGGTGAAGAATATTCCTTACAAAGGGGCCGTAGTCGCCAGCCCCCCCTCAAGGAAAGAGATTGGGATTATCTTCGATATTCGCGTCGAGCTTGAGGCTCAGCTTGCCGTTGAGGCGATGAACAACATCTCCCCTGATCAGATTGGCAAGTTGGAGGATCTCCACGGCCGGATGGCCAGCGTGGATGCAGATTTTTATGCCCTGGACCGAGAGTTCCATTCGATTATTTACGAGGCGTCCAACCTTCCTCATCTCTGCACCATCGTTCACAAGCTCATCGAATCAGTAGAGGCCTTCCTCAACCTTTACCGCCAAGAGATCACCGACTGCCATAAGTTCTCCTTTGAGCATGGTCAGATCCTTGAGGCCATCAAGGAGAAGGACGAAGAACGGGTTCGCACTGTTCTGCAAAATAACATCCGCAGCGGCCTTGAGGTTGTGGAACGTTCCTTTTCACGTCTTGTCAGAAAACCTGTATAGTAAATTCTGATGGCTCATTAAATGAGCCAACATATAGCGAGATGCCGCTGACTTGGGCCCAAGGCCGATTCTCTGTTTGAAAAACAGTGGAATGGCGGCTTCGCTTATATTCATTCGCATTAAATTGTTGTTGTTCGACTATCCAGTTCATCAGTCAACCGTTGGACCCCTCTTTCTTTTACGGCTTGGAACGTTGTGGAGGACGGTATGGACAAACGCATCGCTATTCCTGTCATCGGTATCCTTCTCGTGGCCACCTGGTTTACGTACAGGCCCGAGAAGACCCACCCCATTCGAAATGCACCGCCTGTAAAGCCCACCATCGTCGCCTTCGGTGACAGCCTCACCTTTGGTACCGGTGGCGGGAAAAATGGCTCTTATCCCTCTCAACTCTCGGCCCGTATCGGGCGGGAGATCATCAATCTCGGCGTCCCTGGAGAAACCACGGAAAGTGCCATCGTCAGGCTGGATGACGTGGTGATGTATGACCCGGGTATCGTCCTCATTACCTTAGGGGGCAACGACTTGAAAAATGGGGTGCCCATCCGGGAGACGTTCCAGAATCTTGAGCTCATCATTCAATTCCTTCAGGACGAAGGTGCCATGGTGGTTTTGGGGGGGATAAATATCCCAATCCTGGGGCGTGATGTCACACGAAGGTATCATCTGACGGCGAACCGGATGGGCGCGGTTCTGGTGCCCGATATCTATGCAGGCATTTTTGGCAAATCTGCGTTTATGAGTGACAGGATTCATCCCAATGGTCGCGGTTACGGCAAAATGGCCGGTCATTTTTATGATGCCCTGGAGCCTTATCTCAGCCCCTGACATGATCAAAACCAGGTTCGCAAATGCTCCTTTACCCTCGTTCCTCGGGTACGTCACATTTGCTGACGGGCTGCGCCCGGAAGCAACGATAACGATGCAACGTTCAGTGTGAGTGGGTCCACCCGCTTAATTCGTGACATTTGTCATGGCTCTTCCCCATTGACATCCCCAATCGCCTGGATACACTTCCCTTAGCCCTTAGCCCTTAGCCCTTAGCCCTTAGCCCTTAGCCCCTTTATCTGTTCGTTCAGGGACGTTTTTCGGTCGTTGTTATTGGCGATGTCGTAGCCTTCAGGGGTGAGGTAGGATGCAAAGCCCATGGTGTCGTGGTCGGTGAGGCCGAGGGTGGCAAGGATCTTTAAGGCCCGGGAAGCTTGTCCTGTCCCAAGGTGGAGAGCTGTCGCCAGGTCCCGGTTTTCAACAATGCCGGGAGGGCCATCCCGGTCCCAGGCAGCCGCCAGATGCTCAAGAATGTCCCACTGAATCACCCGCCCTTCGTCATCCAGCATCCCTTCTAACTCCCTGACC
>Ga0209692_10004192_pt1 | contig 13242 bp, 9 predicted proteins | sample tdDd472_FD_187129 | JGI IMG/M metagenome (GOLD analysis project Ga0209692, IMG submission 187129) | Marine sediment microbial communities from the Atlantic coast under amendment with organic carbon and nitrate - tdDd47.2 (SPAdes)... | ecosystem: Environmental > Aquatic > Marine > Coastal >...
AATGCCCCAGTGTAGTCATTGATCTATTATAATTATTGTTCGCAGCCCTGTTGTACCAGTAAAAAGCTCTTTCCTGATTAATTGCGCTATTATTTTCCATGATGTAACTATAGCCAAGATTATGTTGAGCAACCAGGTGTCCTTGTTCGGCGGCTTGTAAAAAATAGATACGTGCAAGCTCGTAATCGGGGTTGTCCAGAAATAGATATTGATAACCAAGTTCAAACTGAGCGTTCATATCACCCGTTTCAGCTAAAAATTTTAGTCGGGCCGTGTCCTGAGAAAAATTTGCAACGGATACAAATAGAAGAAAAACTAATATTTTCATTTTTGCCCTCAATAAAAATAATTGTGAATAAAATATAGTGGCAATAGAAAATACTTACAAGTCCATTGAGTGTATCTTCTCAATTTTTGTCAAAAACATTTCGGTCAATTCATTATCAGCAAGTATAAAGAGGAAATAATCTCCCCCGTTTTTTAGTTTTAGCTTTTTTGTAACATCTTCCGGTTTAACAGCAATACCTTTAGCCTTGATGTTGAGTTTATCAATTTTTAACCTTCGCAGCATTTTTTTTAGTGTTTTAATATTGTATGGTATTTTTTCGATGATCTCAAATATTTTCCCGGGGAAATTCTCCTGCCTGGTTGAGGAGAAAAAATAATATTCAGATTTGAGATATGCGGTAAGATTGAATTCTTGAGCTACAAAATTATTCAATCCGGCTTTTGAAATGCCACAGAATGTTTCATACAAAAAGTTACCGGGCGGATCGCTTTCCCGGATGGTTGGACGACTTTTTGCAAAGGATGTCTCAATTATTATGGGCGGATAACTACGTGAAAGTTCCACACCTGTGATCCGCAATTCTTTTGTTTCATCCGAGAGTATAAGCAGTGCTTCTTTGCACTCGTTATTGACCGATACCACCAGAAATCGGGTTAAAGCGTGGAAAGTTTTTATTGCCTCGTTGACATCAAATGCGGGGCTTAATTTTATAATCACGTTTTTCGATTTTGCAAGGAGAAGTGCTTCAAGATTTGCAACATCCGGCTGAAGATAGTGAATATCAACCGAGCGTGAAGTTTCATCCCGGCGGGCAGGATCAATATATATCCAGTCAAAATGCTTATCAGGAAAAGATTTAAGAAATTCTATGGAATTGCAGCAGGTAAAATTTATATTACTGATTCCGGCTACCCCGGCGTTATAATCCGCGATGGAGAAGAGTACCTCATTTTGTTCACAATGGAAAACATCGTTAAATCGGTGCGCGAAAAAAAATGAATCAATACCGAGTCCGCCAGTTAGATCTATAATTCTGTCACCAGAGATAAGTCCTGCTTTAAACGAAGCCGTTAAAGTGCCGGAAGCTTGTTCAAGCGGCACGGGCATGAAGAGCATGTCATCCACAGGAAGATCGAATAATTTAGTCCTTGCTTTTTTCCTGGATTTGATTTGCTCTGCCATCGCCGATACGGGCATTGAAGATGTTCCCGCAAATTTTAAGATAAACTTTTCAGGATCAAATTCTGAGAATTCCTTAATCAGTCTTAAAACTTCGGGGCTTTTCAGCTTTGCAAAATCTTCCTTGTTCAAAAAAATGCTCCGGATATCAAAAATTTGACAATGCATGTAAATCATGAAAAACAATTCTTGAGCAGAATGAAAAATTCGTGCTAATAATTAAGCTTAAAATTAGTTAAATTCTTTGTTTAATCGAAATGGTTAGCTGTTCGATGATGTAGTAAAGAAGATAATTTTATGATGGTAAAAAAATATGCGTACAAAATTGCTCATATTGATGGTTGTTTTATTTGCATTTTCGGTTGTATCCGGAGAATCAGAATTAAAAAAAGTAACTCTGCAGCTTAAATGGAAACACCAATTCCAATTTGCCGGGTATTATGCCGCGATTGAAAAGGGGTTTTATAAAAAGTATGGACTTGAAGTAATTCTTAAAGAGGCGGTAGCTAAAACAAAACCTGATGAAACTGTTTTTAACGGTGAAGCACAGTTTGGAATTACTACTTCCGATGTTGTGATTGAACGAGCAAATGGAAAAGACGTTGTAATATTAGCTTCAATTTTTCAACATTCCCCGCAGGTCCTAATTTCATTAAAAGATTCCGGTATTGAATTTGTCCATGATCTTATTGGCAAAAAAGTAATGTTTGAACACAATGCTGCCGATATTATAGCATATTTGCAGGATGAGGGTGTTGTTGGAAATTCTTACGAGAGGTTGGAACATTCATTTAATATTAATGACTTGATTAACGGAAAAGTTGATGCCATGACTGCCTACCTCACTGATGAACCGTTTTATCTAAAGGAAGCAGGATATAGTTATAATGTGCTTACACCTCTGAGTGGAGGAATTGACTTTTATGGTGACTGTATTTTTACAACCGAAAGGCTGATTGAAAAAGACCCGGAGCTTGTAGATAACTTTCTTAAAGCATCACTTGAGGGTTGGAGCTATGCGTTAAAAAATCCGGAAGAAATAATAAATGTAATCTATACGAAATATTCGCAAAGACATTCAAAAGATTTTCTGAGATTCGAAGCTCAGCAACTTAACCGATTCATGATGCCCGACGTTGTTGAGATAGGTTATACAAATCGTGGAAGATGGAAACACATAATAAATACCTTTTATAGGATCGGTGTAATTCCGGAACTAATAACAACAGATGGTTTCATTTTTGCAGATTATAAGTACTCTACGGATTCATTTAAATTTGAGATAATTATTTTTTACTTCCTTGGGTTGGTGGTGGTTGGTGGTATTGCGTTCTTCTATTATTCACTTTCAAGACGTTTGAAAAATGAACATGAAAAAAGTGCTGCTATCCAGCGCGAACTCATTGAATGGGGAGAAAAATTTAATTTTTTGGCAAATAATGCCAATGATGTAATTTGGACTATGAATGAAAAAGGGGAAATAACGTATGTGAGTCCTTCAGTTGAAAGGTTGAGAGGTTACACTCCTGAAGAGGTTATGCAGCAATCTTTTGAAGATGTTCTTACCCCGGAATCTTATAAAGTTGCGAAGATTGCATTTGACGCAGCAATTGAAAAAGTACAAAAGGGGGACCTTGTCGGCAGCACAAGTGTGATACTTGAACAACCTTGCAAAGATGGTTCAACTGTGTGGACAGATTTGCTCGTGAGCGGAGTGCATGATGACCAGAACAATTTTAAGGGGTTTTTGGGGATTTCACGTAATATAACTGAAAGAAAAAAAGCAAGTGACATTTTAAAAGAATCTGAAGAGAGATTCAGATTGATTTTTGAGAATGCGCCGGTTGGTATTTTTCATTTTAATAATAATGGAATTATCACTTCCTGCAATAATAATTTCGTTAAAATTATTGGATCATCGCGAGAAAAACTAGTTGGTTTGAACATGCACAGCCTACCTGACGATAGAATAAGGGCATTATTTCAAAAATGCCTGGCGGGTGAATCATGTTCATTCGAGGGGGATTATTCGGCCCTAACATCGGGTAAAACCATACCCGTGAAATTAGCTTTTAAACCACACTCATTAGAAGATGGTATTATTGAAGGAGGCGTAGGTATTGTTGAGGATATAACTGATAGAAAAGCTAATGAGCGAAAGATTAAAACTTACACGGCAGAATTGGAAAAACTTAATGCAGAACTTATAACTTCCAAGGCAATAATAGAGGAGAGCCTGAACGAAAAAAACCACCTGATAGAAAACCTTGAAAAACTAAATTCTGAGAAAAATAAGTTTTTTGCCATTATTTCCCATGATTTGAGAAGCCCGTTTCAATCTTTTATCGGGCTTACCGAGATCATGTCGAATGAGTTTAAGAGCCTTACTCTTGATGAACTTTCAACTTATAGCCGTGAATTAAATGCAAAAGCAAATGACTTGTTCAAGCTTTTGCGGAATCTTTTGGAATGGGCAAGGATGCAGGAGGGGAATTCGGCTTTTGAACCGAAAAAGATTGATCTAAAAAAAGTGATACACAGCAATATAGAACGAGTTAAATTCAGTGCACAAGCCAAAAATATTAAAATAGAGGATGATTCTGGCAACAATCTCCATGTTCTTGCTGATGAGAATATGATAAATTCTGTTGTTTTAAACTTACTTACGAACGCGATAAAGTTTACACCGGAAAATGGCAAGGTGAGTGTTTCCGGCGAAGTTGCTGGTGATAAAGTAAAAATTTCCGTGAAGGATTCTGGTATCGGCATGGACAGGGAAATTATTGATAGTTTATTTAAGATTGATACAAAAGTAAGCCGCAGGGGTACCTCCGGTGAAGAGGGAACCGGGTTAGGATTACTTCTATGCAAAGATTTTCTGGAAAAAAACGGAGGGGAAATATCTGTTGAAAGTGTAGAAGGGAAGGGTAGTATCTTTAGTTTTGAATTAAAAAGTGTGTCGGCATGATTAAATTTCATACCGACATTGAGATTTGAAAACTTATTTACCGGATATAACTTCCTTAATTGAGCTAAAATCCGCACCTGTTGGATTTTGGAAAATCTTTAATCCAAAAAGCGGTAGTACAGCGAGAATATGGTCGAAAATATCTGCCTGTATGTCTTCATACTTTACCCATTCAGTGGTGTGTGCGAAGATATAAATTTCAATCGGCAAGCCTGTTTGTCCTGGCTCAAGATGGCGAACAAGAAAGGTCATATTTTTGTTAACGTCCTGACGTTTTTTAAGATATTCTTTAAGGTACGCGCGGAAAGTTCCCACGTTTGTTAAACGTCGGCCGTTAATAATTTCTCCTGTGTCAAAATTGTTTGCTTTATTGTATTCAGATATTTCAGCTTCTTTTATATCGAGATATTCACGGATGAGTACAAATTTCCTGAATTTTTCGAGCATATCTGTATCAAGGAATTTTATGGAATTCATGTCAATATGAATAGCACGTTTAATTCTCCTGCCCCCAGATTGCTGCATCCCTCGCCAGTTTTTGAAAGACTCATCAATAAGTTTATAAGTAGGAATTACCGTGATAGTTTTATCCCAGTTTTGTACTTTAATTACATTGAGGGAGATATCAATAACGTCGCCATCCGCACCGAACTTGGGTACCTCAATCCAGTCACCAACCTTGACCAGCTCATAGGACGATATCTGAATGCTTGCCACAAATGACAAAATAGTATCTCTGAAGACGAGTATTATAACCGCGGTCATTGCACCCAAACCTGTGAGAATACTCCAGGGGGAAGTATTTGTCAATACACCGATAATCAAAAACAAAGCCCAAATAAAGAGTATAATTGATACAACCTGGGCATATCCTTTTACCGGGCGCTCGCGAAAACGTTCGGATGATTCAAAAAGCTTTACAAGTGAATTAATTGCGTTTATTGTAGCCAAAGTAAATGCAAGTATTATCAAAGACTCGGTAAGGGTTTCCGTGAATTTAGTAAACCGGGGGATAAGGTAAGCAAATTCGTGAATTATGATTAACGGTGCTAGGTATGATACTCTCCTAATAAATACCGGATTAAGCATCACATCATCAAAGTGAGTTTTAGTACCTTCTATAATCTTTTTAATAGTGCGTAAAATAACTTTGCTCAATACCACGTAAGCTAAAAAACTTATAAGTAACACACCGCAAAAGTAAAGCGAATCCATTACCACCGGGTGGTTTTCAAGCCACAGTAATATTTTGTCAAACCAATTTTGCATTGTTCTTCCAGTTAAATTTGTTTAGCCAATTGTTTCATTTTATCTTCTGTCATGCGGAAGACAGTCCATTCATCCATTGGGTTTGCTCCAAGCGATTTATAGAAGTTAATAGCCGGTTCATTCCAATCCAAAACAGACCACTCGAATCTCCCGCAATTTTCAGAAACAGCAATTGAAGCAAGTTTAGCGAGAAGTTTTTTCCCATATCCTTTCCCGCGACATTCGGGTAAGACGAAGAGATCTTCAAGATATAATCCCCTTTTACCTAAAAAGGTTGAATAGTTATAAAAGTAAAGTGCAAAACCCACGGGTGTTTCTCCTTCAAATCCAACGATAGCGTATATATTGGAGTTTTTACCGAAAAGAGAATCTTTCAGCATTTCCACGGTTCCGGTAACCTCGTGAGTAAGTTTTTCATATTCGGCAAGTTTTTTAATGAGTTCGTGAATCACAGGAACATCTTCGTGTGTTGCAAATTTAATTTCAAAATTATTTTCAGGTTGTGGCATAATAATAATCCCGCATTATTCTATATTTTACATGATATAAAATTACTAAATTTAGTGGTCAATTATATTACTTTTTCAAGGGAATTACTTGAATTCAAAATTTCTGGCTTATGCCTCGTGGGTTTCAATTTGTTTTGTATGGGGCAGTACTTACCTGGCTATCAGGATTGGTGTGGAAGATTTACCTCCAATGCTTTTTGCCGGGTTCCGTTGGATTACTTCGGGAGTGATTTTTTTACTCTTCCTGCTTCTACGAGGATATAAATTTCCTAAACTTTCCGAGATTAAACATTTAGCTGTTGTGGGGTTGGCTTTACTTGGGTTTGGCAACGGACTGGTAGTAGTTGGAGAACAGTGGATACCAAGCGGTCTTGCCGCATTGATGATAACTACCCTTCCACTTTGGGTCGCAGGAATTGAAGCTTCTCTTCCGAGTGGTGAAAAGTGGAATAGATATAAAATTTACGGGTTAGCGTTGGGTTTTTCCGGGATTCTCCTGATTCTTTGGAATGATCTTGTAAAAATATTTGAATCGGATTATATATGGGGTATTCTTAGTGTTGTTACAGGGGTATTTATTTGGGCAGCAGGAACTAATTACAGCAAATATAAAAAATTGACTGTACACCCATTGATGGGAGCCGCAGTTCAGATGTTAATAGCCGGGTTAGCCCAGACTGTTTTAGGGATGATCATCGGAGAATACACCAGATTCACTTTCACACCGGAAAGTTTGTGGGCATTTGTGTATCTAGTATTTGTGGGGTCATTCATGGGATATGCTGCTTTCATGTACGCCATTGCTCACCTTCCTATTTCGTTTGTAACAACATACGCGTATATAAATCCGGTTATTGCTGTAATACTGGGGTGGCTCGTACTTGATGAAACTATTACACCTCTGGTTTTGGTTGCCGGCGTAGTGATACTTTCCGGGGTTTATTTGGTAAGGAAAGGGAGTGGAGTGCAAAAAACTTCCCCGACGAGTGATGCTAAAAAAGCAACCGTCTAAAAAAGGAAAGTTTTATGTGTAAATAAATTAACCAAGCCAAATTTCACTCGGATTGAGATCGGTTTTTTTACGTTTTAATCCTGAGTGAACTTTTTTAATTTCCCTGTTAATTGTTCGCATCATTTTTACTGCATCACTTCTGTCGATGATTAACACCGGAACTTTTGGCATATCGATAGGAGGAGGTACATTCAAACTATATGGATGTTTATTGGTATCCATTTAAGCCTCCATTATTTGTGTGGACATTTCCTATATTCAATTAACAAATTATTTAACCATTGTCAATAGAATTTCGCATGCATTTGTGCTATTTTATGTTTGTGAAATAATATATTGATTCTCTATCTGTCTGACAAAAGTAAAATTTTAATATGATAATAAAAGAACTTACAGATGAAATAACCGGATATCTTGTAGATGCTTCAAACTATAAAGGGAATTGCGAAAAAGTATTTATCCCTGAATCTACAAATGAAGTTGCGCCAATTGTAAAAGAGTGTTACCTCAAAGGTCTTTCAATCCACATTAGTGGCATGGGTACGGGCTTGACAGGGGGCAGGGTTCCCGAAAACGGTGTTGTTATCTCTACGGAAAAATTGAACAGGATTTTAAGGATCGACAAGGAAAAACTTATTGCTGAAGTTGAGTGTGGTGTTATTCTCGAAGTTTTACATGGTGAACTGGATAAAGCCGGGTTATATTACCCACCTGACCCAACGGAACAGAATTCATCTATTGGTGGCAATATTTCGAACAACGCCTCTGGAGCTAAAACATTTAAATACGGACCAACACGCGATTACGTTAAAGGGTTGAAGATAATTTTGCCGGATGGTGAAGTAGTAAATTTGCTGCGGGGAGAAGTTTTTGAGGCTGAAGGAAAAATAGCTTTGGTTTCAGAATCAGGGAAAAGATACAACATTCCTGTTATGCCAATAAAAATGCCGGGAACAAAAAATGCTGCAGGTTACTACTTGAAAAAGGGTATGGATGCAGTTGATTTATTCATCGGGTCTGAAGGAACTTTAGGTTTTATTCTTTCAGCTGAATTAAAACTGTTGAGTAAACCGGAAGAGTTTATTTCCTTTATCTCTTTTTTCGAGAGTGAGGCAGATGCTCTGAGATTTATAGAAAAGATAAGAGCTAAATCTCAGTTGGGTGAAGACAACATTGATGCACTTGGAATAGAGTTTTTTGACAGTAACTCCCTCGAATTTTTAAGGGACAATTTCCCCCGTATCCCACAAGGTACGTATTCGGCAGTTTGGATTGAGCAGGAAGTTACTTCAAAATCAACCGATTCAATCATGGAAAAATATCTGGAAATTTTAGAAGACTCTTCTGCCGATCTGGAGAAGGTATGGTTCGCAACTTCCGGCAAAGAACGAAAGGAGTTTCACGAGTTCCGTCATGCTGTATCATGGAAGGTGAACGATTTTATTTCCCGGAATAATATTCAGAAGGTTGGAACTGATCTGGCTGTTCCGGTGGAAAATTTTCTTCCGTTTTATGAGGATTGTAAAGATGCCGTTAAAGATAGCGGATTGAATTATCTAATATATGGACATTTTGGTAATTGTCACATTCATCTTAATATGCTTCCAAAAGAAGAGAACATGTACAAAACGGCAAAACATATATACGGTGAATTGTGTAAAAAAGCTGTTTTTTACGGCGGAACAATTTCTGCCGAACATGGTATAGGTAAAATTAAACGGGAATACCTTAAATTATTATATAATAAAAATGAAATTGATGCGATGAGGGGAGTAAAAAAAACGTTAGACCCCAAGAATCTGTTTTCTCCCGGCAATATTTTTAGCGATTCGTGAACAATTCTTCTTTTTGTTCCGTTATCAAAAAATTATCAGAATGAAGTTTATGTATAAAAAAGCAATAATATTATTTCTTATACTGGCTGCAGGATTTTTAAGCGCGCAGGATGTAAATTTTAATAATAAACTGAGACTCGCGCAAAGTTACGAGAGGAGCGGTCAGTTTGAGAAAGCTATAGAAAAATATAAGGAACTCTTATCAGAACAGCCTTTTAACCGTAATATATTACAATCATTAAATGAAATATATATCGGGTTAAAGCAGTATGATAAATCAATCAGCCTCGTGAGTGAAGAGTTAGCCAAGAGCCCGCATGATATTTCGCTTTCCGGTATGCTGGGGAGTACATATTATGTGATGGGGGAGGAGAGTAAAGCATATAGTATCTGGGATAATGCACTTGAGAAAAATAAAAATTCGGCTGCCGGTTACAGGGTAATCGCTAATGCAGCGATAACTCAGAGGGCTTTTGAAAAAGCTGCCGAGGTGCTGAATGCCGGGAAAAAGAATACATCAAATCCATCTCTTTTTCAATATGATCTTGCTCAGATATATAATATTCAGATGAAATATGCCGAAGCAACAAGAGAATATTGTGAATTGCTCAAGGCCGATAGCAACCAGATAAATCTGGTTAAACAGAAGATTGCAGGATACCTGGAGAGTCATGGTGCTTTTGAGAAAAGTATAAAAATTGTAGAGGAATTTGCAGAAGAAAGCGGCGAACCTGTTTATTTTGATTTGCTGAGCGGTCTATATATCCGGATGGGGGAGTTTGAGCAGGCATATAAGGTAATTAGGGAACTGGATACCCAAAAACTAAACAGGAGTAATCTTCTTTACAACTTTGCAAACACCGCAATGCGCGAGGGTGAATTTGATATTGCCGCACGGGCATTTAAGGATTTTGTTGAGAGAAATGATGATTCCAATATAACCGCAGCAGCAAGAATAAATTATGCCGCAGCTCTTAAAGGTAGTGCAGACAAGCACAGGGCAAACAGTAAAGATTGGAAAAATTATATTAAACCGGATTCAGCAGGTGCCTGGAGGTATGAAAAGGCTCTCAAAGCATTTGAAGAATTAACTGTCAGATATGATAACCACCTCACTGCATATCAGGCTAATTACAGGATGGGCGTTGTATATCAGGAGGTATATCTTGATTACACTAAGGCTGAGAGTTTGTACCAGAATGTTGTGACCAAAATGCCTCTTTCCGATATAGCCGGGGACTCGTGGTTGAGATTGGGACAAATAGCCAGTATCAGGGGTGATTTTAGAACTGCCGAAAAATCATTCTCAGATGCGCTGTTTTCTCCACGTGCAAGGCAGGAAACAAAAGATCAGGCGAAATATGAGTTAGGTAAATTAAAACTTTGGGAAAATGATTTTGAAAAATCGGCATCTTTTTTCATGCAGTTGGCATCTAATCCATCGAATGATTTTGCCAATGATGCACTCAACTATAGTATTATTTTAAACTCATTCAAGAAGGATTCGGTTAGTCTTTCGATATTTGCAAAAGCAGAGATGGAGGCGGAACGATATAACTTTGATAGTGCAGCAGTTTTATATGGCAATCTATCATCGAACCCGAATTTAATGCTCCTGAATGAGATGGCGCAGGTTAAAAAAGGGGAAATGTTGCTTGCTGATGGTAAATTAAATGAAGCTATAGATGTGTTCGATTATATAATATCGGATGATAATAATAGTTCGTATAAAGATGAGGCGACGTTCATACTTGCCGAAATTTATCGTAACGAATTGAAAAATAAGGAGATGGCGACCGAATTACATGAGAAATTACTTGAAAAATTCCCCCGGTCGTTATATCTTGATAAGTCCAGAGAAATTATTAATGCGTTAAATATAAATAAAAATAAGACTATATGAGTGAGACTAAAGATAATAAAACTGTAAAATGTTCATTTTGTGGAAGAGACAGCAACGAAGTAAGCAGCATGGTTGCTGGTCCGGATGTGTATATTTGTGATATTTGTATCAGAACAAGCGTGGATATCCTTAAAAATAATCTGGCGGCTTATAATACCAGATCAACCAGTCACGGTGCATTAACACCCGAATTGATTAAAAAAAGTTTGGACGAATATGTTATCGGTCAGGAGCGCGCAAAACGAGTTTTATCGGTAGCTGTTTACAATCATTATAAGCGGATTAACAGCAACTCATCACTTTTTGAACTTGATGACGTTGAGATTGAAAAAAGCAACATACTGTTAATCGGTCCGACCGGTGTTGGTAAAACTCTGATTGCCCAAACATTAGCAAAGATACTGGAAGTACCTTTCGCAATTGCGGATGCCACTACCCTTACTGAAGCGGGATACGTTGGTGACGATGTTGAAACTGTTCTGGTAAGATTGCTTCAGGCAGCAGACTATAACCTGGAGAAGGCACAGAAGGGGATAGTTTATATTGACGAAATTGATAAAATAGCACGTAAAAGTGAAAGTGTATCGATTACCCGTGATGTTTCCGGCGAGGGTGTTCAACAGGCACTTTTAAAAATACTGGAAGGTACCGTTGCAGGTGTTCCTCCAAAAGGGGGAAGAAAACACCCTGAACAGAGTTTGATTAATATTAATACTAAAAATATTTTGTTTATCGTCGGCGGTGCATTTGATGGGATCGATTCTATAATAGCTTCACGTATTAATAAAAACCGGATGGGTTTTGATACGGATGGCGAGAAGGTAGATAATATCAAAGTTGATGATATGATCGCTCTTACTCAACCTGAAGACTTACTCGGTTACGGGTTAATTCCAGAGTTAATAGGACGTTTACCGGTTGTGGCACCTCTTCACAATCTTAGTGAAGATGCGATGAAAAATATTCTTACACAGCCCAAAAATGCAATAATTAAACAATATAAAAAATTGTTCATGCTCGAAGGTGTTGAGCTGGAGTTTGATAAACCTGCGCTAGATGCCATGGTCAAAAAGGCGATGGAACGGAAAACCGGTGCTCGTGCTTTAAGATCAATAGTAGAGAATGTTTTACTTGATGTGATGTATGAACTTCCATCAATGGAAAATGTTGATAAATGCCTGGTAACCGAAAATACCGTCGTGAAAGGTGAAGCACCGGTTTATATCGAATCTGACAGAAAATCGGCATAGTTTATTTTTTAGACTTAATGAAGGGACATTTCCAGCCGGATTTGTCCCTTTTTTTATATTGGAACTTTCTTTTTTCTATCACACTATAAATGAAAAAATTGTAAATCTCCTATGAAAAAAATAATTCTGTTCCTGTTGCTTGCAACTTTCGCTTCAGCGCAATCAAAAATTTTGGTCTACATGGATTTGAACCAGACAGACCATCTCCGGGCTTATGGTATTACGTTTAATGCACTTAAAGACGGTATAAAAGCAGACTGGCTCCTTAATTACAGGGGCGGTTCTTTCATGCTGGATTATTCTGAGGAACTCGCTCTTAAATGTCGTTTGAAAGGAGTATCTTTCGACTTGATTGATGCATCTAAAGCAGTGGCGATATATTCGGAGGTGCAAAGTGAAGACCGGAATATGGAGGTTATCCGACTCGAAAAAGCTCCTGAAATTGCAGTTTATGTCACCCCGGGTCACGAGCCATGGGATGATGCAGTCACAATGGTGCTGGAGTATGCCGAGGTGCCCTATACAAAAATATGGATAGAAGAAATTCTCAGGGGTGATTTGGATAAATATGACTGGCTGCACCTGCATCATGAGGATTTTACCGGACAGTATGGTAAGTTCTATGGCAGCTATCGGGGGGCACAATGGTATATTGAACAACAGACGCTGTATGAAAATGAAGCAAAAAAGATGGGATTCAAAAAAGTTTCCGAAATGGAGAAAGCCGTTGCGTTAACAATTAGAGATTATGTTGGCAGCGGGGGGTTTTTATTCGCAATGTGTTCTGCAACGGATTCATACGACATCGCACTTTCTGCCCTCAATGTTGATATTGTTGATAAAATGTATGATGGCGATTCACCTGATCCGGGTGCAGAAAAAAAGATAGATTATTCTCAAACGCTGGCTTTTCAGGACTATAATCTGGAAATGAATCCGCTGGTATATGAATATAGTGATATTGATATCTCACCAACGGAGATCGGGAACCAGAATAATGATTATTTCACGTTGTTTGATTTTTCGGC
>Ga0209692_10004194_pt1 | contig 13237 bp, 10 predicted proteins | sample tdDd472_FD_187129 | JGI IMG/M metagenome (GOLD analysis project Ga0209692, IMG submission 187129) | Marine sediment microbial communities from the Atlantic coast under amendment with organic carbon and nitrate - tdDd47.2 (SPAdes)... | ecosystem: Environmental > Aquatic > Marine > Coastal >...
CCGGCTAGCGGAAAAAAGAAGATTTCCCCGAAACGTCGGCTGGTAGAGTGGCCGAACAGTTAGTTGAGTGGTTGGAGTCAAGCATCAGTGATTAGTGCTCTGGAGATTGTTTTCTTGTCTGTTGTCGGAAAACAATCTCTGATCTTTTATCCAACGGTTTATGGTTGGAGTAGCTTTAAGCCAAGAGGGTCTTCAACAGTCCTTTTGGCAGTGGTCTCCACGAGTTCTTGTATAATAACCTCCATTACATGCCAAACCTTCACGCCTTCACGTATGCAACCGACAGTGGCTTTCCCTTCTCTGCCACAGGCTATATGCATATGCAATAGGGGAGTATTCTCCTCGTCTCTAAAAAGTGTGCCAGTGCCGGTTACTTCGTGGGCCTGTTCCAACTGAAACGTGATGGGCGCAAGGGGCAGGCCACGATCTTCTTTGGGGCCGACCACCAGGCGGCTGGTGTCGTCTGCACCACCAAGAATGATAAGCGAAGCTGCCGAAATGTCATGATCTATTGCGAATTGTTCAATAACCTCGTGGACTATCTCTCCATCCTCCAGGCGCAGGATAAATACTCTGCCCCGTCGTGCTTCTGCATATTTCATGTCAGATCCTTCCTTTATGTCGATAGGCTAAAGATATATTAATATAAAATGTTCCGGTGATTCACGTTGGTGAGAAGCTATTATAAACCATCCTGTTTTTTTATCGTTATCTCAGTTACCAGTTTAATATAGATAGTCTATTTCAGAACCACAGGCAAATCTCACTGTTAATACAGAATGCATATCTATCTGAAACAAATTAATAAATGCGACATTGTGGTATTAGACAAGAAGGGTATTATTGATTCTCTCAATAGATAGTCTGATTTGCATAGGATGTAACTATTTGACCTTTAGGGGAAAAGGATCCACAGTGGAGGAAGATTTATTTTTGGTCGGGATGAGCCTATTTGTTGCTCATTGATACTCATAACTTAAAGGAAATATCAAATGATCTTTTATCGAAGACTGTCCCTGGGCCTCACCCTGTTCCTCTTTGTCCTTATTCAGGGGCCGATATCTTCCATGGCCGCAGAGTTTAAGTTCACTGCAATTCCTGATCAGGATACTGCCCGTCTCCAGCAGCGATTTGGAAAAGTTGCTGATTATCTCTCAGCACAATTGGGATTTAAGGTGACCTATGTTCCTGTGAAGTCCTATGCTGCCTCGGTTCAGGGCTTTAAAAACAATGAAGTTCAGATGGCTTGGTTTGGAGGGCTATCCGGTGTCCAGGCTCGACTTGCGGTTCCCGGATCACTTGCAATTGCACAAGGGGAAGAAGATGAACATTTCGTTTCGTATCTCCTTGCACACCATTCAACTGGTCTGGTAAAGAGTGATACGTTCCCGCAGGAAATTGCTGGTAAAACGTTTACCTTTGGCTCCAAAGGATCTACCTCGGGCCGATTAATGCCTGAATATTATATCCGGCAGCATCTCGGCCAAGCTCCTGATAAAATCTTTCCCAAGGTAGGCTTTAGCGGAGATCACTCAAAGACTATTGCCTTGGTCCAAGCCGGGAGTTATCAGCTTGGAGCAGTGAATTTTAAGGTCTGGGAAAAAGAGTTGGCAGAAGGCAGTATAGATACAACAAAAGTGTCGGTGATTTGGCAGACACCAGAATATCCAGATTATAACTGGACTGTCAGGGGTGACGTGGACGAAACATATGGGGCAGGGACCATTGATAAAATACAAAAAGCCTTGGTTTCGATAACGGACCCGGAGTTGCTCAACGCATTTCCCAGGAAATCTTTTATTCCGGCTGACAATTCGATGTACCAGCCAATCCTCGATACAGGAAAGGCTATTGGTATTTTTAGATAAAGTTCTTTTTTGTGTTCAAATATGAATATGTCTCTACCGCAACCGATTATTTCACTTAATGGCGAAGATATAAGTTATTCTGGTTCTGTGGCACTGCGAGATATTTCCTTGTCAATTGCCGAAGGGGAAAAAGTTGCCCTTATTGGGCGAAGTGGGGTAGGAAAAACGACTTTACTGAGAAGATTATACCAACTGCGCCCCAAAGAAAGCGCCTTTGTTCATCAGCATTATTCTCTGGTGTCGCAGCTGAGTGTTTTTCATAATATCTATATGGGGCGGCTTGACCGTTATTCGAGTCTCCATAATTTGAGAAACCTGCTTAGGCCTATGCCTAGCCATATAGAAGAAATTAGGCCGATTGCAGAAAAACTTAGTCTTCAGGACAAGTTGTTTAGCAAAACGGGCGAACTTTCCGGTGGACAACAGCAGCGTGTCGGGATAGGCCGAGCACTCTATTGCGGCGGTTCTATTCTTATGGCTGATGAGCCGGTATCTTCGCTTGACCTATTGCAGGGCAAGGAAATAATGGCGCTCATTGTAGGAGCAGGGAAGACAGTGATCTCCACCCTGCATTCGGTCGATCTCTCCCGTCAGTTTTTTGATCGCATTATTGGCCTGCGAGAAAAAACCATCTTTTTTGACCTGCCTGCTCACCAGATTTCAGGCGACCTGCTTGCTGAACTTTACGGTTGAGTGATGTTGCGCACCAGCCTGCTGTTTTTGCTGATTGCCGGGGCGGCTTTTCTTGCTGCCGATATATCTATTACGACCTTTGACCCCTGGTTCGAGCTAAAGCGGATGGCTCTTGGCCTTGTTACCCCGGATTTTTTCAGCCTCCCTGGATTTGGTAGGGCACTCTTTAATACCATCAGTTTTGCGCTGCTTGGAATTGCCGGGGCAATCGTTGCTGGATTTGTCCTCTCACTTTTCTTTGAATCTACATTGGTCAGACTGTTCTGCGCATTTATTCGGGCAATTCATGAGCTGTTCTGGGCGTTTATCTTTATGCCGATCATTGGGTTGAACAGTCTCTGCGGTATTTTGGCCATTGCCATACCCTATGCTGGAGTTTTCGCCAAGGTTTATTCGGAAATCCGCCAGGAGTCTGATCAACGCCCGGCCCAGGCTCTTCCGGCTGGGACATCGCGTCTCAACACTTTTTTTTACACCACCTTGCCTATCATCTATAAGGATCTGAAAAATTACACCTCCTACCGTTTCGAGTGTGCCCTGCGCTCGAGTGCGATATTAGGTTTTATCGGTTTGCCGACGATTGGTTATCATCTTGAAACAGCCTTCAGGGAAGGAATGTATAGTCAGGCCGCGGCCTTACTCTACTGTTTCTATCTTTTGATATTGTCACTGCGCTTCTGGGCCAGGCCACGGTTGATACTTCTTCCACTCATCTTGGCTGTGTTTTTTACCTCCTGGGATGCCTCGATATCTCTGGCCAATATTCTTCGTTTTTTTACCTATGATATACTCCCCTGGCCAATGCGGGCAGAAGGTTTTTATGCAGGAAGCCAGGCAATCAGCCTACAGCCGGTCCAAATTGTCCAATGGTTGAAAGACATTGTCGTAACAGCAGCTCTCCCGGGAATCTGGAATACTATACTCTTGACCCAGATTGCTCTGGTCTGTACTGCCCTGTTCACTCTGGTGATGTTTCCTCCTGCCTGCCGTAAATTCTATAGTAGAAAGGTGACTGGTTGCGCGCACATCGTTCTGGTGATGTTGCGTACCACCCCGGAATATATCTTAGCCTATATATTCCTGCAGCTCTGGGGACCGTCCATGCTGCCAGCGATCATTGCCCTTTTCTTGCATAATGGCGGAATACTGGCATATCTCACTGCCCGCAACGTAAACCTGATGCAACTGCCTTTCGATACTTCCCGTAAGAGGTTAAATCGATATTTCTACGAAGTTCTACCACGTTGTTATGGCCAATTTCTGGCTTTTTTGTTTTATCGTTGGGAGGTCATCATGCGCGAGTCGGCAATTCTTGGCATCCTGGGTATTTACACTCTCGGCCATTTCATAGACAGTGCAATTAGTGATGACCAACTGGATAAGGCACTGGTCTTAATAATTATTACAGCACTTTTAAACATGGGGATAGACACCCTGTCTCAGAAAATCAGGAGGAGCCTTCATATTTCGGCTCATTTCGTCGCTAGGTCATCATCCTGAGATTTTGACCTTATTGCAAATTATCTGCTGATTAATATCCAGTCTCACTGCTTCTCAATACGATCAAGCCACCAATTCTGAAAATGCTTAGAAATTTATGTATACTTATTTACTCCAGTTGTAAGATGAGGTTTAATGATTTTATATTAATGATCTTGCTGGTGATGTGAAAATTCCTGAGCCAATCGTTCCCTGAAAATAACCCTGCAAACAAAATAATAAAAAATGCCTGAAACATATGAGCAGTTACAGACCCAACTTGAAACATCTCCCCGCACCTGGCTAATCACAGGAGTCGCTGGATTTATCGGTTCGAATCTGCTTGAGACCCTTCTAAAACTCGATCAAAAAGTTGTAGGCCTTGATAATTTTTCCACTGGTTTTCAAGATAACCTTGATGAAGTTCAGTCTCTTGTCAGCAAGGAACAATGGCAGCGGTTCACCTTGATTAAAGATGATATTCGCAACTTGGAAGCATGCAAACAAGCTTGTAGTGGTGTTGACTATGTTCTGCATCAGGCTGCCTTGGGTTCGGTGCCCCGTTCCATTGAAGACCCGATAACCACAAACGAGAATAATATCAGCGGTTTTCTGAATATGTTGGTTGCAGCAAGAGATGCCAAGGTGCAGCGATTTGTTTATGCTGCTTCCAGCTCCACATACGGGGATCATCCTGATCTGCCCAAAGTGGAAGAGAAAATAGGCAAACCGCTGTCTCCTTATGCAGTTACCAAACTTGTAAATGAGCTGTATACCGATGTCTTTGCCAAAACATACAACTTCAAAACAATCGGTCTCAGGTATTTTAATATCTTCGGTCAACGTCAGGACCCGAATGGTGCATATGCAGCAGTTATTCCAAAATGGTTTGCTGGTCTGATTAAAAATGAAACTATCTATATTAACGGTGACGGTGAGACGAGCAGAGATTTTTGTTTTATAGAAAATTGTGTCCAGGCAAATATTCTGGCTGCCACCGTTACAGATGAGACTGCGACAAATCAGGTGTATAATGTTGCCTTTGGTGAACGGACAGCGTTGAATGAACTCTATCAGTTAATTAAGGAGCGAGTGTCTCTTGTTCATCCATCGGCTAAAGAGGCAAAGCCCGAATATCGCGATTTTCGGGCTGGCGACGTGCGGCATTCTCTGGCTAATATCTCAAAGGCAAAGGAAAATTTTGGTTATAGGCCTCGATATTCTGTAATAAACGGTTTGGACAAGGCTGCAGATTGGTATTTGGCGAATTTAAGCTGAGAAGAGTGGCAGGCTTTTTAGGAGTTAAGCTTTAAAACGCATTTAATTTCGAATTCCATGAAGGTTTTTCACTGGCTTTATCTTTTCACTCTCGTCTTTGCTCTGCTTGCCTTTGGAACTGTGGAGTTATGGTCTCAGGCCATGGTGCAGGTGTTAACAGGAGGAGCTACTCTACTCCTTTTAATACAGGTCTGTTTTTATCGCAGAGAATTTTATAGTATCCCTGGTGTTACTCCACTATTGCTATTGCTGTTATTTATCCTTTTGCAGCTTCTCCCTCTTCCTGTTTCGCTTGTTAGGCTTGTTGCACCTGCTTCATATGGTACATATGCTCCAGTTCTGTCTGTTAGTGGAGGTGAATGGATTTCACTTACCATCAATCAGAAGGCCACCGTGCAGGAGTTTTTTCTCATATCCAGCTATATTCTTTTTTATATACTTACCATTCAACTGTTAAGGAACAAGAAAAACCACAATGGTTTGAGTCGATTATTCAGTTTTATAGAAAGAATGGGCAACCTGAAAAAACAATTTTAATACTACGTCAGGCAGTGGAAGCGGTACCCGATTATGCACCCTTTCATGTTCAATTTGGAGACTACTGCCGCAAAGAGGGGATTACTTTTCTGGCCAGGCAAGAATATCAACGGGCGCTGATGCTTGTGATCCGGGCAATGTATCCGCTCTTAAAGGTTTAGAGCAGCTGGATCGTTAATTTACTGAGGTGTTGCTTATTCTTCTTTAAGACTGAAGTAGTCGCAATTATGAGTAATCTTTCGGTTATGTTCCTGCATGGACCAGCAGAGGCTGGCAAGCTGTTCCTTTTCTTTTTCGGGTAAGTCAAGTGTAGATGCCTGTTCAATTAAAATTTCTAAAGCTTTGGAATTCTGGTCGATGGTGCGAAATGATTGTGATAGTTGGCTGTTCAGCTCGTTGATTTTACGTGCCAGTTCTTTTCCTTCATCTTTGTTGCGGAGATGGATGGTATTGTCCAGATGCCCATTCATCATATTTTCCAGAGTCGATTCAAACCGAAACATAGGCCCGGCAATTCTGTGAGAAAGGAACAGAGAGGCTACCATAACAAAGACGCCGCCCAAAATGATAAGAAACCAGTTTGTCGTCAGTATATGTTTGAGCAGGAGTAAAGGTGTTTGGTCAATCTGGAAATCATGACTGGTGAATGAGCTTGTGGGGGCATTGGGCGAGAATACCCCGAGTAACACATTAAACAACAAGCCACCTCCTGCAACAAACAGGATACAGCCGAGGATTAATCTTCCTTGAAAATCCTTTTTTATAAAGAAATTTCGACGCTTATGCCTTCTTTCCATGATGAAAGTTATCCGCTGTTAATTATGATTGAAGTATTTTTGAGTAGTCCATGGAGCCAGCCGGTGGCCTGGTGATGATGTTTATGTCTTTCAAGATTTTTGAGGATAGCTATGGTCATTTTTATCGCACGTTTCTATTTACAACAAAATTGATGAGTTATGGATAGGTTCTAGTTAAGGATATCGTGAAAGATGATGAAATTGCAAGAAAGGAAGTTAGGATTTTATAGATTTGTTTAAATTTGTCTAAAAGTTTTTTTGGATAAAAACTGAAATGCTCATGCCGGGTCAGGAGGAGCAAAGACTGCCTATATCTTATTGCTCATGCTGAATGTACTTGGTAGATAAAATGTCGGTGTAGAATTGTCCAACCTGTGTTTGACAAACGTCATTCTTTATAAAAGCTGCTCGACTGAATAATCAGATTGATAAGATTATTTGTTATAGTTGCTACTTGGTCATCTGAACACCTTTTAGAGTAGCAATAAACAGCAACACCCAACCTAACATTAGAATAAATCCCCCAAGTGGAGTGAGAAAACCAAGTGGTTGTATAGAGATAAAGCTTTTGGTGAGGACTGTTCCCTGGAAAAGGATGGAGCCGAGAAGGAAAGCCCAGCCAGCCCAGTGATACTTTTCTTCGGGAAAGAGGTTGCAGAGGATGGCGACAGCGACCAGTGCCAGACCGTGGATTAATAAATAATCCGCAGCGAGATTAAAATTACCGAGTTTGCCTCGTTCTTCCAGCAGTTGCAGTAAGGCGTGAGCGCTGAGTGACCTGGCCAAGACGCCCGCAAGTGCCAGAATGGATCCTATAGCTATGAAAAATTGTGTCATTTTAATTTTGACCTTTGATGTAATTGATTAGATCCCATATCTCATGGTTTGATAACTCTTCCACTAAATAAGGTATTTCTGCCTTTCTGTTTTTTTATCTTTCAATGAAATCACCATCAGAGTTATGCGGCCACCCAAGTCATTTTATATTTTTTCAGGTCTCAGACGGGGATGGTTCTTGAGGGTATAACACGGCCTACTGGTAGGGTGCCACCCCAGTCTATTGCACCTGGCAAATAGTAGCCCATTTGCTCAAACCTGTAAAAGCAAAAAACTCAAAAATATAGAGGGATACGGAGATGTGAGGTCAAGGTTTTATGGGAGCAGACCTTACGTAAAATGTTAGTTTTTGCTGGGTAGCTGTGGGTATAGTTGAGATAATGAATAAAGGATATTTCCAAATAACTGCAGTGTACTGTCCTTTTGAGTAACGCGTTGTTATAGTGTTGTAAAGGAGCCATTGGCCTGAGACTATTGCTTTAGGTTGAAATCTAGGCCCAACAAGATGCTTGGGCATATAATGTTACTAAATGAGGTTGACTTAAACGTTAAGGTAAGGTATAAAATTCAGAACGTGATTAGTTAACGTAAACGTTATAGGTGATGTGTCGGCGTGAAAAGCTCTTGGGGAGAAAAAAAGTATGAACATATTGTCATATCAGTCGATCCCGGCAGTACTTAAAGATAATGCCAGAAAGTACAGCAAGAAGACCGCGATCAGTTACAAGAAAAAAGGGGTTTTTCTCTCCCTTACTTATGAGGAATTCTATGAACGGGTTTTGATGTTGGCAAGAGGTTTGCGCAAGTCCGATATCTTCCCCGGTGATAAGGTAGCAATTTTTTCAGAGAATCGACTTGGGTGGGCGATTTCAGATTTCGCTATCCAGAGTGCCGGTGGCATTACCGTGCCGATCTACGCGACCAATACTGGTAAACAGGCTGCCTATGTTATAAATCATTGTGGCGCGAGAGTCGTTTTCTGTTCAACCAAAGGTCAGTATGAAAAACTCTATTCCGTAAAAGACGAGATTCCTAATGTAGATCTGGTTATTTCCTATGAACGATTCATGGGGCACCCTTCATTCCCTGTTTACACCCAATACCAGTTATCTGAAGTTGGCACTGCCGTGTCAGATGAAGACAAAAAACAGATTGAGCAACAGATTGATGAGATAACATCAGATGATATTATCACAGTCATCTATACTTCTGGTACCACTGGGCCCCCCAAAGGAGTGCTGCTGACTCAGCGAAATATCATGATTAATGCTGAGTATGGGTCCAAGCAGCTTGGCATGCCACAAAATGATGAGACAACTCTCAGCTTTCTTCCGCTTAGCCACGTACTTGAGAGAACTGGCGGGTATTACGTCACGTTGATGAATGGTAACCATATCGCTTTTGCGGAGAATGCCGCAGCGGTCATGGAGAACATGTTGGAGATTCGACCTACCTCAATGGTGAGTGTTCCCAGGCTGTTCGAAAAGATCTACTCTAAGGTATATGAAAGCGTTAACAAGATGCCTCAATTCCGCAGACGCCTCTTTCACCGTGCGATAGAGGTGGGTCGAGAGTATGTCAATAAAAAATATATAACAAACGAACCTGTTGGCCTACTTGGCCTTAAATACAAGTTCTACGATCGCCTTATTTTTAAGAAAATTCGTGCCAGATTTGGCGGCAGGCTTTCTTACTTTCTTTGTGGTGGGGCACCACTCGACAAAACCATTAATGAATTCATGTGGATTATTGGCTTGCCTGTTTACAACGGCTACGGCCTGACAGAGACCAGCCCCGGAGTCGCTATCAGCGGCATAGGAAAGGTACGGTTTGATTCAGTTGGAAAGGCCCTGCGTGAAACAGAACTGATGCTGGCGGAAGATGGAGAACTGCTGGTGAAGGGACCTCAAGTGATGCTTGGCTATTACAATAATGATCAAGCCACCATGGATGCCATGGTAGACGGTTGGTTTAAGACTGGAGATATTGCCAGGATAGATGAGGAAGGTTTTGTTTACATCGTTGATCGAAAAAAAGAGCTGATTGTCACTGCTGGTGGAAAGAATATTGCCCCCCAGCCTATCGAGAATGAGTTGAAACTCGACAAGTACATTTCCCAGGCAATTGTTTTTGGAGATCGAAAACCCTTTTTAGTCGCAATTATTACTCCGGACATCGAAAATCTTATCGATTTTGCCCGAGGCGAAAATATCAGCTATGTCGATATCGAGGAGTTGGCTTACAATGTGAAGGTCAAGGAACTCTACGCTTCTCGCCTAAAGGAATTGAATAAGAATTATCCACCGTACAAGACGATCAAATACTTTGCTGTTGTACTTAATGATTTCTCGATCGAAGGTGGAGAACTTACTCCCACTCTTAAATTGAAACGCAAGTTTATCCTCGAAAAATACCAGGGTATTATCGAGGATCTTTATGTAACCAAGGATAATGGGGTTATTGCCCCGCAAATAAAAAATTAATGGAGAGCCAACATGAGGCAAATTAATCGAGTAGCCGTACTTGGCGCCGGAGTTATGGGAGCTACCATTGCCGCCCATCTGGCCAATGCGGGGTTGGAAATTCTTTTGCTTGATATCGTTCCAAGGGAACTGGACAAGCAGGAAGAGGCTAAGGGATTGACTCTTGACAGTCCTGTCGTCCGCAATCGTATCGCCCAGAATGGTCTGCAGGGTTTGTTGAAGATGAAGCCGGCCCCATTTTACCTTAAGGAATATGCCGGTCAGATTGAGGTTGGTAACCTGGAAGATGACCTGGGCAAATTAAAGAGTTGTGACTGGGTTATCGAGGTGGTTATCGAGTATATGCCGATCAAACTTGATCTGCTTAAAAAACTGGTACCTAATCTTGCCCCAGGGGCAATCCTTACCACCAATACCAGCGGTCTTTCAGTCAATGAGATGGCTGAAGTATTGCCTGCTGAGGTCCGCAAGAATTTCCTGGCCACCCATTTTTTCAATCCACCTCGCTATATGCGTCTCATGGAGATTGTTCCCTGTAAGGATACCGATCCTGCCGTCATGAAGGAGATGGCTGACTTTATCAGTAACAGGCTTGGCAAAGGGATCGTCTACGGAAAAGATACCACCAATTTCATCGCCAATAGAATTGGAACGTATGCCATTTATAAAGGCATCCAGCATATGGTTGATATGGGTATGACCGTGGAGGAAGTGGATTCTGTCGCAGGTTCTGCTACCGCCAGGCCAAAGAGTGCAGCCTTTAGGACTGCGGATCTGGTTGGCCTGGATACTCTGGCCCATGTGGGGACCAACTCCCACGATCTCCTGCCTGACGATGAAGAGCGCAGTGTGTTCAAGTTGCCTGACTTTATGAAGAAGATGATTGATGCTGGTCAGCTCGGTAACAAAACCAAGCAGGGATTCTATAAAAAAGCGGTGGTCGATGGCAAGAAACAGATCTTCTTCTACGACTATACAACCGGTGAGTATAAACCAATCGAAAAACCAAAATTTGCCTCCGTGCAGATGGTCAAGCAGGTGGATGACCCTTCGCAGAAGGTGAAAATGGTAGTTGGTGCAAGTGATAAAGGCGCAGAGTTTGCCTGGAAGAGTATCCGTGACACCTTAATCTATACCGTTAATCGTATTCCAGAGATCGCCGACGACGTGGTTAATGTTGATAACGCCATGCGCTGGGGATTTAACTGGGAAATTGGACCGTTTGAAATGTTTGACGCGATTGGCGTACAGGCCTTTGTCAAGCGGGCGGAAAAAGATGGCGTTAAGGTGCCTGAAAGCCTGAAAGAGGTGGAGAGTTTCTATCGTTTCAATGATAAAGGGCAAAAAGAATATTTAGATCTTCTGAAGAAAGAATACCTCCCTGTCCCGGTAAAAGAGGGCCAGATCCAGCTGCAGATCCTTAAAAAAGCAGGCAAAGTTGTTGAGAAGAACGCAAACTGCTCAGTTGTTGATATCGGTGATGGCGTATTCTGTTTCGAATTCCATTCAAAGATGAATTCCATCAGTGGTGACATCCTGGCCATGACCCACAAGGCTATAAAGCGCGCAGAAGAAGAGGGTGTTGGCCTTGTCATCGGTAACCATGGGACAAATTTCTCAGTGGGTGCCAACCTTATGATGGTAGCTGTGGCTCTTGCCGAAGGTGCCTTCGACGATATCGCCATGGCTGTTCGTGCTTTCCAGAATGCCACTATGGCAGTGAAATATGCCAAGGTGCCGGTGGTTGCAGCACCTTTTGGCATGGCACTTGGCGGCGGAGCGGAGTTCTGTCTTCATTCAGATGCCATTTGCGCCTCACCAGAAACCTATATGGGTCTGGTTGAAATTGGGGTTGGTCTGTTGCCTGGCGGTGGTGGTACCAAAGAAATGAGTCTTAGGGCTATTGAGTTGGCCGCAAAAAATAAAACTGATGTACAGCCGTTTATCTTTAAAAATTTCGAACAGCTTGCCATGGCCAAGGTTTCCATGGGTGCTGCTGAAATGTATGGCATGGACTATATGCGAAACGGCGATTCGATCAGCATGGATATAGATAAATTGATTGGCGATGCCAAACAAAAAGTTCTGGCACTTGCTGTCAACTATCGACCAAAGCGCCGTGTTGAAAACATTCCGGCTCCTGGTCGTGGAATTGCTGCCTCCATTAAGAGTCAGCTCTGGAATATGCAGATGGGTAATTTCATTACTGAGTATGAAGCAGAAATGGGAACCATCATTGCTCAAGTAATGTGCGGTGGCGATGTGAATGCGGGGACCCTTATCACAGAAGAGTATCTGTTACAGCTGGAAAGGGAAAACTTCCTGAAACTTTGTGGCAACAAGAAGACTGGCGAACGTATCCAGCATATGCTGAAGACCGGTAAACCGCTGCGGAACTAACCACGAAACCTATCCATATATTGGAGAATAGATATGAAAAAAGCATATATACTGGCAAGTTACAGGACTCCTGGGTGCCGGGCAAATAAAGGAAAATTTAAAGATACACGGCCAGATGATCTGGCAGCCCTGGCGATAAAGGGCTTGGTTGAGCGTACTGAGATAGATCCTGCAACGATCAGTGACGTTTATCTTGGCTGCTCTTTTCCTGAAGCCGAACAGGGTATGAACATTGGTCGTGTTGCTGGTATGAAAGCTGGCCTGCCCATCGACGTTCCGGGACTGACCATTAATCGCTTCTGTTCCTCTGGCCTTCAGTCAATTGCCATGGCCGCCGAGCGTGTTATGAGTGGTTTTGCCGACTGTATTGTTGCAGGGGGTGTTGAGTCTATGTCCTGTGTACCTCTTGGTGGCCTGAAATATAGTGCTAATCCGGGCATGATGGTTGATTGGCCTGAAGCCTTCTCCTCAATGGGTGTCACTGCAGAACTGGTTGCTGAACAATATGGCATCGACCGACTGGCTATGGACACCTTTGCCGCCGCAAGTAACAGCAAGGCTGCTGCTGCAATTGAGGCAGGGCGATTCGCCGATGAGATTATACCGGTGGAGATTGAAAAAAATATGCTGGTGGACGGCAAGATGAAAACCGTCAAAGAAATGGTAAACATTGACGACGGCGTGAGGCTTGGCACCACGGTTGAGAGTCTTTCCAAGGTGCGCTCTGCCTTTAAAATTGGTGGGCCGGTTACCGCCGGCAACTCTTCGCAGATGACCGACGGTGCGGCAGTTGCCCTGGTGGTCTCAGAGGAGTATCTCGAAAAACTTAGCAAGAGCCCGATGGCACGTTTTCTTGCATTCTCAG
>Ga0209692_10004196_pt1 | contig 13232 bp, 11 predicted proteins | sample tdDd472_FD_187129 | JGI IMG/M metagenome (GOLD analysis project Ga0209692, IMG submission 187129) | Marine sediment microbial communities from the Atlantic coast under amendment with organic carbon and nitrate - tdDd47.2 (SPAdes)... | ecosystem: Environmental > Aquatic > Marine > Coastal >...
CCATCAAACCGATAACACGGTCGATCTTGTCGAGGATAAAGCCGGCAAAACCCGCGGTAACCAAGGCTGAAACCTGAATCAACACATAGAACTTCAGGCCGGTCGCCATTGCGTCCGTAGCGGTCAAGCCCTGAGTCACACCTTCTTTATATAGCCAGATGGTAAAGAATGTAGAAAGCACTGCAAGGTCACCACGCGACACAACAGCTGCAAAGTACGACAAAGCTACTCTGGGAATCCTGGCAGAGCTGAAGCCGATCTTAATCGTCTTCATGAAACTGTCGCCCTTCTCAACCTTGGCCGGAGCCCCCTTCTTCAAACCGACAATTACAACAGCGGCAACGGTGAAACACATGCCGGTGACTGTCCAGCGGGTGTACTTGATAGATTCGACCACCGAGTAGCCCATGTTCTGATACATCTCGGGAGCGTCTTTCAGGAACCAGGTAATAAACACCATGCCGATCGCATTGAAGGCCATCGTGAAGCCAATCATTTTGGCCCGGGATGCTTCTTCCGGATAGTCGTTGGCAACCGCGGCAAGCATGGCTGAGGCTGAGGCCGTACCCACAGCAAAAATCATGCGGTAAGCAGTCAACTCTTCAAGAGTCTCTGCCAGCGGATACAGGAAATGACCGATACCCAAAAGAATAAATGCAGCACAGTACAAAGGCCGGCGCCCGATACGGTCGGACAACGCACCAATGGGTGCAATACAAAGCAGCACCACGATCTCATGATAGAAAGTCAGGTTACCCGCTACGCTACCGAAGTTTTCGGAAGCAATGCCAAGGATCTCGCCTAAAATTAGCGGCTGCCCGGCATTCATATAACTCATTACGGCAATGCCGAAGAACGAGGCAAAGAACAGACTGGCGACATGCTGGGGCAAAACACCCGGCACCATGCGTATTGGACCCAGCTTCATGCCCACATCGGGGTTGTATTCGTTCTGTTCAGACATATATAGAGTTCCGCCAAAGTGGCTTAATTAATGGAGTGTTCGTGAATACTGGTGTGCCGGATGTTTTTAGACAAACCCGTTACTGCACCTGTTCATCGTGCGGTATGCCGCTCGCCGTCTGATGATACGCTTAAGCGGCTGCCGTTATATTGATACCCACTCATACAGATAAAGGAATACGCCATGTGGACTGCTATGCGCAGGATCTTTCTCACTCTCGGTGCGCTACTGGCGATCGGCGTGCTTATCTCGATTTATTGGATAGCCCGTGGCGGCGCCTTTAAATCTATCGAAAACGATTTCAACGGCAGTTGCTCAAGCTTCCCTCTTGAAGGCAGCGCCGAAGACATACTGATCGACCATGAACGCGGCTATGCCTACCTGTCTATTCTCGACCGTATGGGTGTTGCACAGGGTCGCCCGCCGGCACCCGGCATGATCGGGCGATTAGATCTGAACGTAAACCCGCCCGTACTCAGCAATGCGTTGACATCAACGACTGAACACATGGCACCGCACGGCATCAGTCTGTACATCGGCAAAGACGGCGTTCGCACACTGTTCATGATTAATCATCCGGCCGACAGAGCGAATGGCACGGAAACTATTAATCGCTATGTCGAGATGGCGCCGGGACAGTTCGCGCTCACCGATACCCTTAGCCACCCGGCCGTTATCAGCCCTAACGATCTTGTTGCAGTAGGCCCGCGTCAGGTCTACGTCGTAAATGACAAAGGTGCGGAAGGCACACTCGATAAAATGCAGGAACAATTGTTCGGCAAGGGATACTCGAAGCTCGTCTACTTTGACGGTGACGAAGGCCGGATCGTACTCGATGACGTAGCCTCGGGCGGCGGGATTAACGTCTCTCCGGACGGCAGCAAAATATATATCGCCCAAACCGGCGGCATGAACGTCAGAGTTCTGGAGCGCAACCCGCTCGATGGCAGCCTCACAGACCAGCAACTGATTGAACTCGAAAGTGCTCCGGACAATATTGATATTGCAGCAGATGGCAACCTGACCGTAGCCACCCATGCCGACTTAATGGCACTGATTCAACACTTTATCAGCGGACAACCCGCTCCCAGCCAGGTTTTTGCCATAGATAAAAATACGGATGGTGACTACGCGGTAGAACAGATATACCTGAACACCGGTGAAGAGATATCCGCCGGTAGCGTAGGCGCCACCTTCGGCAATCAGTTGCTTATCGGTTCAATCACTTCCCGTCAGGTACTAATCTGCGAACGCGATATGTAAGCCTTTAACTATGGGAGCGAGCTCTGGTGAGTGATACGGGCAAACCTACAGTTGTAGTGGTTAACGGAACAGCCGGAGAAGGCTACTGGGCCACATACTATTTATTAAAGACAGGACTGTTTAACGTCAAAGCAACGGTCCGCAGGCCCGATAGCCAACTTTCGCAGAAACTTAAAGACCTCGATGTCGATGGCAACCGTTGCGACGTAGTCCAGGCCGCCACGAATGATCAGGGCGCACTGGAGAAAGCCTTCGATGGCGCCACTGCCATTTACGGCACCAGCGTCTACAACATCTACGCCAAACGCTATCGCCCCGCTAACCCGGAAGAACGCGAACAATGCTGGGCCGTCGTTAATGCTGCCAGGAACACATCATCGCTTGAGCATTTTGTCTGGCAGACGATGACCCGTTTCGAATTGCCGCCGGAGGAAATCGGTCTTGAAGCGCCGATTCACTTCCGCACCAAGTGGCAGTTTGAAGAAGTCATTCAAGATTATGATTTACCCTGGACGTTCCTGCGCCAGCCGGCCTATATGCGGCAGGTAAAATTTGGTCTGCAATACAAAAACCGTCTGGTCTACCCCTACTCTCCCGACTCCCGGCTCAGTTTTGTCTCCGAAGTAGACCTTGGGAAGTTTGTGGCCGGCATCATGCAGCAGCGTGATGAGCACCTGCATAAAGTGGTTAATGGTGTGACTGAGGTAATTACGCCGGTAGAACTGGCGGAACGTATCGCCCGCTTCAAGTCAGGATTCAAATCGCATTACCGGCAGGCCAGCTGGATAGAGAACGCTATATTTGACCAGATTATTGTCGGACTGAAGCCCGCCTTTAACTATCCGAAACAAATCAATCACAACATCATGGCCGGCAACTACTTTTCAATGTACGAAAAAGACAAAGCCTACTGCGAAAAACTCACCGGTGACTGGGGGCTGACCAGGCTGGAAGACTGGCTGGATGATTGGTTTGCCGGGCGAATTTAAGCGCCGGACACGTTCAGGTTTTTGCTTATTCGCGACTCAGGTTTGAGTCGAGAAAATCTTTAAAGATTCCGGCCCAACGGTTGGCCGCTGCTTCCATACCTTCAGGCTGCTGCTTGTAGTCCGGGTCGGTAACCGTTTTTTCTTTATCAGCAGCGCGAGCCAGAACTTCGCCGCTTTCTGAGTCGGTAAGCTCCATAAGGAATGTTAACTGCCCGCTGTTCACCAACACGGCCAATCCGGGCGACAAGCTATCCGGCACCTCGTTGGCATGCATGTCGATCAATGACGCACGAACGCCCAGCGCTTTAGCAGCAGGTTTATCGACTATCGGATAGTCATCACCTATCGCACCACGAAATGCCGCATGAAACACATCACGCACATTCTCTGCTTCATTGGCGGGTAAAGACTTACCTTCCGGAAAATAGATTTCCATCGGATAAGCATACAACTGACTGTAGCGGGAGAAATCCACGCCGGGTTTAAGGTAGGCCTGATCAACACGGGCAGAGGGTGCGCGTGCATAAGTGGTTACTTCGGTGGTTACACAAGCTGAAAGTAACGCCGAACCGGCGACTACTGCTAACAATAAACCGTTACAGCGTTTCAACACTTATCCGAGAACCAGACGATCAACGATGGCCAGGGTCAGCATCAAACCGAGTTGCACGATTGAGGCGGCAAAGGCATGCCACGCGTGCGGAATACTGGGCTCACGAACCAGCTTAATGCATGACCAGATGAAGTAAGCGCCACCGGCAGCAGCACCCAGCATGTAGATCCAGCCGAGACCATAAAAGCCCAGCGACAGTGACAGGGCTACCAACGGCACCGCGTGCAACAAAATAACCCATGTGGAAACACGGTCACTCACCAACACAGGCAGCATGGGCACATTCGCCGCAGCGTAATCATCTTTGCAAGCGTAGGCCAAAGCCCAGAAATGCGGCGGGGTCCAGAGGAACAGCACTACAGCAAAAATAATGGGTGCCGGCGAGGCTGAGGCGCCAACCGCAGCTGCCCCGACCATGACAGCGAAACTGCCGGCCAGACCACCGATTACAACATTCCACCAGGTGCGGCGTTTTAACCAAACAGTGTAAACAATGCCGTAGCAGAAAGAGCCGAGGAACAACCAGAAAGCCGCTTCAACATTCGTGGCAACCGCCACTGCTAAAATGGCTAATAAAGAAAGTAGAAAAATCGCAGCAGGCCAATAAGCATTAGCTTCAAACCGGCCGCTGGGGAAAGTGCGGGTTTGAGTGCGTTTCATCTTGGCGTCGATGTCACGCTCATACAATTGATTGAATGCACCTGCACATGAAGAACAAAGGAGTACAGCAAGGCCCATGACCGTCATTTGCCATGCGCTTAAATCGATACCGGGGCTTACAACAGCACCCACCATGGCACACAGCATAATCAGGAAGCCAAGGCGAACCTTTGCGGTGTGATAAACCAATTTTAATGTTTCAGCCATATGCCTTCAGATCTATCCGTTTAACTGTTGCGCACTGACCGCAAATGCCGGACTACGGGTTTTGCGTCTCGTCAGCCGACGAAAATGCCGTCGGATTTCAGGGGCGGGAGTATATCAAAACCCATTCTAAAACGGACCTAATTATCGTATGTCAGCAGGACTGTGTGGGGTCCCGTGCACTCTATAGCCGGGCAGCACACTCAACGAATGCCTCCCGCTTGCGCACTATTTCTTCCGCTTCCGGCAATACCGGCACCAATACCGACCGCACAAAGGGGCCTTTTCAAGCATCTAATAAGGTGATTTTTACCTTAAAAATCAAATATATAACCTGTAGTTATACATGGATAACAACAACTACGTTCACAGAACGGCAACCTGTCTATACCTTATGCCGTCCGGAAAAGAAGAGAACGATGTTTCGCGCTTCTGCGCGTTCGGAGTAATCAATGAATAACAATGCTGCTTCTGACATTACCAACCCCAACGGACTGGTATTTGGCTGTGAGAATGGCGGACTCGCTTTTGATGAAGACGAGTCACGCGCTGCTGCGTTAGATCACTGCAATCAGGTCTTCGCCTCCATGCCCGCTCAGCAACGCGTGGAATGGGCGTTAAAACACCTGCCCGAGCAACACGTACTGAGCTCCAGTTTTGGTGCACAGGCTGCTGTGTCATTGCATCTGGTTACTCAACAGAAACCGGACATCCCCGTTATATTTATTGATACCGGTTACCTCTTCCCCGAAACCTACCGGTTTGTGGATGAGCTTGCAGAACGACTGAAACTGAATTTACAGGTCTATAGCAACCCGGTGTCACCCGCACGTCAGGAAGCCATTCACGGTCAACGCTGGAATAAAGGCGTGGAAGGTCTCGCTGAATACAACCGCGATAACAAAGTATTGCCGATGGAACGCGCTATGCGCGAACTCGACACCGGCACCTGGTTTGCCGGCCTGCGCCGCAGTCAGTCGCAGTCGCGTGCAGAAGTGCCGTTTCTGGATTGGCACGGTGACCGTTGGAAAGTTCACGCGATTGCCGACTGGACCGACCGCGATGTATTCAATTACCTGAAAGAAAATGATCTGCCCTATCACCCGTTGTGGGAGAAAGGCTATGTCTCTATCGGTGATGTGCACACAACCAAGTCGTTACATGATGTAAACCACATTGATGAAACCCGTTTCTTCGGTTTGAAACGCGAATGCGGTTTGCACGAAATCGACATGTCGAATATCTGATATTTCAGATTCAAAGATATAAAAAAGCCTGCCATGGTTTCTGACCAGGCAGGCTTTTTTAATACTTAAATTTTTTAACGGCAGAAATCTTAAGCAGCCGAGCCAAACTCCTCATTGCAACCGCCGCGTAACGGCAGCGGAATCTCAGCCACCAGTTCATCAACCTCTTCCTGAGTCTCAAGGTTCGAGGCTTTGCGAATCACTTCATTAGACAGGTGTGGCGCAAGCAGCTTGGCGAAGTCAGCCATATACCCACGCAATACCGTGTCCCGGCGGAAACCTATCCAGGTGGTGCTTTGCGGGAACAACCCATTGGCATCAATGGCGACCAAATCGTCTTTGTCATTGCACTCCCAGGCCATCGCGGCAACAACACCCACACCCATGCCCATACGTACATAGGTCTTAATAATGTCGGCGTCACGGGCAGTGAACACAACGTCGGGCTCCAGGCCCTCTTCTTCAAACGCTTTCTTAAACGAAGACTCACCGGTAAGACTGAACACATAAGTGACTTGCGGATACGCGGCCAGATCCTTAATCGACAGCTTATCTTTTGCCGAAGCCAACGGATGATCTTTAGGCACTACAACAATTCTGTCCCAGTGATAACACGGCAACATCATCAGGTCGGGAAACAAATGATACGAGCCGGTAGCAATCGCAAAGTCCACACTGTTCGAGGCAACCAGTTCGGCAATCTGCTCCGAGGTACCCTGATGTAGTTCAAGATTGATCTTGGGGTAACGCTCACGAAACGCCTGAATCACATCAGGCAACACGTAGCGGGCCTGTGTGTGCGTGGTGGCAATCGACAACGTGCCTTCCTGCTCGACAGACATATCACTGGCAAGGCTGCGGATATTCTCGGCCTCACGCATGATCCGGCGGGCACGCTCAATCACTTCGTGACCGGCAGGGGTAATCGCGGCAAGACTCTTGCCTTTGCGGGTAAACAACTGAATACCGAGCTCCTGCTCCAGCAATTTGAGCTGCTTACTGATGCCAGGCTGACTGGTGTGCAGCTTTTCAGCGGCAGCAGTAATGTTCAGACCGCTGTCTGCAATGCCTAGCAAGTATCTGAGTTGCTGTAGAGTCATGTCGTAAATAGAGCCGAATCGCTTGAAATTTCGCCTATATAACCATTAGTTAGGGGGCAAGTACAGGAAATGCTCTGAAAGCTATACAGGGCGGTAATTGCTGCGACCGCATACACCGCGTTTAACCGCGCAATACCGTGTTAAGTCGCGCAAATCTCGCGCAATAATTTCTAATTATTTAATAGTTACGCTTGACATATATAGTTACGTTAGGCATAACTATTCACATGGGCGGCAAATACAGAAACCAAGCAACCGCAAACATCGCGAATGGCGAGAACACAAAAGCCGCTCGCAAAACTCTGCCAACAAACCTGAACAAAATTGCTAGACGCAAGCTGACGATGATTGAAGCGGCTCACGAGTTGAATGACCTGAAAGTGCCACCAAGCAACTTTCTGGAAAAGCTGAATAAAGACCGGAAGGGTCAGCACTCAATCAGAATCAACGACCAATACCGCATCTGCTTCATTTGGAATAACGGCAAAGCAGAAAAGATAGAGATAACGGACTATCACTGACAAGGAGAAACGCAATGAAGAAACACATGATTATCAAGCCGGGCGAGGTCCTTCTAGAGGAGTTCTTGAAGCCGATGGACATCACGCCATACCGAGCGGCAAAAGATGTCAACGTACCAAGCAACCGCATCACTGGCATCATTAATGGTACGCGCAACATCACGGCTGACACTGCCCTGCGCTTAGGTCGCTACTTTGGAACGTCGGCACAATTCTGGATGAATTTACAGGCCAACTACGATCTTAAGGTTGCAGAGTGTGAGAAAGGCAAAGAGATTGAATTGATAGAAGAGTGCGCCTGAAAGTGTGGCGCAATTAGCTGAGATGATGAGAAAGGAATAATGGCAACGCTTCAACAAGTAAGGAAAGAAGCAGAGCGAATAGGTGTTGACCGGCACCTGTGTATGGATACCCATTGGAATGCAGACATAGACACACCAAAGGGATTCAGCTTTGGAGACACCCACAATCACTCAGTGTTCTGGTACGCGACTCCGAGTGAATGTGAAGAGCCTACAATTCGGATAGTAAGTCGCGCAAAATAGAGAAAATAGCCGAAAGCATTGCCAGATATAGCCTGTAGCACTCCCCTACTTTTCGGTGACATAACCATTGGTTACATAAGGCTGTCAAACGACCCGGTCAGGATTCTGCGAGGTTATGCGCTGGCGGCATAAGCGCAGGCAAAGATATTATTTTTCACTGGGTTACGATACCAGTAAGGTTCGCATCCCCGTATTTATAGTTTTTCGTTATAGGTTGCCCCCGTGGACTATCTGCCGCTGTTTGCCAAGCTCAATGAGCAGCCCTGCCTCGTCGTAGGCGGCGGCACTGTGGCCGCACGAAAAATAGAACTGCTGCTGGAAGCCGGTGCATCGATAACCGTAGTCGCACCTGAACTGCACAGCGCTGTTAAAGCATGGGCTGAACAACAACGCATCACCGTCAAAGAACGGGGCTTTAAAGATGAAGATCTGCAAGGGCAGCTGCTCGTCATTGCAGCTACCTCTGATAAAGAACTAAACGAGCAGATCGCAACCGGGTGCCTGACGCGACACACGTTGTGCAACGTCGTCGATAACCGTGAAGCATCCGCTTTCATTGTGCCGGCCATTGTTGATCGCTCACCGGTGCAAATTGCTGTCTCAAGCGGTGGCACCAGTCCGGTCATCGCCACGCGTATCCGTCAACAACTCGAAATCATGTTGCCGCAACGTCTGGGTGCTCTGGCGCGTTGGGCAGATGACTGGCGTGCAACCGTTAAAAAGCACTTTGCGAATACCGGCTCCGATAACCCGAACCAACTACGCCATTTCTGGCGCGATATCCTCGACGGCCCTATTGCCGACCGCGTATTAAAAGATGATACAGCTGCGGCCAACCAGGACATGACGCGCGCACTGGCCGAACTGGACAACCCGGACAAACAAGCCACCAGTGGTGAGGCTTACATCGTCGGTGCCGGTTGCGGTGATGCCGGGCTCATTACCCTGCGCGGCGCACAGCTTCTGCAACAAGCCGATATCGTGCTGCATGACCGCCTGGTATCGCCCGAGGTGTTGGCGCTGGCCCGGCGCGATGCCGACAAGATATCCGTCGGCAAAAAGCCGGGCTCACGTGCAGACAGTCAGGAAGAGATTAATAAGCTATTGGTACAACTGGTCGCAGAAGGCAAACGCGTCTGCCGCCTTAAGGGTGGCGACCCCATGATCTTCGGGCGGGGCAGTGAAGAAATTCAGGCGCTCGCCGCCGCAGGATTGCATTGGCAGGTTGTACCCGGCATTACCGCCGCCAGCGGCGCTGCAACTTACGCGGGCATCCCGCTGACTCACCGCGGTGTTGCCCGTTCAGTTGTATTTGTTACCGCCCGCGACCGTCACGACCGCCCGCCTCCCGATTGGCAATCACTGGCTGCCGATGAACAAACCATCGTGCTGTACATGGGTGTTGCTGCTGCGGCAGAGATTGAAAAAGGCTTACTGGCAGCCGGCAAAACTGCAGACACACCGCTCGCAATTGTAGAAAATGGCACCACGACTAAACAACGCACAACACACAGCACACTGGGCGACCTGACAAACACCATTGCGCAACAAAGCATCAAAGCACCTGCCGTTATTATTATCGGAGAAGTCACCGGACTGGCGAACGAACTCAGCTGGTTTGCAACATCCGGCGACAGCGATGACATATGGTCGGAAGAAGCGTTTGCGACGATTGGAAAAAATCACACATGAGTACAATCAACGTAAACGAGCTGTTTGTTCTACACCAGCAAAAAGCCCGCGACGGCAGTTCCGAATGGCTGGCTGAATGCCCCAGCCCGGATGCACCGGGCCTGTTCCTGGATACCTGTATCCGGCAACTGGCGGTACCGGCTACACCCGGGCTCGGTCATTCGATCGAAGCCTTTGCTGCGGGTAACTCGCTGGACTTATTTGCCGGCGAAGCCGCCTATCGTTTCCTTCTGGAAGTCGCTTCGGGCCTGCACAGCGCAGTACCGGCAGAAACCAACATACTCGGACAATTTAAAAGTGCCTGGCACAACTGCCTGTCGACCATGCGCCGCGAAGACGCGGCCCGTCTGCAACCAGTGATCCATACCCTGTTAAAAGACACCAACTCCATCCGCAAAGAACACTTGCAGGGTTTGGGTGGCAGTTCCTACGGCTCACTGGCCCGCAAATTGCTGACTCCGGACAACCGCAGCCGCGTGCTTTTTGTCGGTTCCGGTGAACTCACACAATCCATGCTGCCCTTTTTCCGCAACCTGAAAGCGGGGCTGTGGAATTACCGGCTGCCGGTCGATGCGCCTGACTGGGTTGAGCATGTATTTGAACCGGATGACAGTGAAGCGGCAGCCGAATGGGCATCCATGGTTGTGCTCACCACCCCGCCGGACGCCACCAACGACAATCGCTGGCAACGTCTGCTATCCGAGTTCCCGATGGACAACATTTTGCACTTAGGTTTACGCCGCGAAAAGAATTGCAGATGGAACAAACGATTCAACATCATGACGCTCGATGACCTGTTTGATTTACGTGAGTCACAAAGTGACATTCGTAGTCTGCAACTGCTGCGCGCCAAGCAGGCCTGTCATGATCTTGCCAAAGACCGGGCCGCACACTCTTCATCATCACCCACACTAGTCCGCGCATAGAACATGACCGATAAACGCACATTGCGACTTGGCAGTCGCCAGTCACCACTGGCTATTGCCCAAAGCCGGATCGTTAAACAACTACTGGAAGACGATCACCCTGACATACAAATCGATATCGTCACGATGGCAACGCGTGGTGATAAAGATCAGAAAACCGCCTTGTCTGAAGTGCGCGATGCTGACTTCTTCAACGCGGAACTCGATGAAGCGCTGCTGAATGGAGACATCGACTTCTGCGTGCATTCACTTAAAGACCTGGCACTGAACCGACCGGAATCCATCGTAATTGCCGCCATACCCGAACGCGACAATCCTCGCGATGCGGTGCTATACCGTCATGATGCTGCAGAAAAAATAGCCCGTGGCGAGCCTTTAAAAATTGGCACGTCATCAGTACGCAGGGCTTCGGCCATTACAGAGTTTTTACCTAAAGTACTGCCCCACTCAGGCACCCCGGCGGTTATAGAAACCGCCCCGCTGCGGGGATCAGTAGACAAACGTCTTGAACATTTACAGGACAATGCTGCCGAACCACTTGACGGTGTAGTCATGGCTATCGCCGGACTCAATCGTTTGTATAACGACGCAGACGGGCGCCGGATCATCGAACCATTGCTAGAAAACCTGCGCTGGCAGGTACTCCCCGTGAGCGAGTTCCCCTGTGCGCCGGGACAAGCCGCAATGGCCATTGAATGCCGTGCTGATGACGGCAGCACGCGACTGCTACTGGGCAGCATTCATGATGACACCACTGCCCGTGTCGTCATGACAGAACGTGCACTGCAAGCACAGCAGCCTGCCGATGAACAATCGGCGTACAGCGCCACGGCATTGCCGCATAAGCTTTTTGATATTTTATTGTGGACCGGCGGTAAAGACGGAACAGGTTTGCATTGGATGACGCCCGCAGCTCCTGCAGCCAGTCGCGTCTGGGACGGTGCCGACTGGCGTGCTCAACGGACACGACGGCCACAACCCGTATCTGCGGCCGTCAATCAGGCACCCGCTCTTTTTATTGCACATGCCAATGCACTGCCCGATGACCTGCAACCCGAAGGCCGGGTCTGGACCAGTGGTATGCACAGTTGGCAAGCACTGGCTGCCCGCGGCATCTGGGTTGAAGGTTGCGCCGAGAATCTAGGCTTCGACTTTTTCAAAGAACAATTCACGGCACCGGTGCTGCAGCTTCCCCAATGGGAGGAATGGACCGCGCTTACTCACAAAGATGCCGTGCCGTCGTGGACTGATTCCGGTGTCGGCGTGATCATTGCCACGTATCGGATCGAGGACGCTGAAGAACCCGATGCCGAAATGCGCGAAAACATTCATATGAGCAGCCACTTCTTCTGGGGCAGCGCCCATGAGTTTGAAGCGCTGAGCCGCTGGGTACCCGGTCATGCGCACCATGCCTGCGGCCCCGGCAAAACATTGAAAGCACTGCAGGATGCCGGCATCTATGATGTTGAGCCGTTTCCTTCCAGAGCCGAATGGCTGAACTGGGCAACGAACCGTTAAACTACCGCCATGACTGCTATCACCTTACGCCGCCTGCGACAGAATCAGCACATCCGCGAACTCACCCGTCAGACACGGGTGTCTGCTGAGCAAATGATTCAACCCTTATTTGTTGTTGAAGGCATTGCCGAGCGCGAAGCTGTCCCCGGTCTTAGTGGTGTGTTCAGGGAAACGCCGGCAAGTCTCAAGCAACAAATCGAGGCAGACCTTAAAGCGGGTATCAGCAAATTTCTGCTGTTTGTCGTACCGGCTGACAAATCAACAAATGACTTCGACCACTCTTTCGCCACCGCTGAGATCAACGCGCTTAAAGAAGAATTCAAAGACCGCATTTGGCTCGCCGTTGATGTCTGCTTATGCGCCTCCACCGACCACGGTCACTGTGGCGTACTGAATGAAGATGGTGATCACGTATTAAACGAACAGTCGGTTGATGCACTCAGTGCGCAGGCGCTGGCCTTTGCTCAGGCGGGTGCAGACTGCATAGCACCCAGCGACATGATGGATGGCAGAATCGGCAGCATTCGTGAAGCATTGGATGATGCCGGTCTGGAACGTACGGTCATCATGAGTTACTCGGCAAAGTTTCATTCCAACTTCTACGGCCCGTTCAGAGTGGCCGCCGATTCATCACCAGCCGGCAACAACCGTTTGGAAGACCGCAGCAGCTACCAGATAGACCCTGCCCGCCCGGACGATGCGCGACTCAGCTCGGAACGGGATGATGCAGAAGGCGCCGACATTCTGATGGTTAAACCCGGCCTGCCCTATTTGGATGTGCTGGCAGAATTATCATCTTACATACCGAAGCCCTGGGCGGTGTATCACACCAGTGGTGAATGTGCGGGTATTGAATTACTCGCACGCGACGGTCTGACAGATACCGCCAAAGCCAATATTGAGCACTGGACTGCATTTGTCAGGGCCGGCGCGAGCATGATCATCAGCTACAATGCGCGCCACGCAACCAGCTGGCTAAAAGAACACTAT
>Ga0209692_10004199_pt1 | contig 13227 bp, 10 predicted proteins | sample tdDd472_FD_187129 | JGI IMG/M metagenome (GOLD analysis project Ga0209692, IMG submission 187129) | Marine sediment microbial communities from the Atlantic coast under amendment with organic carbon and nitrate - tdDd47.2 (SPAdes)... | ecosystem: Environmental > Aquatic > Marine > Coastal >...
AACCGGGTTGCGCCGGGAGCTGGGACAGTTCTCCCGCTATGTCGTCGTCATCGGGACGCTGCTCGCGGTCCTGCTCTCCGTGCACCAGCTCTTCAACCTGCAGCTCTTCGGCATCGTCGTGCTGGAAGGCCGGTATCTGTATGTTCTGGCCGGCATCTTTCTGGCCCTGACATTCCTGGTGTTTTCCGGGGTCAAGCAAATCGGGCCCGGCGTGAAGTGGTGGGACGGCCTGCTGGCCCTGGCGGCGGTGGGCGGCGCCACCTATTTCGCTTGGACCGCGGAAACGAGCCTGGACATGGGTTGGGAATACGCCCCGCCCGACGCAGCGCGCTGGGTTTCCATCCTGATGTGGGCGCTGACCCTGGAAGCGACCCGGCGGGCCGGCGGCTGGGTCCTGTTCTGCTTCGTGTTCACCTTCTCGCTCTATCCGACCTTCGCGGATGTCATGCCCGGGCCGATTTCAGGCTTCGCGCAGCCCTTCATGGACGTCATCCCCTATCACATCATTTCCGCGGAAAGCTCCTTCGGCATCCCGATGAAGGCTTTCGGCAATCTGGTAATCGGCTTCATCCTGTTCGGCGCGGTCCTTCAATACACGGGCGGCGGCAAATTCTTCAACGACCTGGCCCTGGCGCTGGTCGGCCGGTACCGCGGCGGCGCGGCCAAGGTCGCCATCTTCGCCAGCGGTTTCATGGGATCGATGTCGGGTTCCGTCATCTCCAACGTATTGACGACGGGCGCCGTCTCCATCCCCGCGATGAAGAAGACCGGGTTCACCGCCCGCTACGCGGCCGCGACGGAGGCCTGCGCCTCGACCGGCGGGGTTCTGATGCCGCCGATCATGGGCGCGACCGCCTTCGTGATGGCGTCGTTCCTGGAGCGGCCCTATGTGGAAATCGCCGTCGCCGCGGCGATCCCGTCCCTGCTCTATTATTTCGGCCTGTTCGCCCAGATCGACGCCTATGCGGCGAAACGCGGTCTGAAGGGCCTCGACGAGGCGGATGTCCCGTCCCTCCCCGCCGCCCTGCGCGAGGGGTGGATGTATCTCTTCGTTTTCGCACTGCTGATCTTCATGATGGTCGCCCTGCGCCAGGACACCCTGGCCCCCTTCTACGCAACCGCCCTGCTGATCGCCATCAATCAGGTCATCCGCAAGCACCGCTTCTCGGTTCGGCGCGGCATCGACCTGATCGTCGGGATCGGGCGTTCGCTGTCGGAACTTGTCGCCATTCTGTTGGGGGTCGGCCTGATCGTCGGCGCCTTTTCGGCCACCGGCCTGGCCGGCACCCTGGTCAACGACCTGATCTTCCTGGCCGGCGGATCGACGATCATGCTGCTGATCATGGGGGCGGTGACCGCCTTCATCTTCGGCATGGGGATGACCGTCACGGCCTGTTACATCTTCCTGGCCGTCGTCCTCGCCCCGGCCTTGGAACAGGCGGGGCTCAACGTGCTCGCCGTGCATCTGTTCATCCTCTACTGGGGCATGGTCAGCTACATCACCCCGCCGGTCGCGCTGGGCGCCTTCGCGGCCTCCACGCTTGCCGGCGCCAACCCCTTCAAGACCGGTCTGGAAGCGATGCGGCTGGGCGGCGTGATCTATATAGCGCCCTTCTTCTTCGTGCTGAACCCGGCCCTGGTCGGCGAAGGCCCGGCGCTGGAAGTCGCGGGTGTGCTGGTCACGGCCCTGATCGGTGTCTGGTTCCTCAGCTGCGCCCTGCAGGGGCATATCAGTTTCCTGGGCGGCCTGGGCGATGGGGTGTCGGGTCTGCTGCTCCGCCTCGCCCTGTTTGCGGGCGGCCTGCTGTTCGCTTTCCCGGGCATCGAGAGTTGGGGCTTGTCACATTGGGCGTTCAGCCTGATGGGCATCGTGGTGAGCCTTCCTGCCCTGTTGATCGCCTGGCGCAACGGCCGTTTACCGCCCGCCCGGAGTCCCGTGCCGCCGGCATCGTGATTACCGGAATGTTTACTTTGCTTTAATGCCAATCGCGTTATCAAGGAGTGACTAATACGTTCCTTTGAGGGCAACCTTCGTCTTGGACGCATCGACAGACACACACGGGCCTTTCCTATGGATCAAACCTGTCAGGTTTGAGGAGATCCCCGCACGATCCCCCCTGCATCGACTGGATGCCTGCTGGCGGAAATATGCGCGGGAAGATCACATACCTTCCCGCCGAGAGATTGATCCCTTGGAAATCGGCGCACCGACCCTTCCCTGGATCGTGCTTCTGGATGTCCTGCGGTCGGGCGGCGAGATCGACTACAGATACCGCCTGCTGGGAACGGCGAATGTCGGCCTGCTGGGCATCGACCGCACCGGTCAATTGTTGAGCGAAAATCTGGAGGCGGCCGACGTCGTCACCATCAAAGAATACTTCGACAACACCGTCTTGACGCGCAAGCCCGTGTTCACAAAAGCCGGCATACCGCACAAGCACGAATTCCTCGTTACCGTTTACCGCGCATTCTATCCTCTGGCCGCGGACGGTGTGACGGTGGATATGCTTGTCGGCGCCGCCATTCCCGCGGACGTGGAACTATGACCGGCGCCGCGAGGATCGAGACACGGTCAACCGACGGAGCCTTGCTGGCGGCCAAACTTGCCCTTGGCGCAGCGAAATGGGAAAACGACTGTGGTTGCCGATACTTGCCTCCTTACTGCGGCATCGCACGGATTGGGTCGGCAAGCGTGTTACTGTCGTGAGGATAGACGAACCATGTCCGGTTCACCGGAAGCTGGCGGACAAGCATTGAACCTGATTGCGCGGCCGATCCCGTTCGAAATGATTCCCGCGGATTCCCTCATCCGCGACCTGGAGCGCTATTGGCGCGAATTGCCGGCGAATAACGGATTGCCGTCCAGGAATTCTATTCTGCCGGAGGAAATCCCCCGTCGGCTGCTTCCCTGGATTCTGCTTCTCGAGGTCGAAGGCGTCGGCGCGGAACGCCTCTTCCGGTATCGGCTGGCCGGGACGGCGAATGTCGATTTGGTCGGCCGAAACGTTACCGGCAAAGAAGTTTCGGAAGCGGCGGATCCCGGGGGGAATGCAGGGATCGAAGCCTCTTACCGGGAATGCGCCGACACCAAGGCGCCTATTTTCTGGCGCGCCACTCTCCAGCACGAAAAGACCTACCCGGTCCTGGTCTATCGCGGCATTTTTCCCCTTTCTTCGAATGGCGAGACCGTCGATCACATCCTCGCCGCGGCAATTCCGGCGAAGGAAGACTGGCGGCGATAACGGGCCCCGGCGCCTGCCTCTCCCGGCAGCCGTTCCGGCGCGACGCTACCCGGCACGATTTCAGGCCTGTCAAAGAGAGCAATCCAGTTTCCTGCTGAGCGGATCGATTTTTGCGGTATTCTCTTTCCTCAATACAACAAAAAGGGTGCTTCCGCAGATGACCGCGCCGGGCAAGCAGGCAGATAGGAACGTCTTTCTTTTCGCCGAACAGATTGAGTTCGAAGACCTGCCCGAAACGTCCCTTATTCGCGTGTTGGACCGGTATTGGCGCGGCCTTCCGGCCAAGGGCGGATTGCCGTCGCGGAAAGCCATCCTGCCGGAAGACATTCCGGGGCCGCTCCTGCCGTGGATTTTGCTGCTCGACGTCATTCATGAGAACGGCGGGCGGGACTATCTGTACCGCCTGGTCGGCACATCGAACGCGACGATGATCGGCCGCGACGTGACCGGCCTGCGGGCGACGGATGCGTTCGGGCCCATGGACAAGGCCGCGATCGTGCGTTCCTACCATATCTCTGTGGACGGCAGGAAACCGACCTACTGGCGCGCGGCGGTCCCGCATGAATTGGAGTACACGATCCCGGTTTTTCGGGGCATATTTCCGCTGTCCACCGACGGGGAGACCGTCGACAAGGTTCTGGCGGCGACGATTCCCGAAACCGACGACTGGAGGGTGTGACGCGGGAGCGTCCGCCGAACCAACAGCGGGAGGCCATCCGCAAAGGTTCGCCCTTTGTGGAACTCGTACCCCGCGGCTTTCCGGTGCAAGCCCACTGAGAGGGTGACGGAACAGCCTTATATTAGCTTCCCTTAACACAAAATTAAGCCGGTATCTCTATACAGTCGCTGCATTGATAATATTGAGTTTTTTAAGGAATTCATTCACATGGCCAAGGCGCAGCGGCACCACGGCTCTTTCCTATGGATCAAGTCCATAGACAAGGCAGACATCCCCGAGAGGTCCCCCATCCAGCAATTGGAAAATTGCTGGAGAACACTGGCGCGTGAAGGACAGTTGCCAGCACGCCGCGAAATAGTTCCGGCGGACCTCGGCGCGGTAACGCTCCCTTGGATCATGATATTGGACGTTCTGCGCGCGCACGGCGAACTCGACTACAAATACCGCCTTCTCGGCACGGCGAATGTCGGTCTTCTGGGACGCGACCCGACCGGCAAGCTCGCCAGCGATATTCTGGGAAAAGCAGACCGCGCCACCATCAAGGCGTCTTTCGACCAAACGGTACTAAGCGGAAAACCGACTTACTGGCATGCCGGTTTGCCGCATGAACGGGATTTTGCGGTATCCGTATATCGCGCTGTCTATCCCCTCGCCGATGATGGTGTTACTGTGAACAAACTGATCGCCGCTGCTATACCAGAGGACGTATTGCTATAGGGCAGGCCACGAAAAGCTACTTGCCGCACATCATCGCAACCTTGCTTGCGGTGACTGCCGCTCTGGGCCATTCCGCAAACCCGGCACTGGCCTGCGGGCCCGATGCGCGGGTCACCTTCACCGAAGGGTCGGACGATACCTTTCTGATCGAAAACAACAGCGTCATCGGCCTTTCACTGCAGCAGATGGCGATAGACCTCGCCGGCGCGGCCGGCGGCGTCATTTTCGATACCGATTACGGCGGCGCCGGTTGGAGCGCCTATCAACCGTTTCAGCCGCTGACCTCCACGGCGGTCCTGCGCGCCGCCTCTTCCGGGCTCGACGGTCATCAGCAACTGAGCCTCGTCTTCGACAGGTTCGCGCCGGGCGACCGCTTCGCCTTCGAAATCGACCTGGACGACCAATCGCAGGAGTCCGAATACGGCCAGACCATCGTCACCGGCAATGAGATCGCCGGCGCGGCCGTGATGGGTGTTTTCCGTGACACGCAGGGCCAGACCTACCGCGCCACCGGCTATTTCGATACCGACGGCCAGGCGGTCCTGAGCCAGGGGGCATGCAGCTGACGCGGCCGGCGCACGGCCAATCCGGCCCCCGTCGGTCAAGCCATCCCCCTTCAAGCCATTGATGGACGGAACAATAGTGTTAACTATCTGTTGGCGGATACTCTATGTTCCTGCTGCATACGGGATCCCTGCGATAGATGATCCCGCCCCTTACGGTTTCCAATGGAGCGACGGCCCTGAGTTCGAAAAAGTCATTTGGCGGTGCGGCGAGGGTATTCGCGATTTTGGTCCTGGCCGGCATTGTCGCCTGGGGAACCCGGGACCGATGGTTGCCCTATCTGGATGAAATGGCATCGACGGCGGGCGGCGACGCCGATGTCGTGACCGGCGGCGGCGGCGCCCCTCCGGCCCGCACGAAGGCGGCGCCGGGCGGCGCCCAGACGGTTCCGGTGCTGGTGGAAGCCGCGGGCGAAGCGCCGGACGAGGTGGCGATCGAGGCCATCGGCACCGCGCGCGCCGTACGGTCGGTCACGCTTTTCTCAGAAGTCGAAGGCGAAGTCGTCGATTTGCCCGTTCAATCGGGACAGCACGTCAAGGCCGGTCAGGTCATGATGAAACTCGCCGACAGGTCCGCCGCGCTTTCGGTCCGTGTCGCGGAAACCCGCGTCCGCGAGGCCAAGAGCGCGCTTGCCCGCGCGGACCAGCTGCGCAAGACGAATGTCCGCTCCCCAGCCAATGTGGAGGATGCGGAAGTGATCCTGGAACGCGCCACGCTGGAATTGCAGCAGGCGCAGGAATCCCTCGCCGACCGCACCCTGCGCGCGCCTTTCGACGGAATCGTCGGCATTCCCAAGGTGGAGACCGGGGACCGCGTCACGCCAGCGACGGAAATCGTCACGCTGGACGACCGGACGACCCTGCTGGTGGAATTCGAGGTCGCGGAAAGATACCTGTCGCGGCTGTCTCTCGGCATGGCGCTGGACGCGCGGACGCCGACCTTCCCGGACCGGCGCATCGACGGCAATGTCGATGAAATCGACAGCCGCGTCGATCCGGTATCCCGCACCGTCCTGATCCGGGCCGTCTTTCCGAACAAGGATGACGTCCTGCGCCCGGGCATGTCCTTTTTCGTCACCCTGAAACTGCCGGGCCCTGTGATGCCGACGGTGCCGGAACTGGCTCTGCAATGGCGGGACGGGAAGAGTTTCGTCTGGAAGATCGACGAGGGCGCCGCGCAGCGCGTCGATGTGATCGCGCGCCGCCGATTGAACGACACCGTGCTCGTCGAAGGGGATATAACGCCCGGCGACCTGGTCGTCGTCGAAGGCGTCCAACGACTTCGGAACGGCCGCATGGTCGATATTTCCGTCAATGAGGGAAGCTGACATGACGGCAGGGCAGCAAGGCGACGGCGGCGCGCATGGCAAAGCGGTAAACGACCTTCCGGCGATCAGCGTTCGCCGTCCCTATCTCGCCGTCGTCCTCAACCTCCTCATCATGATCGCGGGGTTCGGCGCGCTGCTTGGGGTCGAAGTCCGTGAATTGCCCGACGTAGACAGGCCGGTGGTTTCCGTGCGCGGGGACTATCCCGGCGCGTCCCCGGAAACCCTGGATGCGGAAGTCACCAGCGTGGTCGAGGCCGCGGTCGCCCGCGTGAACGGCATCGTCGAAGTGCGGTCTTCCAGCGAGGAGAACAATTTCCGCGTCCACGCCACCTTCGGCCCCACCATCGACCTGGCCGACGCCGCCACGGACATACGGGAAGCGGTCAGCCGGATCGAACGTCAGTTGCCCGACCGGGTGGAGAACCTGACGGTGATCAAGGCCGACGCCGATGCCGGGTCCATCGTGTCGCTGGCGGTATGGAGCGAAACGCTTGAGATCGATGCGCTGACCCGGGTCGTCGAAGACCAGATCCTTCCCGAATTGACAGCGGTGGAAGGCGTCGCCGACGTCAATGTCTTTGGCGAGCGGGAAACGGTCCTGCGGGTGAAAGTGGATCCGCTGAAACTGGCAAGCTACGGCCTGTCGGTCGCCGATGTCGCCGATGTCCTGCGGAACACGCGCTTCGACATTCCGGCGGGCAGTTTCAAGTCCGACGAGCAGGAAGTATTGGTCCGCGCCAATGCCTCGGTGAACGAACCGGAGAAGATCAAGGAACTGTTCATCCGCGAACCGGTCCGGATCGGCGATGTCGCCAATGTCTATTTCGCCCCCGCCGAAGCGGAAAGCTGGGTGCGGCTGAACGGGCGCCAGGTCGTCAGCCTCGGCATCATCAGGCAATCCAGTTCGAACACGATCGCCATCGCCGAAGGCGTGCAGCAGGCGGTTCAACAATTGAGCGAACGGCTGCCCCATGTCCATATCGAGACGATTTCCGACGACAGCCTGTTCATCAAAAGCTCGATCCGCGAACTGCTGGTCACGCTTGGCTACACCATCCTGATCGTCGTCCTGGTGATCGCCCTCTTCACCGGCCAGTGGCGCGCCTCGATCATCCCCACCGTCGCCATCCCGGTCGCGCTGGTCGGGTCGCTCGCCGCGGTCTGGATGCTCGGTTTCTCGATCAACCTCATCACCCTGCTAGCCATGGTCCTGGCGACCGGAATCGTCGTCGACGACGCCATCGTGGTTCTGGAGAATATCCAACGGCTGCGCGGCGAAGGGGTCAAGACCCGGGCGGCGGCCGTGCTCGGCACGCGTCAGGTCTTCTTCGCCATTCTGGCGACGACCGCGACCCTGATATCGGTCTTCGTGCCGATCAGTTTCCTGCCCTCCCAGGCCGGCCGGCTGTTCCAGGAATTCGGCTTCGTCCTGGCCGTGACGGTCGCGATCTCTTCCTTCGTCGCCCTGTCGCTGGTGCCGATGATGGTGTCCAAGCTGCCGAACCGGAAGGCGAAAGCCCCAAGCGGCCTGTACGGGCTGTGCTGCAAAGCCGGGGGCGGGTTGGTAAAGGCGTATGTCGCGCCGCTGGACATGGTGCTGCGCCATCCGATCCTGGTCTTCACCGCCTGCGCCGTGATCATCGTCGCCGCGTGGCAGGTCCACGGCGGCCTGCGCGAAGAACTGGTGCCGGAAGAAGACAGGGGCAAGGTCAGCGTCCGGCTCACCGGCCCGGACGGCGTCGGCCTGACTTATACCGACCGGCAGGTCGAAGCGGTCGAAAAGATCCTGCAGCCCTTCCTCGATCAAGGGGTGGCGAAAAACCTCTACACCATCACCGGCCGCTATGACTTGAACCGGGGTCAGGTCGATGCGCGGCTTGTGGATTGGTCCGCGCGCACGTTGACGGAAAGCGAAATCGCCAATGCGGTGAACCGGCAGTTGAGCGGCATTCCCGGCGCCCAGGCCCGCGTCCTGCGCGGCAACAGCCTGAACCTTCGCAACGCGGATGGCGGTTTGGATTTCGCGCTGATCGGAACCAACTACCAAGAGATTTTCGCCCAGACCAGCCGGTTCACCCTGGCGATGGAAGAGCGCCTGCCCTGGCTTTCCAATACCCGTGTCGAGTTCCGCGCGACGCAGCCGGAATTGTCGATCAACATCAACCGCGAGCGCGCGACGGATCTCGGCGTCGATATCGGCGACCTCGCCACCATCATCCAGGTTCTGATCGACGAATTCGAAGTGTCGGAACTGACGGTGGACGATCTGTCCATCCCCATCATGCTTCAAGCCAATGAAGGCGCGATCAAGGAACCGGACGACATCGCCAATCTTTACGTTCCGGCGGCGGGCGGGCGGCTTGTGCCGTTGAGCCAACTGGTCTTCTTCTCCGAAAGTTCGGTCGCCGCCGAACTCGACCGGCACGAACAACGCCGGGCCATCGAGGTCAGCGCGGATATCGCGCCGGAACGGACGCTGCGCGAGGCGGTCGATTCCGTCCGCGCCCTGGCGCGGGAGGTCCTGCCGCCCGATACCGGCCTGATCTTCCTGGGCGAAGCGAAGGCCTTGAACGAAACCTCGTCGGATTTGGCGGTGACCTACGTGATCGCCTTCGTGGTGGTGTTCCTGGTCCTGGTGGCGCAGTTCGAAAGCATCACCAGCGCCCTGGTCGTGATCATCACCGTGCCGTTCGGGGTCTGCGCGGCGATCTTCGCGCTCTATCTCTCCGGCACATCCGTCAACATCTATTCCCAGATCGGTGTTTTGCTGCTGATCGGCATCATGGCCAAGAACGCGATCCTGATGGTGGAATTCGCCGATCAGTGCCGTGAAGACGGCATGTCGCCGATCCAGGCGGCGCGGCACGCCTCCCTCGTCCGGCTCCGTCCGATCATGATGACCATGATCTCGACGGTCTTCGCCGGCCTGCCCCTGATCTTCGGAACCGGCGCGGGCGCGGAATCCCGCACCAGCATCGGCTGGGTGATTTTCGGCGGGTTGGGCATCGCGGGTTTCGTCACCCTTTTCCTGGCGCCGGTGCTCTATTCCCGCATCGCCGGTTTCTCGAAACCGCGCAGCCAGGCGGGAGCCGAACTGCAGGACGAACTGCACCACGCGGAAGGTCACAATCTTCGAGAAGCGACCGGCGGCAAGGAAGTGCCTGCGGAATGACACGCGACGTCGCCATCGATCATGCCCGCGCCCTGCTTGAAATTCGGCTGACCGGGCTGATCGACGGCGCGGCGCTCGGCTGGGGCATCGGGCAAATCGAACAGAAATGCCGCAGCGACGATATCAGGTGCGTGGTCTGGGACCTGCGGAACGCCGATCTCAGCCAATTGAGTTTCTCGGTCATCCAAGGAACGGTCAGCGACTGGCCCAGCATCGCCCTGGACGAGAACGCCCGCATCGCCGTCGTCGCCGGCAGCGAACGGGACGAGATTCTGCTCCAATTGTGGCGGGAAGCCGGCCGCCACCGCGACAACCGGGAACGGAAAGTTTTTCTGAACATCGACGATGCGCGGAATTGGGCCGCCGAGCGGGAACGGTAGACCGCGTCAGACGGCCGCCATTTCCGTCCCCAGCATTTCCCCGACCAGCGCCGAGAGATCCTTGCCGCTTTCCTCCGGCGACTTGCCGCTGGTGTCCAACACGGCATCGGCGCGCCGGTAATCCGCCTCGCGGGCGGCGAGGATCGCCTTGAGGTCTTCCATCGCCTCGCGATTCTGGGCCATCGGCCGCAAGTCGCCCTGGGCCACGACACGCGACATATGCTCCTCGGGCGAGGTTTGGACCCAGATCGTATGGGTATGGTCCAGCAGATACGCGAATGTCGAGGGTTCGGAGACGATCCCGCCGGCGGTGGAGAGCACGACGCCCTCATGGTCGCGGATCACCGTTTCCAGGCATCGCCGTTCATAGCGCCGGAAGGCGGGCTGACCGCTGAGCGCCAGGATCTCGCCGATGCTGCCGCCGTATTCCTGCTCGATCACGCGGTTGAGCTCCACGAAGGGCACGCCCATTTTCTGCGCCAGCATCCGGCCCAGGGTCGACTTGCCGCCGCCGCGCAGGCCGATCAGCGCGATGCGCCGTCCTTTGATGTCCTCGCCCGCCGGGCGCATGATCTTCAGCGCGGCGCGGCGGATCGCGTCCAATTCCTCGGCGCTGGCGCGTTCCAGCAATGGGATCAGCGAAGCGACGGGCTCCGTCGCCTCCGCCTCCCCCGCGACGAGGGCCGCCAGGGGGACGTCCATCGCCATGGAAACCTGCCGCAGCAAGGCGATCGAGGGGTTGCCCGAGCCGCCTTCCAACTGCGCGAGGTAACGTTCCGAAACGCCGGAATCGCGGGCCAGGATGCGGCGCGTCATGCCGCGCTTGGCGCGCTCCGCCCGAACGCGCTCCCCAAGATGGGTGAGATATTCGACCAGCGCCGTATCTTCTTCGTTCTTCACCTTAACCAACCCGGCTTGAGTTATCGTCGTTACCGCCTGATGCCGTCCATTCCCGCATGACCCGTGCAATCGCAGTTTAATCGGACGAAATCCGACGGTCATACTATGATACGGGCTGCGGACAAGATGCAGTATAATGCTTTTCAGCCGCAACTGTCGGCATTATATTGCCGGTCACCGGGCGCATCCATGACAAAGTTGCACCTGACCAAGAGTCCGCGAACAGGGCTCGGTATAATGAGGCGCATAGCATCAGGGTAAACGCATGGGCGAGAACATTCATATTCTGGTCGGCACCATGACCGGCACGGCGGAGCTTGTCGCCGACGAAATACTGGACACATTGCTGGACAAGGGCGCGGAAGCCGAAATCTCGCTGATGGACGATCTGCGCGCGGACGCCGTTTCCGGGGCCGACACGGTCATCATCTGCACCTCCACCTACGGCCAGGGCGACGTGCCCGACAACGCCCAGGCGCTACTGGAATCCTTGAAGGAAGCCAAGCCGGATCTCTCCGCGCTGCGCTATGGCGTTTTCGCCCTGGGCGACATGACCTATGCCCAGACTTTCTGCTTCGGCGGAAAACAGTTCGACGAAACTCTTCAGCAACTGGGCGCGCAGCGGATCGGCGACGCGCGATACCACGATGCATCGTCCGGATCCTTGCCGGAGGACGAAGCCGCGGATTGGGCCGCGGAATGGTACGACGGCCTGGTCGCCTGACGGCCCGAAGACACGAATAACAGAAGCCGGGCGGACTGACTGCCAGCCGAACCGGACCGCGACATTGACGTATAGGGAGGACGCTATGGCGGAAACCGGAACCCGGTTTGACGACGAATATAATGCGGCGGTGGACCTCATCGCCCGCAACCTGACCGCGGGCCGGGCGGACAAGCCCGCCTTCATCGACATCAACGGCACGCATAGCTACGGCGATGTGGAGCGCCTTTCGAACCAGGCCGCCAACGCCTTGACCGAATTGGGCGTGCGCCGCGAACAGCGCGTGCTGATGTGCATGCTGGACACGGTCGATTTCGTCGCCGTCTTCCTGGGCTGCATCAAGGCGGGCATCGTCCCCGTTCCGGTGAATACGCGCCTGACGGCCAGGGATTACAACTTCATGCTGGACGACAGCCGCGCCGCTGCGGTCGTCATCTCCGAACCCCTCTATCCCCTGTTCGCGGAGGGCATAGGCACCCATCCGGCGCTGGACCACGTCATCGTCTCCGGCACGGACGCCCAAGGTCATATCAGCCTCTCCGATCTGCTCGGAAAGGCTTCCGGCGATTTCGAACCGGCGCGCACAAGGCGCGACGACATGTGCTTCTGGCTCTACACCTCCGGCACCACCGGCATGCCGAAAGGCGCGGTGCATCTGCACAGCCATCTGATCGAAAGCGCGAACCTCTACGCCAAGCCGATACTGGGGATCGACGAGGACGACGTCGTCTATTCCGCCGCGAAGCTGTTCTTCGCCTATGGGCTGGGCAACGGGTTGACCTTCCCGATGGCGGCGGGCGCGACGGCGATCCTTCATGCCGGGCCGCCGGACCCCGCTTCGGTCATCGCCATCCTGCGCGACAAGCAGCCGACCATCTTCTACGGCGTCCCGACCCTCTACGGGATGCTGCTGGCGAGCGGCGAACTGCCGAAACCCGGCGAACACGCGATGCGGCTCTGCACCTCGGCCGGGGAAGCGCTGCCGGCGGAACTGCTGCGGCGCTGGAAGCAAGCCACCGGCACCGAAATCCTGGACGGCATCGGCACGACCGAGATGCTGCACATCTTCCTGTCCAACCGCATGGGCGACATCAAGCCCGGCACGACCGGCAAACCGGTTCCGGGCTACGATCTGCGCCTGGTGGACGAGGACGGCATCCCCGTCCCCGCCGGGGAAATGGGCACGCTCGAGGTCTCCGGGCCGACCAGCGCGATCATGTATTGGAACCAGCGGGAAAAGAGCCTGCAGACATTCCGCGGCCCCTGGACCAGAACCGGCGACAAATACACCGTCGATTCCGAGGGTTACTACACCTATGCCGGCCGGACCGACGACATGATGAAGGTGGGCGGCATCTATGTTTCGCCCTTCGAGGTCGAAACCGCGGTCCTGACCCATCAATCCGTTCTGGAAGTCGCCGTCGTCGGACAGCCGGACCAGGACGACCTGATCAAACCGAAAGCCTTCGTCGTCCTGAATACGGGCCACGCGGCGAGCGACGATCTGGCCCAGGCGCTGATC
>Ga0209692_10004207_pt1 | contig 13201 bp, 11 predicted proteins | sample tdDd472_FD_187129 | JGI IMG/M metagenome (GOLD analysis project Ga0209692, IMG submission 187129) | Marine sediment microbial communities from the Atlantic coast under amendment with organic carbon and nitrate - tdDd47.2 (SPAdes)... | ecosystem: Environmental > Aquatic > Marine > Coastal >...
CACGGCCTCGTCCGGTTGATAGACTTTCCCGGCAAAGGCGGCTTCGGCGGCCTGAACCGCCGCCATCATCACGTCCGCGGCCTCGTCCGCGTCTTCCTGATTATCCGCATAGGCGACGACGGCCGGCCCGCAATGATGAATGTCGGCCAGCGGGAAACCACAGGCAAAGGACAGCGATGAAACGCCGCTTTCCAATCCTTCCTTCAGGTTCTTCTCGTAAAGCGTCTGCGCCGGGTCGTGGAAGGTGCAGCCCCATTGCAGCGGTATCAGGAAATCGGCCTGCCGGAAGGCTTTCGCCGGCCGCTTGCCGGTTTCCAGGATCGTCAGCAGATGCCGCGCCGCGCGCGCGCCCGTCTCCCCCATATCCGTGTGGGGATAGTTGCGGTAGATGTCGATCAGATCCGCATGTTCCACCATCTCCGGCGTTACGTTCGCGTGCAGGTCCAGGCTGATGACGACGGGGATGTCCGGACCTACAATCTGCCGCACCCGGCGCAGCAACTCCCCTTCGCCGTCCTGTTGATGCTCGCAGACCATCGCCCCGTGCAGGTCCAGATAGACGGCGTCGACCGGCATCGCTTCCCGCAGCCGTTCCAGTATCAGGCCGGTGATCCGCTCATAGGCGTCCTCGGTCACATGCGCCGAGGGCGTCGCCGAGGCCCAGGCAAGCGGGACAAGCGCCGCACCGGCTTCCCGCAGCACGCCGCAGGCGCCGGCGATGGGAATGTGAACGCCCTCGATCTCCGCCCACATCTCCTCGCCGACCACGAGGCGCGGCCAGGCGTCCGCCCGTTCGAAGGCGTGGAAATCCGCCTTCACCGGCGCGAATGTATTGGTTTCGTGTTGAAATCCGCCGACGGCGATACGCATGGAAAGGCCCCTTGTGGAAAGGTTTGAAACGCGGTGAGGTTAGGGGATGAAACACGACGCGCAAGCTGAAACGAGTCCCGCCCCCGATATGTCCGACAGCTCCGACTTGGCGGCTCAATTCAACGCCAAGGGCTGGTGCCGTTTCTCTTATGACCGGCGCTTGGCCGATTGGATCGCTTCCGCCCTGCCCCATGCCCGGGCCACGCTGACCGATCCTGCCTACGCGGAATGGCACCGCTATGGCGGGACGTGGTTCGCCGGCGTGAACGCCTTGCCGAACGATGGGACCGGCGCGGTGCCGGGCGGCCCGCCGGTATCGGGAATGGCGGTCGACTTCATCCGCGGCGAATTGGGGTTGAGGCAGATGGGCGCAGCCCTGCCCTGGGACCGGGCCCAAGTTTCCGTCTGTTATCCCGGTTATCCAATGCCGATGGAAGGAGAGTCGAAAGCGGTATTCGATTTCCGACGAAATAGAGACGCAGCCCATGTCGACGGATTACTGCGCGAAGGTCCGGAACGGCGCCGGCGCTTGAAGGAGTTTCACGCCTTCATTCTCGGCATTCCCCTTGTGGAGTATTCCGAAAACGCGGCCCCCTTTTCCCTTTGGGAAGGGTCGCATCTGCTCTTCGGCGACTGGTTCAGGGAAACCTTCGCCCATCTGCCGGTCGAGCAATGGGCGGAGATCGACATCACCGAGGGTTACCAACGCCTCCGCAAGCAGGTTTTCGAGACCTGCAAGCGGATCACCATTCATGCCCGTCCGGGCGAGGCCTATCTCGCCCACCGTCACATCCTCCACGGCATGACTCCCTGGGGAGAGGACGCAACGGCGGGACCGAACGGCCGGATGGTCGCCTATTTCCGCCCCGCCCTGCCGGATCCGGTCCAGTGGCTTGACGCCGACTAGATTTACCAAATTCCAATTATGCGTTTCGGCAGCGCACCGGAATCCAGCGGGTTTGCATGCGCGCGCTGGGCAGAAGGCCGCTGTTATCTGGAAAGCCGGAAATATTTTGGCAGAGGACCGCCGCCGTTTTGATCGTTCACGGCGTATTGCGCCTCCCCCAAACCGAAGGACCAGTTCACCCGGTCGGTTTCAACGAGGGTTATGAAGACGTCCTCCGGCCTCAGGCCGGGGTCTTCCACCAGCAGATCGCAGATCCGGCGGAACAACGCCTTCTTGGTCTCCAGCGTCCGTGTGTTGCTGGCGGTGATCTGGATCAGCACCAAGTCGTCGCTGCGCTCGATATCCATATAGGTCCTGCCGTAGGAGAAGCCGTCCGGACCATGTTCGTCGACCACGATGAAACGGTCGTCTTCCGGCACATCGAACCTTTCCCGCAAAGCCCGGTAGACCGCATCCATGATTGCGTGCTTGTAGGCGGCCTGTTTCCCCGACCGCATGGAAATCCTGACGAAGGGCATGTTCTCACTCCTTATCTCGATGATGTTTTTCGATTTGGGGCAAACGGCTCCTTGCCGTTCCGCTGAAGTGACGCTATGCCTTCCCGATGAATAACTGAAATTGATAGATAGAATATCTATAATGAGAATCATTAATCATGATTGAAGAACTGCGCATAGCCGATTTGCGGACGTTTTCCTCCGTCGCCGATACGCTTAGTTTCACGCGGACCGGCGACACTTTGGGCGCCACCCAGTCGGCGGTCAGCCTTCGCATCCAACGGCTGGAGAAGCAGGTTGACCGCAGGCTGCTGGCCCGTACCCCGCGCGGCGTAGCCTTGACGCCCGACGGCGCGGACTTCCTGATTGAGGCGCGGCAACTGCTGGATCAGCATGACGCCATCATGCGGCGGACCGCGTCGGACGGCGCGTTGACCGAATTGAATATCGGCATCAGCGATCATTTCGCCGGCAATGCGCTGCCCGAGATGCTGGCCCATCTCGACCGGGCAGTCCCGGATTTGCGCCTGCAGGTGGAGGTGGCTGAATCGGCAATCCTGCATGCGTCCTTCGAGGATGCCACCTTTGACGCGGTGATCCTCCGTGCACCTCAAGACGGGTATGGACCGAAAGGCGGCGCGGCAGGCCTCGTCCGACGGCTGAATGGCGAGGCCTTGCGTTGGTTCGCGCCCCGGGATTTCGTCCGCCGGGAAGGCGTGCCGCTTCCCATCGTCACCCTGTCACCGCGCTGCTTGATCCGCCATGCCAGTCTGAAGGCGCTCGACAAAGCGGGCATTTCCTGGCGAGACGTTTTCATGGGCGGCGGGATCGCCACCCTGCGTGCCGCGGTAACAGCAGGCTTGGGCCTGACCTGCCTCGGCATCCAGAACCGGCCGGAGGACAGCCGGGACGTGACCGATGAATTCGGTCTGCCCCTGCCGCCCTCCTCCACCTTCACACTTCTGATCCGGCGCGGCGTGCCACTCTCCAAGGCGCAAATCAATGCCATCATTGCCGCCTTCAAACGCGGCCCGGCATAATCCGTTTCCAGGTTCTTGAGCCTTGCAGCGCCACCGGACATACGCGACCTGTTCGTCCGGCCGTCCGCGCCGTAGTCTTCCCCCATACAGAGTATTACGGGTCAAACACCCCAGGCATCGCGCAGCCGCTGCCTGATGCCGGCCAAGCGTTCCACCGGTTCATTGGCGAAGACAAAACGCAGATAGCGTCCCGCAAGATTGTCGTCGCCCCATCCGGTCATCGGCGTCGCGGCGATGGCGCCCTTTTCGAAACACAGGCGGGACGCTTCGGCGGGGTTCAGGTCGAGCGCCGCCGTTTCGATCAACAGAGACCAGCCCCCGTCAGGACGCACCACCGGCAGGTCCGCGCATTCCTTCAGGATCAGATCGCGACGCCCCTTCCACTCGAGCGTCGCCGCGGCGACGCCGTCATCCTTCGCGGTCAGGGCGGCGGCAGCGCCGGGCATCCCGATGCCGACCTGGCATACGACGTTCGTCAGGCTGACGAGACCGATATCGTTCATGATATTCTTCGGCCCGACGACCCAGCCGACGCGCCAGCCGATCATGCGGTATTCCTTTGATACGCTGCCGACGATGACCGTTCGATCCGCCAGACCGGGCAAGCCCGCGGGATTCACCGGCGCGTCATCGGTGAACAGGATGCGCTGCATGGCGGCATCGTGCAGCAGCCATGCCCCGGTCCCCGTCACGACATCGGCGATGGCCGACCATTCCTCCGGTGTGTGGACGATTCCGCTCGGCATGGACGGGCTCATGGTCAACACCGCTTTCGTTTTCGGACCGGCGGCGTCTTTCAACGCATCCAGGTCCAGGCGCCAGCCTCCGTTCCGGACGATCAACGGCACCAGTTTCGGCACGCCGCCGGCCAGCCGGATCCTGTTCAGCAATCCCGCATAGGCCGGGTCGGTGATGATCACCTCGTCGCCCGGCTCCAGCATCGCCAGCAGGGCGTTGAGGATTCCCGACAAGCCGCCTGCCGAAATGACGCTTTGGCTCCGCCAGTCGTAATCCACCCCCGTCTCAGCCGTCATGCGGGCACAAGCGGCCTGACGGATCGCGTCCATGCCCAGGAAAGGCAGGTAGCTGTTGGCGTCGTCGTCGTCCACCGCACTGCGCGTCGCCGCCAGGGCCTCCTGCGGCGGGCGGATGTCGGTGTCCAGATTTTCCAGGCGCAGCAGATCGGGATTCCCCGCCGCGTCCGCGGCGTTCCCCATCTTGTCCACTCCAATCCCCGGTATGTGCTGCAAGCGGCTGACGGTCATGTTCTCTCTCCCAATTAACCTTGCCTCGCTAAATTGGATACAAAATTGTTTATTGTAGACATAGAGTCAATCGGGTTATTTCAGAGGTGACGGAGGGTTCACGAAAACGGTGTGGGCGGCGCGGAAATGGACGGCAAACGAACCGGCGAACAAACGGAGAGGATCGCGGCGGCATTGCGCGCGGATATCGTCGCGGGACGATTGCCGCCGGACGCACCGTTGCGGCAGGAACATTTGGCGGAACGGTTCCAGACAAGCCGAATGCCGGTCCGCGACGCTTTACGCATGCTTGAGGCGGAAGGCCTGATCGACATGCAGCCGAACCGGGGCGCCCGCGTGGCGGCTCTGGACCCGGAAGGGTTCCGGGAAATCTACGAGATGCGCGCCGCGGCCGAGGTCCTTGCCCTGCGCAAGGCTCTGCCTGAGATGACCAACAGGCAGTTGGACCGTGCGGCGGAATTGCTGGAAATGGCGGAAACTGCCCCCATCGCCGCCTTTGGAAGCCTGAACAACCGGTTCCACAAAACGCTCTATGCCCCCTGCGGGTGGACGCGTCTGTTGACCCATATCGACGTCCTCGCCGACCTGTCCGACCGGTATCTGCGCATCGCGGCGATCGAGTTGGACTACACCGAACGGTCCCAGGAAGAGCATCGCGCGCTGCTTCGCGCCTGTTACGACCGGGACACCGAAAGCGCCTGCGCCCTCCTCGACGCCCATATCAAGGAAGCCGGACAGGCGCTCTATGCGGCTCTGGTCAAAGGCGGATAGGTCCCTCGCGGCAGTGCCGTCGCCGCCTTCCCCGCGAGGCCGGACCATACCGTCAGCGCAGGTCTGCCATAGGTTAATGCCGGACCATACCCTGTTGCCCTTGTGCGGAAATTGGCCTAAACGACCGCCCCATGCGGGGAATGCGACCGGCCACCCGGCGCGCTGTTTTGGCTGCGCGGCTCTGAAAGGCCCCTCCCCGACGGATTTTTTACGATCATTTATCATGTCCGCCGCCGATCCCCGCGGCAGGACCGGAGTATTTGAGATGCCGAACCGTTCCTCTTTCGTCACCGACTTTCCGGCCGTGAAGCTGACGCACGGACCAACCCCCTTCGAATATCTGCCGAACCTCACCAAGCATCTGGACGGACCTAAGATATTCGTGAAGCGGGACGACTGCACGGGGCTCGCCATGGGCGGCAACAAGGCGCGGCAGTTGGAATACTATTTCGGCGAGGCGCGCCAGAAGGATTGCGACACGGTCCTGATCACCGGCGCGGTCCAGTCGAATTTCCTGCGCATGACCGCGGCCGCCGCGGCCAAGCTGGGCATGGCCTGCGAAATTCAGCATGAAGACCGCGTCAAGGGCATGGACGACCATTACAAGAAGTCCGGCAATGTCCTTCTGGACAAGATCCTGGGCGCGAAGATCCACACCTATCCGAAGGGCGAGGACGAGGCCGGCGCCGACGCCGCCCTGGAAAAGCGCGCCGCAAAACTGCGCAAGGACGGCAAGACGCCCTATGTCATCCATCTGGGGCCGGACCATAAGCCGCTCGGCGCGCTCGGCTATATCGATTGCGCGCAGGAAATATTGGACGATGCGCGCGACGCGAAAACCCAGCTGGACGCCATTATCGTTCCCTCCGGCAGCGCCGCCACCCATGCGGGTCTGCTGGCCGGCCTGCGCCTGATCGGCAGTTCGATGCCGGTGCTGGGCGTCTGCGTGCGCCGGGATGCGACGCTGCAGACCGAACGGGTCGCGAAACGGACCCAGGAAGTCTTCGACATGCTGTATTGCCGCCAGAAGGTCGCGAAGACGGATGTCGCCGTAACGGACGCGGTGCTCGCGCCCGGCTACGGCAAGTTCGGCAAGGACGTGACGGAAGCGATCCACCTGGCGGCGCGGCTGGAAGGGCTGCTGGTCGACCCGGTCTATAGCGGCAAGACGCTGGCCGGGTTGATCCACGCCATCCGGAAAGGCGTCTATACGAAGGGCCAGTCGGTTTGCTTCCTGCACACCGGCGGCACCCCCGCCCTATGGGGATATGAAAGCCAGCTGTCGGCTTGATCATCCGCGGTCGGGCCAGAAGTCGTCCCGCTTTTCAGCCAATAGGGCTTCGCCCTTCCGGAACGTGTCTTCGAACCGTTCCAGACCGTGGCGGCCGCCATTGACCAGCTTGCGCGCCTGCGCCAGATCGCGGCCCAGGATCGCGAGTTTGATCATCCGGCGTTTCTCTCCCAGGAAAGCGGCCAGGATCTTCGCGGCCAGTTCCGGTTGGTTGGCGCGATCGGGATTTTCCTCCAGCGCGTCGCCGATACCGATCGCCTGCCCGATGCGGCGGTAGTTCTCGCGCCCGGTCAATTGAATGAAACCGCGGCCCCGGTACGTCTCCCCATCGCCCGGCTGCGTATTGCCGAGCCGCTTGCCGATCTCGGTCCCGGCATCGTACAGCCCGAAAGGCGGGCCTTGCTGCGAGGTGTTGTATCTGGACTCCGCCTCGTTGATCGGTTCGAACCCCTCCGACTCGGCCCGGATGGTTCCCAAGGCCATCAACACCATATCCCGGTCGTCGAGATCCGCTTTCGCCAAGGCGTGCAGCACATGCGGCAAATGGGAGTGGATATTCCAGGCGGAGGTCGCCGGCGGAAACATATTGCGGACGACAACGTCGTCCACCCGTTCAATGACCGGGTGGGCCACAAGGGTTTCGTCCGGGTTGCTCATGCCGACCAGGTTCCCGGTGACTTCGTCCGCGACGCCGGTGAGCGGCAGGCCGTTCGCCGCCTGACAGGCGATCACGGCAGCCTTCGTACCGCGGCCGAAATCGCCGTCGACGGGTTTTGCGTCGATCCCTGAAAGACACAGCAATGCTTGCAGGCGAGCGACATCCTCGCCTTTGCTGCCAATCTTCAGATCACCCATTTGCGCCAACGTTCGAAACCGAAATGCATCGCATTAACGTTAACACCCTTTAAGCGAACACTGAAATACATCCTGCGAACTTTCCTGCGCGATATACCGCAGCGGCCCGACACGACCGTTTTCCACAACGCCGATATGAGGCGACGAACGGTTCCCTCCTGCCGGCACCGTATGCCACAATCGAAAAAGCATTCCGCTTCCCCCACAAAGCCATCGGCACAAAGAGCGAGGAAATCGACAATGGAAAAAATCAGCACGCAGGACGTGGCCATTCCGCGCCTGGGCCTCGGCACGTTCAATATGCAGGGATCCGAAGCCCAGGCCGCCGTCGAAAGCGCTATCGGTCTCGGTTATCGTCATATCGACACCGCCACGATGTATGCGAATGAGGACGCCGTCGGCGCGGCCATAGGGGCCTCGGGCGTCGCGCGGGAGGAGATCTTCATCACCACCAAGGTCTGGCACACCCATCTGGCGCCGGAGCTACTGCGGGGGGTGTTCCAGGAAAGTCTGGAGAAACTGCGCGTCGATTACATCGACCTGTACATGGTCCATTGGCCGACGGCGGAGATGGACCTGGCCGCAACGCTGGAAACGATGATCAACCTCAAGGAGCGCGGACTGATCCGCGCCATGGGCGTCTGCAACTTTCCTCTTGGATTGATGCGCCGGGCGGTGGACGAAATCGGCGCGCCGCTCGCCGCGCTGCAGGTCGAATACCACCCCTTCCTGTCACAGGCGCCGTTGCTGGATTACGTGCGCGGCAAGGGCATGGCGATGACCGCCTATTGCCCGGTGGCGAAAGGGACGACGAGGGACGACCCCACCCTGGCCGCGATCGGGCGGAAACACGGCGTTGACGGGGCGCAAATCTCGCTGGCCTGGCTGATGGACCAGGACGGCGTGGTCGCCATTCCGAAGGCGGCGAGCCCCAGGAACCAAAAGGCGAACCTTGCCGCATTGTCGGTCCGGCTCGACGACGAAGACCGCGCCGCCATCGCCGCCCTGCCGAAGGACAACCGTCTCGTGAACCCGGCCTTCGCACCGGACTGGGACGCCTAGAAAAAGAAAAAGGGACGCGGCCCCCAAACCGCGTCCCCTTTCCGATCGCATGTTCCGACGCCTATTCGGCGGCGTCCCGGCGCGCGGCGCGGGCAGCGCGCACGCCGTCCACGTCGCGGACGGCGCCGCGGCTGGCCGATGTCGCAAGCGCGGCATAGGCCTTTAACGCCATCGTGACCGACCGTTTGCGGGGTTCGGCCGGCTGCCAGGCGGCGGCGCCCTTGGCCTCCATCGCCTGCCGGCGTTCCTCCAGCACGGCATCGCTAACCGCCAAGTGTATCCGGCGGGCGGGAATGTCGATTTCGACGATGTCGCCGTCTTCCACCAAGCCGATCAGGCCGCCCTCGGCCGCTTCCGGCGACACGTGGCCGATCGACAGGCCCGAGGATCCGCCCGAGAACCGCCCGTCGGTGATCAGCGCGCATTTGGTCGACAGTTTCATGCTCTTCAGATAGCTGGTCGGATACAGCATTTCCTGCATGCCCGGCCCGCCCTTCGGACCTTCATAGCGCACGATGACGACATCGCCTTCCTGGACCGTGTGATTGAGGATTCCGGCGACCGAGGCGTCCTGGCTTTCGAAAATCCGCGCCGGTCCGGAGAATTTGAGCACGGACGCGTCCACGCCGGCCGTTTTCACGATGCAGCCATCCAATGCGATATTGCCGTACAGAACCGCCAGACCGCCGTCCCGGCTATAGGCGTTTTCGAAATCGCGGACGCAGCCGCCGGCATAATCCACGTCCAGTTCCGTGTAGAGCCGTTCCTGGCTGAAGGCCTTGATGGAACGGACACCGCCCGGCGCCGCGCGATAGAAGGTCCGGATTTCTTCCGAGACGTTGCGGCGGATGTCATAGGTGTCGATCGCTTCGCCGATCGTCGCCATATGCACGGTCGGCCGGTCGCGATGGATCAATCCCTTGCGGTCCAGTTCGCCCATGATGCGCATGATGCCGCCTGCCCGGTGGCAATCCTCCATGTGATAGAGCGGCGTCGAGGGAGACAGTTTCGACAGATGCGGGGTATCGCGGCTCAACCGGTCGATATCCTCCATCGTGAAGTCCACCTCGCCCTCATGCGCGATGGCCAACAGGTGCAGCACCGTGTTGGTCGATCCGCCCATGGCGATGTCGAGCCGCATGGCGTTTTCGAATGTCCGCTTGTCGGCGATGCCGCGCGGCGTCGCCGTCACGTCGTCCTCTTCGTACCAGCGGCGGGCGAGGTCGACGATCGTGCGCCCGGCCCGCTTGAACAGGTCTTCGCGATAGGCATGCGTCGCCAGCAGCGACCCGTTTCCCGGCAGCGCAAGGCCCAGCGCCTCGGCCAGGCAATTCATGCTGTTCGCCGTGAACATGCCGGAACAGGAGCCGCAGGTGGGGCAGGCCGAGCGTTCGAACGTCGCCACGGTGTCATCGTCATTGGCGGGGTTCGCCGCTTCCACCATCGCGTCGATCAGATCGACCGCGCGGTCGGAACCGTCGGGCGCCTTGATCTTCCCGGCTTCCATCGGGCCGCCGGATACATAGATCACCGGAATGTTCAGGCGCATGCCGGCCATCAACATACCGGGGGTGATCTTGTCGCAATTGGAAATGCAGACCAGCGCGTCGGCGCAATGGGCGTTCACCATGTATTCGACCGCATCCGCGATCAATTCGCGGCTGGGCAGGCTGTAGAGCATGCCGTCATGGCCCATGGCAATTCCGTCATCGACCGCGATCGTATTGAATTCCTTGGACACGCCGCCGGCGGCCTCGATCTCCCGCGCGACCAGATCGCCCAGGTCCTTCAGATGCACATGTCCCGGCACGAACTGGGTGTAGGAATTGGCGATGGCGATGATCGGTTTTCCGAAATCGTCATCGGTCATTCCGGTCGCGCGCCAAAGCCCGCGCGCACCGGCCATGTTGCGGCCATGGGTCGTGGTTCTGGAACGATAGGCGGGCATCGGGCTCTCCTCGCTGACTGGCAGCCGTCGGCAACGACTGCCTCTGACGCGGCGTTCCAGCGACCGAGTTCCGCCGCCTTACCGCTTGCTCTCATCGACAGGGCGAGAGTTACCGGCGGCCTGCGGTCAAGTAAACTTGGGATTTGCCCAAAAGTCCTTTTCGATCCGCGACACAGGCCGGTCATGCGGCCTGTCGGTCGCAAGAAAAACCGCAGAATGCGATTCACTGACGGCCGGTTTCCGGATACATGTGAAAATATTGGCGTTCTATATAAGTTTTATGTGTTTTTATTAACATTTTGGGCGATAAACAGACCGGCACTGCCCTTGCTCTCTTTTCTGTTCCTTTTCTGATAATTTGGTTGTTATGACAGATACCCTGATATTCGCCTCTCCGCTTATGCGCCGCCAATCCGCGGAACCCGAAGCCAAGCCCTGGAAGATCCTTGTCGTGGACGACGAGCCGGATATCCATGCCATTACGAAAATCGCCCTGTCCGACTTCAAGCTGGACAATCGCGGTTTATCCCAGCTTCACGCCTATTCGGCCAAGGAAGCCCGCAACATCCTGGAAGAAAACCCCGACATCGCGATACTGCTGCTGGATGTCGTGATGGAATCCGACGGAGCGGGCCTGGACCTTGTCCGCTATATCCGCAATGTGCTCGGCAACAAGACGATGCGGATCGTGCTGCGAACCGGCAATCCCGGGCATGCGCCGGAACGGCGCGTCATCGCGGAATTCGACATCAACGACTATCGGGAAAAGTCCGAACTGACCACGCAGAAGCTGAATACGGTGATGTACACCGCTCTGCGCTCCTACCGCGATATCCTGGCGACGGAGGGCGAGAAGAAGCAGCTTGAGAAGCTGGTCGACACGACCGTCAATCTGTTCACGCACCGAACCCCGCAGGAACTGGCGTCGAGCGCGATCGAGCAGGTCTGCGCGCTCCTTCACGACCACGACGAGGATGGTGAAGGCGAAGCCAATACTGTCCTTGCCCTGGTCGGAAAAGGCGAGCGCGTCGATCTTCTATGCGCGTCCGGCAGGTTCAAGTCATTGGACGCCAGCACCCTGATCGACGATTTGGAGGGCGTCCTGGCCGATGACATCAGAAACGGGCTGGAGCAGGAGGACGCCTACCAGGTGCAGGATCGTCTGGTCTGCCATGCGCCCTGCACCGGCGACGCACAATACCTCGTCTATATCGACGGGGTGAAGACGGTGTCCGACTCCGACAAGCGCCTGCTGAAAATCCTGTTGCGCAACATCGTCGTCGCCGTGCAAACCCTGGAGCGGGCGAACGAACCGGAATCCGCCGAAATCATCCGCATTCACTAAAACCCGCGGCGAGAGGACGGGCGCGCTAACCCTAGCTGTGCGTGTAGCCCGTTCGGGTCAGTCCCAGTTCCGCACCATCCGCGTCCAGAACCGACACGCCCCGGCCATTTTCGAACCGGCCTATCCGCGTCGCAGAAACGCCGTGTCGCGCGGCTGCCTCTTGGAACGGCGCTTCCTTTTCCGGCGGCACGGAAGCCAGGATTTGATAATCGTCGCCGCCCGTCAGCACCGTCGTAAGCCGATCCGGGGAGTCGGATAGAATTTCCGCCACCGCGTCGGAAACCGGAACATCGGGCGATAGAAGCACCGCATGCAGGCCCGACGTTTCCGCCATATGCATCAGGTCCCCGACGAGGCCGTCGGAAACGTCCATCGCGGCATTGGCGACACCGATCAGGTCCGGCCCCAAGGCGACCGGCGGTTCGGGCCGTTCGTAGCGCTGGACGAGGCTTTGCCGCATCCCCCAGTTCAATTCCGGAAATCCGCCGCGGGCGCATTCCAGGCCGAAAGCGCCGTCGCCCATCGTTCCGGTCACATACAGCAGGTCGCCGGCCCTGGCGCCGCCGCGGCGCAGGATCGCGCCGCTCGGCACAAGCCCGTAGCCGGTCAAGGTCAATACCGTGGGGCCTTCCGTCTTCACCGTGTCGCCGCCGACAAGCGTCACGCCGTACCTTTCCTGATCATCCGCCAATCCGCTGCAGAATCCGGCGAGCCATTCGTCGTCGATCTTGCCAGGCAGGGCGAGGTTCATGGTGTACCAAACCGGCCGGGCGCCCTTCGACGCCAAATCGGACAGCGTCACCCGCAGCAGTTTGCAGGCGATCGCGTCCGGACTTTCCGGTCCCAGGTAATGGATTTTCTCGACGATCGTATCGGTGCTGACGACCAGGTCGCAACCGGCCGGCACCGGCAAGGCGGCGGCGTCGTCGTTCAATCCGTCGGCCGCGGCGCAATCCCCGGCCAGCGGTGCGAAGTAGCGCGCGATCCGCTCGAATTCACCGCTCACCGTCATGGTCATCTACATCATCGATCACGTCCACCAACAGGGCATCCGCACCGGTTTCACGCAGCAGGGCCACCCGCGCCTCTTCCGCCGCTTCCGCCAAGGCGCCTTCGCGGTAGGTCTTCGACAGATTGTCCAGGCATCCATTGACGATGCCGGGCTCACCGCCGCCGAAGAAGGCATGGGCGATATGGACGTATTCGGAAATCAGGATCGGCGGATCGAGATCGCCCCGGGAAATCAGTTCCAGCGCCCCCGCGCGGACGGTGGCCCGCAGCACGGCTTCCATGCGCGCGACCGTGCGGCCGGTGCCCAGGCAGGCGTCGATCATCCGGTCCAGTTTCTCC
>Ga0209692_10004212_pt1 | contig 13185 bp, 14 predicted proteins | sample tdDd472_FD_187129 | JGI IMG/M metagenome (GOLD analysis project Ga0209692, IMG submission 187129) | Marine sediment microbial communities from the Atlantic coast under amendment with organic carbon and nitrate - tdDd47.2 (SPAdes)... | ecosystem: Environmental > Aquatic > Marine > Coastal >...
ATTAACCCTTCCGTCAACAAAAACTATATCCGTCGGATTAAAGGTAATTGTTAAGTTAAATGAGCGCACAATATTTGTTGAGTCTTCGGTTGTCGCCAATATTTTATTCCAAACAAGATCAAGCCTCTGGGTGTTTTCGAATAATCCGTCGGATACCTTCATTTCCTCTTCTCTCCCCCAGGAAACATCAATCCCCTTTTCATAGTCCCTGTATATAAAGGTGAAATCCGGACTTAAAAGTTGACCATAAATTAAAGTATCACTAAAAGTATAAGCATACTGAAAATTTCTAAAAACGCCTTCAACATCGCTTTGGTCGCTAATCAAATTTTCGGTATTCCCGGCATTTTCATCAAGTTTAGGTGCGAAAGGATTTACACAACCAAATAATAAAACAGTTATACCGGTAATGAAACAATATTTAATAAAATTTTCCTTTAAGTTCACTCCAGCTCGAACCTTCATCTTTAATAATATCAGTCCATTCCGTGATAACCCAGATATTCCGGTTATCTCGTTTTATTTTGTATTCCGAAGAGCCAGTATACTCGTTATTGAATGTTTCATTTAGGTCGTTAAGAGTTATTGTATAGCTGTATTTATATATCGCACTGTCACCAATTTGGGTAACTTCTTCATCGAAAAAATTAAGAATCACAGAGGATTCCAGGTCGATCGCGCCAATAAGCTGCCGGAAATATTGTTTCTCTGCATCAAGGTTCCAGTTGGCCAGTACCGGATATTTAGATATTGCCCCGGAAGAGGGGTAAAAAACAAACTTGTCTTCAATAAAAAGTGAATCTGCGAAACATGCGAAATAATTTTCTTCAAGCCGGTCTTTAAATGAATTGGAAAGATTTTCAAACAACAGCGCAGGTGTGGTAGCGGAATTAAATCCCGCCCTTCCGGTATCAGGCTCCTCGGGCTGCCTTGTATCAAGAATATCGCAGGAGCTGATAAATAGTAATATAACTAATAAGTAACGTTTCATTTGCCGAACAATATAATCAATCTTTCGGAAGATTTCCCGTCAAAAGCTTCCCCCCCATAGCCTCCCCATATATCAAGAATATTATAGCCCAGAGAGTTAATATTATCAACAAGTGTTTTTTTATCGTAGAGCTTTACTGATTCAATAAATTTAACATTCGCACTACCGTTCGAAATGACAATTTCTTTTTCCACCCTGCCGTTCCTGATGAACCTTTTTTCAAAAACTTCTTTATTTTCCACGATTTTAGATGATTCAGGTACCAGTGTATCAATAACTTTTTGATGGTTGAGATAATCCAACACGAAAACACCTTTATCAGCCAAAAACTCGCTGGCATTTTTCAGAAACAAAAAGTTTTCATCATCACTTTCAAAGTACCCGAAACTAGTGAACATGTTCAAGATCAAATCAAACTTACCCCTGAATGTAGCTTCCCTGATATCAGCTTGTAAAAGTTTTGGTATCGTCCCTGTTTTTGTGATCTTTTGATAAGCAATTTTTAGGAGGGGCATGGCAAGGTCGAACCCGGTAACGTCAATATTTTTTTCAGCAAGAATACTGCTGTACCTGCCAGGTCCGCAAGCAGCATCAAGAACTTTCACATTATCAGGAAGTTCAAATTTCCTGGAAAAAGTATCCCAAAAAAGAATTGCATCCTTTGAATCACGGTGTTTATAAACATTATGATATTCGCCGGATGAGAACCAATCCTTGAACCAATCGTTCATTCTATTTTAATTCTTCCGATAAAAGCACGACCAATGGTAGCCTGATCGGCAAACTCCAGATCACCCCCAACCGGGAGCCCGCGTGCAATTCTGGTAATTTTAAGATTTCTGCTTTGTAAAAGTCTGGCAATATAAAGTGCTGTAGTTTCCCCCTCGGTATCAGGGTTAAGCGCGAGAATCAACTCTTTAATCTCACCCTGTTCAACCCGTTTTACGAGCTGGGTTATGGTGAGGTCATCAGCTCCTTTACCACTCAGTGGTGATAACACCCCACCCAGTACATGATACAACCCGTTATACTCGTTACTTTTTTCAATAGCAATTACATCGCTCGGTTCTTCTACGACGCATAAAGATGTATTATCACGTTTAGGACTCTTGCAAATTTCGCACTCCGCTTCAACACTAATGTTAAAACACTTCTCACAGAACCTTAAATCTGTTTTAAGCGCGGAAAGTGCATCTGTTAAAGCCTTAACGTTTTCTTCCTTGTTTTTAAGAATGTATAAAGCAAGCCTTAGGGCGGTTTTCCGCCCGATAGTTGGAAGCTTGTTCAGCTCGTCAATTGCTCTTTGTAATGGTTCGGCAATCTGCAAATTAAAATCCCGGAATATTCATTCCCGGAGGAATCATTCCTTTTGTAACGCCAGCCATATCTTCTTCAGCCATTTTACCGGCAGATTCAAGTGCTTTATTAACAGCAGCTACGCAAAGGTCTTCCAACATCTCTTTATCGCCTGCTTTTGCAATTTCTTCATCAATTTCGATAGATATAATTTCTTTTTTACCATTTGCAGTAGCCTTCACAATACCGCCGCCCGCTTCTGCGGTTACAGTTTTATTTCCGAGTTCGTTCTGAACTTTCTCCATTTCCTGCTGCATCTTCTGTATCTGACGCATCATATTATTCATGTTCGGTTTCATTCTTCCTCCGTAAGAAAAAAATTATTTATCGTTATATTTTATTATATTTCGTGTTGTTATTTTTTTATTTATAAGTTAACTCAATTATATTAAGTTCAACAAATTTAACAAATTTTATACTGATTAAAAAAAGAACAGATAGTAATTTAATCACAACTAAGATCAAAATATGATTACAAAATACGGATATTTTACCGTCGGAGTTGTTACCATTTTAGTTTTCCTGATAATAATTGGCGGCATTTATGTAAATAATAATATTATAAAATATTTACTATTCGGGATTAGTGCCATATTAATGATATTCACACTCAACTTTTTCCGGGATCCTGATCGTACTACCCCGGATGGAGATAATGTGATCATTTCACCTGCTGATGGTAAAGTACTTATAATAAAAGATATAGAGGATAATAATTATATAGATGGTGAATGTACGCAGGTTTCGGTTTTTATGTCACCCTTGAACGTTCATGTAAACAGAATTCCGATAGATGGGGTTGTTGAGAAAGTTAATTACATTGAAGGTGAATATTTAGTTGCTTATCATGATAAAGCAGATAAATTAAATGAACGTTCCGAAATTGGGATAAAGAGTAAATATGGGAAAGTATTTTTTACCCAGGTTGCCGGGGCTGTTGCCCGCAGAATAATTTACGAACTGGAAGAAGGGCAGCAGGTAAAAAAAGGCGAACGTTTCGGAATGATAAAATTTGGCAGTCGTGTAGATGTAGTTGTTCCCAAAAACTGGGTACTTAAAGTAAAGGAAGGCGACGTGGTTGCGGCGGGTGAAACTATTTTATTCGAGTATAAATAATGAAAAACTTTACACTTTCCAAGGCTGTTATTCCAAACAGTTTTACTGCACTTAATGTTTTTTGCGGATTTCTCTCGCTGATATTCGCAAGTAAAGCCCAATATGAACTCGCAGTTATTGCTATTATAGCTGCTGCTTTTTTTGATTTATTCGATGGCATGCTCGCTCGTATGGTAAAATCCTCAAGCGATTTCGGGGTTCAGCTCGATTCTCTCTCCGATGTCGTTAGTTTCGGTGCAGCTCCCTCGTTCCTGATTTATCAGGTTGAACTTTACAAGTATGATGTTATTGGAATTATTCTTAGTTCATTGCCCTTGGTTTTTGGTGCATTTCGTTTGGCAAGATTCAATTCCCAGATTGAAGATATTAATGTGAAAGCAGATTTTAAAGGATTACCAATTCCCGTTGCCGCCCTTACTATTGCAACCTATGTTTACAATTTTGGGAAAACAGGCGACATGGTAATGCATAATACATACTTTCTCGTTGCTCTTGTATTACTCGTTTCATTTCTTATGGTCAGTACTGTAAAGTATAATGCCCTGCCCAAAATATTCAAATTCAAATTAGTTTACAAGATTCTCGTTATGATTCTCATTGCTGTTGCCATTACAGCGTTGTATCTAACCAATGGTGATTTACTCTTCTTTTTCTTTATTTCCTTGGTATTATTTGGTATTTTTAGAGCTATATTCTACAAAATCTCAAACACGAAAGAAGATGATATTAAAATTAGTGAAGAAATAAACTGAGAGATTAAATTGTATAAAGCAACCGTTATTATTAAAAGAAGACCTTCGATTCTTGATCCCCAGGGTAAAGCCGTGGAAAAAGGTGCTCAATTATTGGGTTTCAACAACGTTTCCGGTACACGTATTGGTAAATACATCGAGTTTTTTGTAAACTCAGAAGATGAAAACGCCGCTGCCGATGAAGTTAAAAAATATAGTGAAAAACTTCTCGCCAACCCTATCATGGAAGATTTTGAATATTCTCTGGAAAAAGTATAATGAAACCTAAATTTGGTGTAGTAGTATTTCCCGGGTCTAATTGTGACCACGACGCATATTACGCTACTAAAAAAGTTTTAGACTATGATGCCGAATTCCTTTGGCATAAAGAACCCGACCTCAAAGGGAGTGATGTTATTATACTTCCCGGGGGTTTTTCTTATGGCGATTATCTGCGCTCCGGTGCTATTGCACGCTTTTCCCCTGTTGTTGAAGAGGTAATCAATTTCGCTGAAAAAGGTGGTGTTGTTATTGGTATTTGTAACGGTTTCCAGATTCTTCTCGAAGCCGGTCTTCTGCCCGGTGCTATGCGTCATAATGAGTCATTAAAGTTTATTTGTAAAGACAGTTACCTGAAAGTTGAAAATAAAAACACCATATTTTCCTCCGAAATTGTGAAAGATGTTATTCGTGTACCGGTTGCTCATGGCGAGGGAAATTATTTTACCGATGAAAAAACATTAAGTGAATTAGAGAATAATTCGCAGGTTCTTTTCAGATACGCATCACCTGAAGGTGAAGTTGCGCCGGAATTTAATATTAACGGTTCACTCAATAATATCGCGGGGATTGTTAATAAGAATGGAAATGTTCTCGGTATGATGCCTCACCCTGAAAGATGTGTTGATCCTATTCTCAGGAACAATGATGGTGCTGCGGTGTTTCAGTCTATAGTAAAAAGTTTAGTTAATTAAGGAGTAAAAAATAAATGTTCGGAAATATGGGTTTTTGGGAAATATTCGCGATTGTATTCGCGGTTCTTCTACTTTTTGGTGCTAAAAAAATTCCGGAACTTGCCCAGGGTATCGGCAAGGGAATGAAGGAATTTAAAAAAGCAGTTAAAGATGTTGAAGATGATATCAAACTTGATGAATCTTCTTCCACTAAAAAAGACCAGAAATAGTTTATTCTTTTCTCCAGGGGTATATTTTGATTCCATACTCAAATTATTCTGAAAAGCTAACACTGCTCACATCAGGCAACCTTTCTCTCGTGGATAACGTTCGTACTTTTCTGGATAATATCGAGAATAGTAAAAACTTGAACGCGTTTAATTTTGTCTTCGCTGATGAAGCCCTTCAAAGGGCTTCCGAAGTTGAACAGAAAATTCTTTCCGGAAGTTATGGTAAACTCGCCGGGATGGTTATCGCTATCAAGGATGTACTTTCTTACAAAAATCACCCTCTTACCTGTTCATCCCAAATTCTTAAAAATTTTGAGGCTGTTTACACGGGAACAGCTGTGCAAAAACTTTTAGATGAAGATGCTATTATTATCGGCAAAACTAATTGCGATGAGTTCGCCATGGGTTCTTCTAACGAGAACTCGGCATTCGGACCCGCATTAAATCCGGTAGATACAGATTTTGTCCCCGGTGGCTCAAGCGGTGGTTCCGCCGTGGCTGTCGCAGCAGATTTATGTGATGTTTCTCTTGGTACCGATACCGGTGGCTCTATCAGACAGCCTGCATCTTACTGCGGCATTGTTGGAATGAAACCTACTTTCGGACTGGTATCCCGTTTCGGACTTACTGCATTCGCTTCATCTTTTGATACTATTGGTCCTTTTGCAAATAATATCGAAGATGCAGAACTTGTGCTTTCAGTTCTCGCCGGGCACGATAATTCTGATTCAACTTCCGTTGAATTTGATTATGCAAAAAATCAACAAAATGTGGTAAAAGAAAATCTTAAAATTGGTTTACCTAAAGAGTATTTTGGCGAAGGGATAGACGAAGATGTCAAAGCTACGATAGAGCAAACAATTAAAATTCTTAAAAATGCCGGATTTGATTTTATCAATATTTCTCTCCCTCATACAGAATATGCAATAGCAACTTATTACATTTTAACAACTGCGGAAGCTTCCTCCAACCTGGCAAGGTTCGATGGTGCACGATATGGTCACCGGAGCGATATATCATCCGATCTAAATGAAATGTATAATAACTCCCGTTCGGAAGGTTTTGGGGATGAGGTTAAGCGCAGGATAATGCTCGGAACTTACGTGCTCTCTGCCGGATATTATGATGCGTATTATTTAAAGGCACAAAAGGTCCGCAGACTTATACGTGATGATTTTGATAAAGCGTTTGAAAAAGTGGATGTAATTTTAACACCAACAACCCCAAGCACGGCATTTCGTATTGGTGAAAACACTAACGACCCGCTTAAAATGTACCTGAATGATATCTTTACCACCTCGGCTAATCTGGCAGGAATTCCGGGAATAAACCTCCCGCTCGATAACGTAACCGGAAAGATGCCCGTTGGATTACAGCTCCTCGGCGGAAGATTACAGGACAAATTTTTGTTCTCTGCCGCATCAATGATCGCTTCTAATCTTTAAAATTTTATATCAACATCCCCCACCGGCCAGCGTGGTCTTAAGTTCAGGGTATCCCTGAAATATGAGAACTCCTCTGCATAACTAAAGGGATCAATTCCACCATTATCATATTTGCTATTAGAATTTTTATCCCCATAAACCCAAACAAGATATTTCCCGGGCTTCACCTGCCTGAACTCGTAAACACCTGTTGAATCGGCAGCCACCTGAAGTATTGTACCTTTCTTTGCAGCTTCTTCAGCAACAACGATAAGGTTTCCGTCAGTGTACTTCCCGGTAATTCTCCCGGATATACCACTAAAATCAAGCTCGCTTGAGGAAGTAACTTCTATCGTGTGGAGAGAATCAAGTTTATTTCTGGCGAGATCATTAAATTTTGAAAGATCTATCAACAGTCTATATTTACTCCTCGGCTCAAGTTTTTGAGCAAGCTCAACTCGCAAAGAAGCGTCATCAGGAAATTTGGTACTGATTCCAAGTTCCTTATCATTTTGATCAACAAATTTAATTGCCGGTTTTACTGCTGCTCCAGTAAAACCATCATTAAAATAGACTTCCACAAATGCATGTTCGTAATCAACGAGATTTTTATCAAAATTGGTTGCAGTTTTAATTATTCCCGGTGCCGTAGTATCAGGTCTGTCACTCGCGACGAATGAAATCCCACTTTCAGGCTGATAATTATCCTCGTAATCATAAAAATCTTTAATACTGATAGTATAATCTTTTTCTATATCAAGGCTGTCGCCTAAAACAATATAATACTGTTTTGCCGATGCGTTCCCCTTGTAAAAATAAACAGGAGAAAACTGTGTTCCCGAAACACTATCTATCACCGTGATTTTTGACTTTTCAACCCTGGAGCTGTCAATAAACTCGCTGAATTCCAACAAAATATGATACCTGTCCGTCATTGTAGCATTAGTTAGTTCCGGTAGGGTACTATCTTCCTTTGCCATCTTGAAATATAAATTTTCGTATAGAGAATCTTCAAGCGAAAGTGCGATATCAAGTGGTGGAGCTGAATATTCATCCTGTTCAACTTTATAGAGGAAATCCTTAAAATCATCACGGAGCGCGAACACCCGGTAATTATCGGGAGCAAGACCCATTAGCCTGAATTCACCGTTTGCACCGGCTTGGGAAATATAATCCGGTTTATCAACTTTTGGATTAGGGATTGAGTCATTCATCCGGTATGCAATAACGACTATACCTGAAGGATTTTTATCAAACACCTTTCCGGATATTTTTCCATTATCAATTCTTTCACCCGTTGAAAAAGCAAATACGAATGGTTCAGCCAGTTTATTCCTGTTATTTTCATCCTCGAAATCAGAACCTGCGGTAACTGTATAGGTTGTATTAGGTTTCAGCGGTTCATCAAACTCAATAGTTAAGGCTTTACCACTCCAGGAGTATTCAATGTCTCCTTGAATTGTTGGTGAGATAAATACAGCCTCACGGGCATTGTTCCGTTTTACATACTCGGAAAATTCGATTTCAAGATAATTATCCGTAAAGTTAGTTGTACCGTTCACTGGATAAACACCTGTAACTTCCGGTGGAATTGTATCCGGTTCACCCCCCGATGGCGGTAATTGATTAGCACACCCGTGAAAAAGAATAAGTATAAAAAAACCGAGTAATATTATCTTTGAGTATCTCGCCATTGCCTGTATGCCCGAACGTTCTGGTTATGTTCATTTAAAGTTTTTGCAAATTTATGCCCCCCGGTACCATCGGCCACAAAAAAAAGATAATCATTGTCTGCCGGATATAATGCAGCCTTGATGGCAGCTTTCCCCGGATTATTAATGGGTGTTGGAGGTAACCCTGTATAAATATATGTATTGTAAGGTGATCGGATTTCAAGGTCTTTAAACAATATACGATTATATTTTTTCCTGTGCCTTTTTAAGTATTGTACTGTTGGATCAGCCTGGAGCATAATACCCTTTTTTAGTCGGTTATGATAAACCGCCGATATTTTCGCGAACTCGGTTGATTTATTTGTTTCCGCCTCGATTATTGAGGCAAGGGTAAGTATTTCATGTTTTGTCATCCCCAGCTCTTCTAAACGTTCGCTATATTTATTCCCGAAGAGCTTGTTCATTTCCCGCGAAAGCTTCCGCAGCACTCCCTTTGCGTTAATCCCCTCTTCAAAATAGTATGTTTCGGGGAGTAGATACCCCTCAAGAGTATCCGATTCAATTCGTAATGAACGTAAAAAAGGTCGGTCGTAACTAAGCTGCATAATTTCAAGGGAATCAACTCCCAGTTCCCTCTGTAATAATCCTGCTAACTTAAATTGCCAAATACCTTCCGGGATTGTCACAAGTTTTTGTAAAGTTGGTACACCTTTCATTAATAATTCAACAATTTCAAGATAAGAGAGCCCGTCGGGGATAAGATATTTACCGGCTTTAATCCGCTCTTCCGCGTTAAGCAAAAAGGCACTAACCTTGAATGTTACCTTTTCGGGTATGATCTTTTTGCTATACAAAGAATCTGCTACTTGATTTAAGGTAAGGCCTTTTCTTATATAAATCTCTTTTTCTTCACCGGTATCGTTATAAACAGGTGTATAAAACATGAATAGCATGAAACTCAGCAGGAAAACAAAAACTCCTGCAATAATGTAATAATCTGTCTTATGTAGTTCTCCCCATACCGGAGACTTTATTTTATCTGTCATTTCGACTTTAGTAATTTTCAAAAAGTGTAAATATACCAAATAAATTTTACTTTCACGATTGAATTAAGTTTCAGGAATTTCCAAAACTTAGTTAAAAGATACCACGTCTAATATTTTATACTCAATCTAATTCAATCAATTTGGGAGGAAATTATATGCCACGAGTAGTTCATTTTGAAATACATGCAGATAACATGGAACGGGCTGCAAAATTTTACACGGATTTGTTTGGGTGGGAGTTTATCAAGTGGGAAGGTGAATGGGAGTATTATCTAATCGGAACCGGTGATGATAATCAGCCCGGAATCAATGGTGGCTTGATGAAACGTATCTCTCCAAACGATGGTGAATCCGTGATAGCTTATGTTTGCACGGTTGATGTAGAAAATCTTGATAAGTACCTTGAAAAAGGAATAAGATTAGGTGCCTCGGTTGCTATTCCAAAAATGACGGTTCCGGGAGTTGGGTGGATGGCATATCTTAAAGATACCGAGGGAAATATTTTCGGGATGATGCAAATGGATGAATCTGTGAAATAATTGAATAATTTTACCGGAATTGCTCCTCGGTGATTCCGGTAATCTTAAAAATTTATTTAAAATAAATATCTAATCGGCATTAAAACACCAATAATTTTCTTTTAACAAATGAACTCCTTTCATTTTAGCTGTATTATTTCATCAGGATTCTATAATTTATAATATTAGCTTAAATCAATAAAATCTTGGGGATAGAATGAAGAAAATATTCTTTTTACTTTTTATGATAGGAGTTGTATTTACATTGTCTGCACAACAAAAACATGCACTATCAATAGAAGATTTATGGTCGATGGAACGAATTGGCAGTTATTCGGTTTCACCCGACGGTAAAACCATTGCTTTCGACGTAACAAAATACGATATGGAAAGCAACGGCAGCAGCAAGTATATATATCTTGTTGATACAGATGGCAGTAATTTGAGATTGTTCAAAAACAAGGAAGCAAAATTATCATCACCTGTCTTTACTCCGGATGGGAAATTATCATATTTGCAAGGTGGAAATCTGTTTGTTTCCACACTTGATGGGAAAAAAGAAGAAAAAATTATTGAGATGTACACCGGTGTTTCCGGAGTGGAGTGGTCAACTGATGGTAATAAAGCACTTTTTATTTCTTCGGTTTATCCGGATTGCATGACCCAGGAGTGCAATAAAGAAAAAGATGAAGCAAAAGAAAAATCGAAAGTAAAAGCAGAAATTTTTGATGAACTCATGTTCCGTCACTGGAATGAATGGCGTGGGGATAAAAGGAGTCACCTCTTTTTATATGAAAAAAATTCTAAATCGATCACTGATTTGACTGTTTCAAGCCCCTTTGACGTGCCCCCTATTGCCCTTGGAGGAAGTGATGATTATTCATTCTCACCTGATGGGAACAGTGTTGTTTATACGCAGAACCGCGATAATTTTTTAGCGACGAGTACCGATAATAATGTATTTAGAATAGATTTAACCAAACTTAACAAAGGTGCAAAACCCGAGTTTGAACAAATATCACCCGGTGAAGGGAATGACAACACCCCTAAATACTCACCCGATGGTAAATATTTGGCTTTCGTTTCCATGGAACGTGCCGGATTTGAGGCGGATAGACAAAGGTTAATGTTGTACGATACACAATCTGGTAATATCCGTAACCTTAGTGGCGACATGGATTATTCGGTCGGTGAATATATCTGGTCAAAAGATGGTAATTCAATTTATTTTGTTACTGCGAATACAATTTATAGCTCTATTTTCAAAATAGATGTTGCTACCGGGAAGTATGAAGTGTTAGTTGAAAAAAGAGATAATGGCTCCATCTCACTTTCTCCTGACGGCAGTAAAATTTACTTTCTTCAGCAGCGCTCAACCCAGCCGAAAGAAATTTTTGTTTACGATCTTAAATCAAAAGTATCAGAACAATTAACTTCCGTGAATAAAGAAATTCTCTCTAAAATAGAATGGAATGAAGTAGAAAACTTCTGGACAGAAGGAGCCGGGGGTACAAAAGTTCAATCCATTGTTGTAAAACCGCCATTTTTTGAAGAAGGGAAAAAATACCCCGTCATGTTTTTAATTCATGGGGGTCCTCAGGGTCATTGGACTGATGATTTCCACTATCGTTGGAATACCCAGATGTTCGCTGCTCAGGGTTACGTGGTTGTGGCTCCAAATCCTCGTGGTAGTACAGGTTATGGACAAAAATTTACTGATGAAATTTCACTTGACTGGGGTGGCAAAGTTTACACTGATTTAATGAACTCTCTCGATTATGCTCTTGCAAATTACAGTTATACTGATAAAAATAATGTTTTTGCCGCCGGCGCATCTTACGGTGGATACATGATAAACTGGATTGAAGGGCATACCGACAGATTTAATGCGCTTGTTTGTCATGCCGGTGTGTTTAATCTCGAGAGTATGTATGGCGTTACAGAAGAGTTGTGGTTCCCGGAATGGGAATATGGTGGAACGCCCTGGGAAAAACCTGAAATTTACGCAAAGTGGTCTCCTAATAAGTTTGTGAAAAATTTCAAGACCCCGATGCTGGTTATCCATGGGGCGAATGATTTCAGGGTGCCGGAAGGGCAGGCTTTCGAGTTATTCACCAGTTTGCAGAAGATGGGAGTTGAAAGTAAGTTGTTATACTTCCCTGACGAATACCATTTTGTTGTTAAACCGCAAAATGCCCGCTTGTGGTGGAATACAGTTTATAAGTGGCTTGAAGATTATAAAAAGTAGTTTACATTATTTATCAAAGTTTAGCCATCCTTTTGCTTCTTGTCATAAGGATGGCTTTTTTATCATATTAAACGCAATCTGCGAATCACCCCATCAGTGTGAAATCCAGGTAACCCGCAATTCCAAAAATGAGAACTGGTTGCGCACCTACAGCGCGCCGATACTCCCTCTTCCTCTTTGTTACCAAGATTAAGCCCCTACAGGGCTAAAAAACATATTTCTTTATTATTTATTACTCATGCCTTCCCTATCTTACAACCCATTAATAATTACAACAACCCATGCTCTCATCGTCACCCCATCGGGGTGAAATCTCGGTAACACCGAAACCCTCCAAAAAAATCACCCTGTAGGGGTGAAACTAACGCACCCAGTCGCATTTCCAAATATGAGAACTGGTTGCGCACCTACAGAGCGCCGATACTCCCTCTTCTTTTTTCTACCGATATTCAGCCCCTACAGGGCTTGAGAAATACTCATGGAAGATATCTCGATGCTAAATGATCACACCAGTGTGTTGATTTCCAAAAATTAATTGCAATGTCACACACATGCTTAAATTCTGGATAATTCATAAAACCCGGAATCTGCTTCCAATCACCCCATCGGGGTGAAATATCGGTAACCCGACTCCCCCTCAAAAAAATCACCCTGTAGGGGTGAAACTAACGCACCCAGCCGCAATTCCAAAAATTAAAACTGGTTGCGCACCTACAGCGCGCCACTCTCCCTCTTCTCTTTTCTACCGATATTCAGCCCCTACAGGGCTTGAGAAATACTGATGGAAGATATCTCGATGCTAAATGATCACACCAGTGTGTTGATTTCCAAATATTAATTGCAATGTCACACGCATGCTTAAATTCTGGATAATTCATAAACCCGGAATCTGCTTCCAA
>Ga0209692_10004214_pt1 | contig 13178 bp, 6 predicted proteins | sample tdDd472_FD_187129 | JGI IMG/M metagenome (GOLD analysis project Ga0209692, IMG submission 187129) | Marine sediment microbial communities from the Atlantic coast under amendment with organic carbon and nitrate - tdDd47.2 (SPAdes)... | ecosystem: Environmental > Aquatic > Marine > Coastal >...
GCCCCACGGTATCGCTGGTGCTCGCCACCTGGGTGGTGCCGGTGAAGGAGGGGCCGGCGATGTCGGTCAGCGAGAAGTCCACCGTGGTGGTCTGGTCCTCGATGATGACGATGCCGAAGGCGGTGTCGGGTTCGCAACTGGGGTGGCTCACGGCGATGTCCCAGGTGCCTTCGGGCACGGGGCCTTCGAAGCGTCCATTGGTGGCTGCGGTCAGGGTCCGACCATTGCCGATGACCTTGATGGCGGCGCCGGGAACGACCGACCCTTCCAGGGATTCGTTGTGCACCATACCCTGCAGGGTGCCCTGCGCCCGGGGAACCACGGTACGGAAGGCGATGGCCCGGCCGGATTGCACGGTGGCCGCGCCGCCGGCGTAGTTGTTGCCGTAGGTGTAGGTCAGGCCGGTATCACGTTCGTGGTTCTGGATGCCGACGGTGAAGTAGGAGGTCTCGTCGTTGGACACCGTGACGTCCGCGTACTGAATCACGATGATCCCGTCACCGGTATCGGTGGCATGGTAGGCGGGGTCGAGCAGGATGATCTGGAAGGTGCAGTTGCCATCGTAGTAGCCGTCGGGGTAGCTCTCGTACCAGGTGCCGAAGCTGTCCCACTGGATGATGTAGCGATGGTTGGCCTCGTCGTGATAGCCGAAGACTGAGCCCAGGGCGAGGTCGTCCCAGAAGGCACAGACCATGGCGTCGGGCGAACCGACGGCCGGCAGCATCCAGTTGCGATAGAACTTGAGGTCGGTGGCGCCAAAGGCCAGCCAACCGTTGGAGCAGACGCTGATCTGATCGTGGTCCCGTCCGTAGTAGGTGAAGGTGAATGGGAGGTCCACGAGGGCCGTTTCGTCGCCCCAGCGGTTGTTGTCGGTCAGGCCCAGGTTGGTGCCCATCAGGTGGGCGTTATACCACTCGAAGGTGGGAGCCAGATCGCTGTTGTCATCGTTGCTGAAAGCGTAGTAGCCGTGGGCGTCGCTACCGGTGGGGTCGCCCGGGCCGGCACTGCCGATGACGGACTGGAACTCCATGACCTGACGTCCGCCCTCGGTGAAGTCCAGGGTGAGGACGAAGTTGGCCAGGTGGCCGGGGTAGCAGAGGTCGAGGGCTTCGATGGCGAAGGGGTCGGCCTGGGCCGCGGAACCGGAGGCGTTGATGCTGCCCCATGAACCGGTGGGATCTGTGACATCGACCCAGCGGCTGTCGCAACTCAACGTGCCGGTGACGCCGGCCGTGGCCAGGTTGCCGACGTTGGTGAGGGCCAGGGTGACGGAGCCGGCTTCGCCGGGGTCGGGGGTGCCGCCGGGCAGGCCCCAGACGGGGTCGGCGGCGGTGGTGCGGGCGCCCGATATCGGAATGGTGATGATGCTCGACCAGACCTCGCCGCCGCTATGAGCCTGGAGTTCGAGCACCGCGTCGACGCCGCCGGGAGCCAGGGGGTCGATGGTCATGGAGAAGGAGTCGGTGCTCCAGGCCGTCTCGCCGGCCGCGATGGAGCCGAAGGAAACGATGGACGGGTTGACGGACACCCAGGGCACGTCACTGGTCAGAGCGGCGGTGACGGTGCCGGCGGTGTTGATTCCCCCATTGATCAACTGGACCGAGCACTCGACAAAGCTGTTGGGCTGGGCCGTGCCGACCAGAGAGATGTCGTTGACATCGAGGGAGCGGTCCACCGTGCCCACGGCCGTGGTGCCGCGGTAGGGATGCAGGTTGTGGCCGGTGACCGTGACGTGAATGTCGCCGCTGGCCGCGTCGGCGATGTCGAGAACCACGCGTCCATCGGCGTCGGTCAGGCCGACGGAGCGCAGGTTGCCGGCCTGGTAGACGGCCACGCGAGCGTCGGACATCGGGGCGCCGCCGCTGGTGACGGTGACAGGCAAGGCGCCGGCCGTGGTGGCCACGACATCGAGGTGGTCGACGTCGAGGAGTGTGGGTGCGCCGGTCCAGATCTCGGTGGCGGGGTCGCCCATGAGGTTGTTCCAGGTGGACCAGGTCCACACCTTGCTCTGCTCGTTCTGCCAGTAGTTGATGTAGAAGTTGAGCTTGCCGCGGGTGAGGGCGGGGCCGGTGCGGAAGTCGCCGCTGCCGGTGATGTGGTCGGTGATGCCCAGGAACATGCAGTTGTTGTAGCGGGTGTGGGTCCCGTTGGTGGCGGTGCCGATGCTGGCGATGCCGCCGCCGTTGGCTGCGCGCAGGAAGGCTTCGCTGCGGGCGGTGGTGTCGTCGCTGAACGACCCGGTGTCGCAGGTCAGGATGATGGCGAAGGGCAGCTTGCGACCGTTGGAGAGGTACTCGATGTGGCTGTAGTTCATACCGCTCATGCCACCGAGGCCGCGGTAAGTGAAGAACGTCTCGCCCTGGTTGATGGTGTTCATCATCTGGGTGGTGAAATCGCCGCCCCAGATGGTGTCGATGCGGGAGTAGCCCAGGCGCTCGAGCTCCTGCTTGAAGAACTGGTTGGTGAAAATACAGGAGTAACCCGAGGTGCTGGGGTCGCCGGTGAGACCGGCGGTGGCGAACCAGCGGTCGTCGGTCATGTCGGGGGTGCGCTCGTAGTCGAGGATCTTGTCGACGATGGTCTGCAACTGGGTGGTGTTGCGAGCGGTGAGCCGGCCCACGTGGACATCGGCCAGGACGTCGTTGCCGTCGAGGCGGGAGTAGTCGTGGTCACCCTCGCCGCCGTAGCCTGAAGAGGACTCGAAGAAGGTGGGAACGTAGACGGAGCCGTTGGCATCGCCTACCAGGGTGACGAACTCCAGGGGCGGCTCGATGGCTGCGTATCGTGACTGCAGATAGGTGCGGATGTTGTTGTTGCTGGGGCCGGTGGTGTTGGTGGTGACCACTTCGACGTTGTAGCCCTGCTGGCGACGCCATTCAGCCAGGTCCTCGATGATGTTGGTCACGGTGCTGTTGTTGGGGCACACGTAGATCACGCTGCCGGGTCCGACTACCACATCCGGACCGCGTTCCCAGCCCATCACGGTCTGCTCGAGCAAAGTGGCGAAGGATTCGGGGATCATGCGCGAGGTTACTGCTGGATTGTTGCGGTCGTCGCGACCGGAGAACACGACCTCGACGGTCATCTGGCTGGCGGCCGTGACGGCACCACTCTCCGGGTCATAACCGACGGGCTCGAAGGTGACCGGTACCACGCGTTGGCCATGGAGCAGCGCGGGTTCGCCAATGGACACGGAGGGCTCGGTCCGGGCCCCGGAGGCGTACCAGGTGAGATCCAGGGGAGCGGCCTTGTCGCCATGCTCCACGATGGGAGTCACCGGCGCCAGGGCCATGATGCCCAGTTCCTGATCCTGCCGGGACACCAGGCGGACCTGGGCCGCGGAGCCCAGGGGTAAGGCGACCAGGCGCGTGATCGTCGGTCGGGCCGGCTGTCCTTCGGCGCCGATGAATCCACCTTCCGGCAGATTGAGACGCTGATACTCCCGGCCGTCCTGGATGACGGTCTCCCTGGTCAGACCGGTGACCTCGAGGGTGAGCGTCAGGCCGTCGGGGCCTTGCCGATCCAGCTGGACCAGGGCATCGGCGCTGGTGGCGGTCGGATCCAGGGCGATGAGATCGGTGTCCGCTGCGTGGGCGAGGACGGCGATGAGAAGCAAGAGGACCAGGGTCCAAGGTATGCGGACAGACATGATTAACTCCAGGAATCAAGCGTGTGTGGTCATGGCGTGGGGCACACGTCAAGGAGATGCATCGGGGATTTTACCATGAAACAATTGACGGTGAGTTCACTTAAGTATCCCGAAATCGGGACAGGTCTCAGGTGCCGATCCGGAGGGTCAGCGCCAGTGAGGGCGCGATCTGCCGGTACTGCGTGGTGCGCTGGAAGAAGTTGACCTTGTTGAGGTTGTCGTCCAGGAGCCCCAGCAGATTGTAGCCATGCAGGGCGATGGTGACCGATTCGCCGGGCCTGGCTTCGAGACCGAGGTTCAGGAACACGCTTTCACCAAACGCCCGGGTATATCCTTCGTCATATCTGGGCAACCCGCCGGCATTGACCTGCTCCTGGTTGTAGTCGGCCAGATCACGCCCACCAGGCAGGCCCCAGTAGACACGGGCCGAGCCGGTGGCTGTCCAGGCGGAGGCCAGGTGGTAGCGGGTCACCAGCTTGGTGCAGTGATCGCTCCAGTTGGCCAGATCATTACCGTAGCCATAGGGAGCGGCCGAGATGTTCTGGAATGCCGTGTCGCGGGTGAGGGTGAAGTCGAGTTGCTGGGTGTAGTTGTGGGAGAAGGAGAGGTCCAGGGTGGTGGAGTGATGCTGGATCTCGGCCTCGAGGCCCCAGGTGTCGAGCTCGCCGATGGCGTTGATGGTCTCGGTGATGCCATCCCAGGAGACCACGTCCATGATGCTGGTATAGGCGGCCGCCGACCACCACCAGGCCTCCGAGGACTGACGTTCGTATCGCAGCTCGAGGTTGTCGATGGTCTCGGTCTGATCGTGGGTTCCGCTGATGAATTCGGCCCGGTAGAGGTCCGCGTCATCGGAGCGGCGGACCGAGCGGTTATAGATGAGCTTCCAGGTATTGCGGTCGTCCGGCAGGTGCATGAGGGCGATGCGCGGGGACGTCATCCAGGGAGTGTAGGTGTGCTTGTCCAGGCGAAGGCCGAGGGTGGCCAGCCACGTCTCGCCGAGCCTCCACTGATCTTCCCCGAAGAAGGACCACATGTTGGTGCTCCACTGGGTGCCCGGAGAGATGGGGTCGCCCATGATCTTGGAGGGACCGCCCTTGAGCAGACCGTCTTTACCGAAGATCTCCCGGGCATACTCCACGCCGAGGGCGAGGTCATGGCCATGGCCGGGGGAGATTCGGGTCACCAGCCGGCCGAGGTACTCGTCCTCGCGCCAGGACAGATCCTCCTGGGCGGAGATGACGTACATGTCGGCCAGGTCATAGCTGAAACTTCCCTGGATGGAGACCGAGGAGCTCACGGGACGGTCATAGCCGGCGAAGAGGGTGAGTTGTTGGTAGCCGCTGCCAACATCCATGAGGGTAGCTGGATCCAAGTTCTCGTAATCGGTCCCCCGAGCCGCAGAGCGGATGCCCCCGCGGGTGTAGCGGGCCCAGATATCCAGGTGCTCACCGGTGAGCTGGAGGTGGGCCTTGTAGCGAGGATCATCGTCGAAGCTGTTGTTGTCGTTGACCACGGAGAAAGGTACGGGTTCGGCGGGGCGCACCGCTTGACCGTTGCCGGCCTCGAAGGCATGGCTGAACAGCAGGGGCGCATCGGCGTTGCTCGCCCCCCGATCCCTGTCCAGGCCGGCATGGACGAACAGGCCCAGGGTCTCGGAGAACCGGTGTCCATAGCGGACCTCGAGATTGCCGAACTCCTCACCGGCTCCAATGCGTCCCTGTGCCTCGAATCCCTCGTAGCTGTGACCATTGTCGGTCTCGATGCTGATCACCCCGGCGATGGCCCCCGGCCCGGAGACCACCGAGCCCGGTCCTCTGACGATGGAGATCCGGCGGATGTCGCCGAGCAGGGTCAGGTGCCGTTCGCTGAGGGCGCCACCATCCCTGGCCTTGATATTCATATTCCGCCCGTTGACCAGCATGAGCAGCTTGTTGTTGCGGTCACTGATGATGCCGCGGATGCCCCCCATGTTGGCCTGGTTCTTCTTCATCACCTGATAACCGGGAACATGGATCTCGAGGAGCTCATCGAGGTCACGGGCGCCGGAGTCCTGGATGTCCTGACGGGTGAGGATGGTGACGGCGGCGGGGGTGTGGCGCTGGTCGGTGGGGACCAGGGTCGCGGGCATGATCACGCTCACCTGGGACAGTTCCTCGAGGGACAGTTCGAAGGGCTCGCTGAGATCGAGCTCGTCCTGGCCCGAGGCGACGGGAACATCGATGCAGGTCATGAGGATGAACAGGGCCGCCAGCAAGGCCGGCTGGCTCATGGTCCGTTGATGATCACCTCGACGTTTCATGGTCTGTTCCCGTCGTCGGAATGAATCAATTCTTGGGCAAACTATCTTGAACCAGCCTGGCGAGTTGCTGGAGGTCGAAGGGCTTGCTGGCGATGCGTACGGTTTCGAGTTCCTCGAGGATCTCTTTGTCCACTCGGTCCTTGTTGCCGGTGTTGATCACGATGGGCAGGCTTGGCCGACAGGCCAGCATCTTCTGGGCAAGCTCGAGACCGGTCAGGTTGGGCATGGTGTAGTCGGTGATGACGACATCGAATCCATGGGGGTCCTTCTCGAAGGCCTGGACGGCGAGCCATGGATTGGTGAAGCAGGAGACCTTGTAGCCGAGTCGCTGGAGCATGCGCTGGGCGAGGTCGACGATCATCTGCTCGTCGTCGACAAACAGGACATGGCCCTGGCCCCGAGCCTGATTGGGATGGTGCTCGACGGACGGGGCGATGTCATCGGCGACGGCCAGGGCCGGGAGCAGGATCCGGAACGTGGTACCGGTGTCGGCTTCGCTCTGCACGCTGATGGAGCCGCCGTGCTCCAGGATGATGCCGTAAACCACGGCCAGGCCCATGCCCGTGCCCTCGCCCTCGGGCTTGGTGGTGAAGAACGGCTCGAAGATTCGCTCCAGATGCTTGCCGGCGATTCCCTCGCCACTGTCGCTGATCGATAGCTCCAGATAGTCACCAGGTCTCAGATCGGGAAAACGCTGGAGGGGGCTCTCGGTCAGGGTGACCCGCCGGATCTCGAGCTCCAGCAGGCCGCCTTTCTGGCGCATGGCATGCTGCGCGTTGGTGCAGAGATTCATCACCACCTGATGAATCTGGGTGGGGTCGGCCAGGACCCGGGGAATCTGGTCGGGGATCCGTGTCTTGATGCTGATGGTCGAGGGCAGGGAGGCGCGCAAGAGGGAGAGGGTCTCATCGAGAATGGCTCCCATATCCACGGGGCTCAGCTCGTGTCTCCCCTGGCGGGAGAAGGTGAGGATCTGGCGGGTGAGCTTGCTGGCGCGCTCGCTGGCCTTGAGGATCGGCTGCAGGAACTCCTGCATGGGGTCGCCGGGAGAGAGGTCATCCAGGGCCAGGCTGGCGTTACCCATGATGGCGCTGAGGATATTGTTGAAGTCGTGGGCGATGCCGCCGGTGAGGGTGCCCAGGGCCTCCAGCTTGTGGGACTGGGACAGCTCGTGGCGCAGCTTCTCGCGCTCCCGATCAGCCAGTACACGCTCGGAGATGTCGATGAAGCATCCCTCGATGGCCACGAGGTTGCCGTTCTCGTCATGAACCGGATAGTTGGTCTGGGCCAGCCAGCATTCACGACTGTCGGAGTCCTTGACTCGATACTCGATGATCGGCGGGATGCGCCCCATGCGGGCCTGGGCCATGAACAGGTCGAACATCGAGGACGAATCCTCGTGAATCGAAGACATGAAGAGGTCGGGGTCCGTGATGAGATTCTCGGCCCGGTGTCCGAAGAGAGCCAGGGCACCGGGACTGCAGAACACCAGACGGCCATCGGGAAGGGTCATGCGGAAGACCACTTCATCGATCCGTCCGAGCAATTCGGAGTATCGTGTCTCACTGGCCAGGATGGCGTCATCGCGCTCCTGGATCTGGGCAAGCATTTCATTGAAGGATGCCGTGAGATCACCCAGTTCATCCTGACCGAACTGCTGGGCGCGAACAGTGAAGTCCCCGTTGCGACGAACCCGGTCAGCGGTTTCCTGGAGTTCGACGATGGGTCGTCGCAAGGCGCGTTGCAGGTACCCGGCCAGCAGCATGCTGAGCACCAATGAGGCGACCACCAGCAAGGTCAGGACCACGGCGATCATCTGGAATCGCTCGGTGAGTTCGGTCAGGTGCGCCTTGACGAAGATGGTTCCGATCTGTTGTCCGGCGAACATCACCGGCCGCGTCACCACCAGATGCGAGGCGGTGAACTGGTGAGGCGGCAGGTCGGCCAGGTCCGGAAACAGATCTGCGCTGGCATGGGTGCGATAGGTGGCCAGCACATCACCGTCGGCGGTATAGATGGCGGCGCGTTCGATGCTGGCCTCGGCTTCCAGACCCTGCAGGACCCGGGAGGCGAACTCGTTGTCTTCGAAGACCAGGGCGGAGGCACAGGTCTGGCTGGTGATATCGGCCAGGGTGGTGATCTGACCCAGGAAGTGCGTGCGGAAGGTGTTGACCTCGAAGGCCAGCAGGGCGGCGCCGGTGACGATCAGGGCCGTGGCGCTGACCATTCCACCGAAAAGGATGAGCTTCATCCTGAAGGAGAGGTGATGCCAGGCCATCCAGCGCATATCAGCGACCCCTCCTGGTTGAAGAAGAGATCAAATGAGCATGCTGGAGGATTTCGGCCGACAGCTTCAGAGAGCCGGCCTGGACAGCATCCAGATTCGCCGAGATGCGGATGCGCCCATCTTCGAGGAAGAATCCCACCATGCCGCCGCGGTCACAGAAATCCGGGTAATCCCCCACCAGAAGCATGCCGGAATGGGGAGTTTCAGCCAGCTGGTGAATGTGTTGCCGGTGGGTCTCGGCCGTGAAGAAGAGGATATGAAATCGCCGACGGGCGGCTGCCTCGTCATAGACCGGCATGGTTTCCACATGGAGGGAACGCTGGTCGACCTTGAGGCTCGCGGCGCTCTGCTTGAAATACGCGGCAAGGCCATGATGATCGTCGCCCACGATACCGATGACCAGCGGATCACGGTCAGACATGAAGGCGGATGGCGGCCAGATGGTCAGCCGCGCCAGATGATAGAGGTAGGCGGCCTTGACCCGGTTGGCTTTGCCGGGGTCGATGGTGTTGCTGGACTCGGCATGAAGGGGCGTGAGTAGGAGGGCGAGAAGACAACAGGTCAAGACCAGGAGGTTTGTCTTCCGTGGCATGCAGTGGCTTCCGAGGAGGTTAATGAATCAGGGGAAGCAGAAATACCTGACTCTTTGACTCTTTCAGGTTAGTCAAGGGATGAACACGTGTAAATGGCAATTCAGCTCTGGGCATTGGGGTCAGCTGGATTTTCGTGCTGTGATCAAGCCACTGTTCACGGCCACGGTGTGGCGCTGAAGGTCGATGAGGCCGAGGTCGGCCAGCAGGGCTTCCGTCTCGGTCCAGGTATAGGACTTTCCCCCGCTGGTGCCGACGAGCATGTTGACGGCGAAGAGCGATCCGAAAGCCGGTGCCGTCCGGCTGTCGGCCAGGAAGAAGTCTTTCAGGACCAGCAGGCCTCCGGGGTCCAGGACACCGACGGCCTTGGCCAGCAAGCCTGAGGTTTCCCGTGGCGAATGGCTGTGGATGATGTTGGAGATGTAGATCCCATCGAACGGCGCGTCACCGCACTCCAGGATCGGGTCGGTATGGAAATCGCCGGCCATGGTGACCACACGACCTGTGAGACCCACGGCGTTGATCTCTTCCTGAGCGATGGGAGTGACCTCGGGAAGGTCGTAGACCACGGCGGTGAGGGACGGCCAGCGTCGGCAAAACGTGATGGCTGCCGTGCCGGGTCCTCCACCCAGGTCGAGCAGGCGATGGCATCGGCCCAGCTCGGGCAAGGCGTCGGCCACCTCTTCGCTGCTGCGTCGGGAAATGTCCTTCATGCCGCAGATGAAGGAGCGAAGGGCGCGATCATTCCGTGGTGAGCCGGTGTCGGTCGCAGGCTTCCCGGTGCGGACGACATCGGCCAGCTGTCCCCAGCGCTCCAGAAGATGGTAATGATGGTCGAGGATGCTGTGCAGGCTGTGCTCGCCGCCAGGGGCGAGGTAGGGCACGAGGTCCTCGGTCGTGGTGAAGGAGGCCGGAGTGGGTTGTTCGAGCACGCCGGCGGCCGTCAGGGCGAGGAGTAGGATCTCCAGGGCCCGCTGATCGACCGAGAGTTCGGAGGCCAGCTGGGTCGCAGTTCGAGGACCGTTATCCAGGGCGGCGAAGAGGCCGAGATGGTTGGCCGTCAACAGGGTGATCGCCGACTGGTATCCGGCTGACATCTGGTCGAGAAACTGGCGCGCATCATTCATGGTAGGAATCCTTTCGCCCCCAAGGTTATACCCAGCGATGAAGTCGGGCAACCTGGCGGGTCGGAAGTTCAGAAATGCATCGAGTTGAATGCGCCGGTCCACTATGCTCTCCCTGACTCCATCAATCGGCAGGAGGGCCTCATGATTCTGTTCTTCGCCTCGGTCGTTCTTCTGATCCTGGGTTACCTGATCTACGGAGCCGTGATCGACCGCCTGTTCGGATCGGACCCTGCACGTCAAACGCCGGCCATGACCATGGCCGACGGCATCGACTTCGTGCCCATGCCGCCCTGGAAGGTCTTCCTGATCCAGTTGCTGAACATCGCCGGCCTCGGGCCCATCTTCGGCCCCATTCTCGGAGCTCTCTATGGACCGGTGGCCCTGCTGTGGATCGTCTTCGGCTGCATCTTCGCCGGCGCGGTCCACGACTATTTCTCCGGCATGCTGTCCCTGCGCAACAACGGCATCTCCATTCCCGGCGTGGTGGGTTTGACCCTGGGGCGGGGATTCCAGCAATTCATGCGTGGCTTCTCGGTGGTGTTGCTGGTCCTGGTGGGCGTGGTCTTCGTCTCGGGGCCGGCGGGGCTGCTGCAGTCCATGACCGGGCTGAGCATGCCGGTGCTCATCGCCATCATCTTCGCCTACTACTTCATCGCCACCATCCTGCCGGTGGACAAGATCATCGGACGCATCTATCCCCTGTTCGGGGCCATCCTGATCTTCATGGCCGTGGGCACCATCGTGATGCTCATCGCCAAGGGCTACAATTTCGACCCGTCGTTCAAGGGTGAGGGGTTCAACCCCCAGGGCCTGCCGCTGTGGCCCCTGATGTTCATCACCATCGCCTGTGGTGCCGTCAGTGGTTTCCACGCCACCCAGTCGCCCATGATGGCGCGCTGCATCACCAACGAGAAATACGGTCGACCGGCCTTCTACGGCGCCATGATCGCCGAGGGCGTGATCGCCCTGATCTGGGCCACCCTGGCCATCGCCTTCTTCCACACACCCACGGAGCTCAACGAGGTTCTGGGCCAGGGCGGACCGGCGCTGGTGGTCCACACCATCTCGACCTCGCTGCTGGGCAAGGTCGGCGGGATCCTGGCCGTGATCGGTGTGGTGGTGCTGCCCATCAGCTCGGGCGACACGGCCTTCCGCAGCGCCCGCCTCATCATCGCCGACGTGTTCAAGCTGTCCCAGAAGGTCACCGTGAAGCGGTTGCTCATCGCCGTGCCGCTGTTCGCCGTGGGCTTCGTCATCTCGAAGACCGACTTCGGGTTGATCTGGCGCTACTTCGGCTGGGCCAACCAGACCCTGGCCGCAATCGTGCTCTGGGCCGCCGCCGCCTACCTGGCGCAGCAGAACAAGTTCCACTGGGTCTGTACCGTGCCGGCGCTGTTCTTGACCGTCGTGGTGGTCACTTACCTGAGCTACTCCCAGATCGGTTTCCGCCTGCCCATGAACGTGGCCACGGGAATTGGCCTGGCTGCGGCGGCGGTGTCCCTGGTCATCTTCCTGATCACCGGTGGCGGCGCCCACCGGCCCGGCGGTGCGAAACCTCCGGTCACCGAAGGGATGAAATCATGAAGAGAATGCTGTTTTTGATGGGTATGGTGTTCATGGCGGCATGCACGGCAGTGGCTCAAGACGCGTTCACCGGTAAGTGGATCGCCGAGGTCACCGAGTCCACCACCCACTGCGAGCGCATCGGCAAGGATCTGCTGGGCGAGTACCACCTCACCTTCAGCCTGAAGGGCACCGAGCTCACGCTGCAGGGCGAGCGCGACGATGTCACCTATCATGGCATCCTCAACCCGGCCGACCCGCTGAAGGCCCACGTCCAGGCTACCTACAATGAGGACGGCGGCTATGTCACCGAGCTGGTGGACATCGCCTTCAGCGAGGATGGAGCCAGCGGCCAGGGCGGCGTGACCTGGCGCTGGAGCGATGGCCTCCACCAGTGTGGAGGCAGCTTCCTGTTCATTCTGAAGAGGCCGGAGGAATAGATCGCGACTAGCTTGGGTCGATCCTGGCGGACCGTCCGCCTCCGTTGAACTTCTGCGAGGATCGACCCTTGGCCACCAACGACAGCAACCCGCCTACCAACGATCTCATCACCGCCCCGGTGCCGGTCCTCATCCGCCGTCTGGCCATCCCCGCCAGCATCGGCTTCTTCTTCAACACCATGTACAACGTGGTGGACACCTACTTCGCCGGGCGGTTCTCCACCGAGGCCCTGGCGGCCTTGTCGCTGTCGTTCCCGGTGTTCTTCATCCTCATCGCCATGGGATCGGGTTTTTCCACTGGCGCCACTGCGCTCATGGGTCAGGCCCTCGGCCGGGGCGACCGTCGGGAGGCGGCGCTGGTCGGATCCCAGGGGATCATCCTGGGCGGGGTGCTCACGGCCGTGATCATGGGAGCGGGCTACCTGGCGTCACCGGCCCTCTTCCGCCTCCTCGGGGCCACCGACGAGTACCTGGCCATCTGCCTCGAGTACATCTTCACGATCCTCGGTGGCACGGTGTTCGTGCTCACCTTCTACATGGTCAACGGGATCCTCAACGCCACCGGCGACACGCGATCGTTCAGCTACTACCTGACCGTGGCCACGGTGATCAACATCGGCCTCGACCCCTGGTTCATGTACGGAGGATTCGGCGTGCCGGCCATGGGCGTGCGGGGCATCGCCCTGGCCACCGTGCTGGCCCAGATGGGGGGCATGTTCTACCTGGGCTGGCGGGCGCGGGGATCGGGGCTTCTCTTCCGGAGCGAAGGTGCCCGCTGGCGGCCTCATGGGGCCACCTTGCGAGCCATCGTCGGCCAGGGAATTCCGGCGAGCCTCAACATGATGTCCGTGGCCTTGGGGATCTTCGTGATCACCTGGTTCCTGAGCCGGTTCGGCCAGGATGTGGTGGCGGCTTACGGGGCGGCCACGCGCATCGAGCAGATCGTGCTGTTGCCGGCCATCGGTCTGAACGTGGCGGTGCTCACCCTGGCTGCCCAGAACGGCGGTGCCGGTCGCTATGATCGGGTACGCTCGGTGGTGCGGACCGCGCTCCTGTATGGCGGCCTGCTCATGATTCTGGGGACGGCTCTGATCTTCCTTGGCGCCCGGACCTTGATGGGCGTCTTCACCGATGATCCCGAGGTGATCGCCATCGGGACCCACTACCTGCGCATCGCGGCGTTCATCCAGTACGCCTACGTGATCCTCTTCATCAACACC
>Ga0209692_10004218_pt1 | contig 13167 bp, 8 predicted proteins | sample tdDd472_FD_187129 | JGI IMG/M metagenome (GOLD analysis project Ga0209692, IMG submission 187129) | Marine sediment microbial communities from the Atlantic coast under amendment with organic carbon and nitrate - tdDd47.2 (SPAdes)... | ecosystem: Environmental > Aquatic > Marine > Coastal >...
CCGGCAGTATACCACAAACCTCCATCCAATATCATCTGGCCCCGGGGCCAGGATCCCCTGTACTCTCGGTTTGGAATTCCCCTCATTTTTCAGGAGCCCGCCATGGACCCGTCCCCGAAGCGCCGCCCCTGGGTCAAACCCCTGATGGTGGGTCTGGCCATCTTCGTCCTGGCTGCGGTCACCATGTCCTATCTTTTCATGGTGGAGTGGAGTGAGGTTTCCACCGCCCGGCCGCCTGAGGCCGAACGGGCCTTCGCCGAGGCCATCCTGGCTGCGGGAGGCGGACCACCCTACATCGTGATCGCCGCCGACGGCACCACCGTCGTCCACAGGGACCAGGAGACCGGGACCGCCCCGACCTTCGGTGCGCTCACCCTGCTGGCCTGGTCCCCCGGCAAGGAAAAGCTCATCCGCCTGGACTACCCTCACTGGTTCGTGCGGCTGAAGACCTCTTCCTCCCTTAATCTGGGCACCATGATTGCCTTCTTAAGCCAGGATTGGGAAAACCTGGATCTGAGCGTGACCTACCAGGACCTGAAACGACGCGGCCCCGCCCTGCTGCTGGATCACCAGCTTCAGAACGGGGCGCGGATCATGCTTTGGACCTCGGCGAGCGGCGGCTAGAACCCCCGCTCGTACTGGCGCGGCATGGGCGGAGTCTCCCCCAGTTCCAAGGCCGCGTGCAGGGGCCATTGCGGACGGCGCAGGAGTTCGCGGGCCATGAGCACAACGTCCGCCTGACCCTCCCGGACAATGGCGTCGGCCTGGGCGGCTTCCGTGATCAGGCCCACGGCCCCGGTGGCAATGCCCGCGTCCTTTCGAATACGTTCGGCGAAGGGTACCTGAAAGCCCGGCGCCACGGGAATCACCGCGTCGGGAACGGCCCCGCCGCTGGAGCAATCGATCAGGTCCACGCCCATTTTCCCCACTTCCCGGGACAGGTCCACCGACTCTTCAACGTTCCAACCGCCCTCCACCCAGTCGGTGGCTGAAATCCGCAGGTACAGGGGCAACCTGTCCGGCCAGACTTCCCGTACGGCGGCCACCGTTTCCTTCACCAGTCGTGTGCGATTGTCGTAGCTCCCGCCGTAGCCGTCCTTGCGCCGGTTGCTCAATGGCGACAGGAACTGGTGTAACAGGTACCCATGGGCCGCATGGATCTCGATGATTTCGGCGCCGGCGTCGAGCATACGTGCTGCGGCGGTGGCGAAGGCCTTGACCACGCGGTCGATTCCGGCCTGGTCCAGGGCCGTCGGCGTGGGGTGCCCGTCGGCGAACGGCAGGGCGCTGGCGGAAACGAGGTCGTCCCAGCCGCCCTTGTCGGGCCCCACCGGCCCACCCCCGGTCCAGGGCGGAGCGGTGGACGCCTTGCGTCCGGCGTGGGCCAACTGGATGGCCGGCACCGCGCCCTGTTCCTTCAGGAAGCGAAAAACCCGGGCCAAAGGCGCGGTGTGTTCGTCGCGCCACACGCCCAGGTCGGCCGGGCTGATGCGGCCTTCGGACACCACGGCGGCGGCCTCGGCCATGACGGCGCCGGCCCCGCCCACGGCCCGGCTGCCCAGATGGACCAGGTGCCAGTCGGTGGCGTGACCATTGATGCAGGAATACTGGCACATGGGCGAAACCATGAGGCGATTGCGCATTTCGATGTCGCGTTGACGGAAGGGCGTGAAGAGTCCCGTGGGCATGGAGATCCTTTCCCTGAGAAGACCTTTTGGATCGTGAATGGGCCCATGGTAACGGAAACCGCCTCTTCCTGGTTGAAAAAGAAACGGGTATGGCCCAAGGATGAGAGCCGGGACTGACTCCTCCTACTTGACCAGAGTCATCCGCTTCGCCTCGCTGAACCCGTCGGTCTCCAAGCGATACAGATAGAGACCCGAGGCCGCCAACATCCCGCTTCCATCCCGCCCGTCCCACATCAGGGTGTGCCGGCCCGCTGCACGCGGACCATCCACCAAAGTGGCCACCAACCTTCCGCCCGTGTCGAAGATCTGCAGTCGTGCGTGCCCCGGCCGGGCCAGATCGAAGATCAGCCAGGTGGACGGATTGAAGGGATTGGGCGCCGCATCCAACAGGGCCGCCCGGGCAGTGGGCGGTCCGTCGTGCGCCCCCGACACCGCCGTGGTGTCCACCTGGACGATGCCGTCGATATGCGAGGCCGGATCGGTGATCATCTGCGCGGCATCGATGCCGGGGTGACAGGCGGAGCAATCGGTCTCGTCCGGATGGGGCGCGGCGGGCGGCAAACCGTGGCAGGCTTCGCACAGGGAATAGGTCCCGTCGACCACCGTCCACGGCGGATCGGTGCCCGCATCAGGGAGGGTGGCGCCGTGGCAATAGACGTTGCAGGTCGTGCCGTTCCACGAGGGGGTCGCACCGTCGGCCTCAGCCAACGGGCCCCACACGAGTTCGGCGGGCAGGTCGGTGTCGTTATGTCCGGGATCGCCGTCGTCCGCGGGCACCACGTGGCATTCGGTGCAGGCGATCTCGGCGTGCCAGGACGACGGCCCGGCATGAGCCTGGTGGGCCCCCACCCCGACCGCGTCGGTGGACGAATTGCCAAGCGTGTCCATCGGCGGCAAGGGATCCTTACCCGACCCGTGGCACATGCCGCACCCCTGGCCGTAGGCGTTCGAGCCGAAAAGGACCATCAGGAATATGACGGAAAAGAACAGAGTTTGACGCATGGTCGCCTCCCCCACGTGCTTTCGCACGACCCACATCTCCCCTCCCAAGAAGGCCTGCAGTTTACCATAAAGAGAAGCCAGTATCAATAAGGGTGGCCCCATAAAAAAGGCCGGCCTCCCGCGGGAAGCCGGCCCTCGTCGAAAATGAGGCCTAGTACTTGTAGTCGTCCGTCTTGTACGGCCCTTCAACCTTGACGTTGATGTAGTCGGCCTGCACCGGGGTCAGCTGCGTGATCACGCCGTTGAACCCGCGCACCATGTCGGCGGCCACCTCTTCGTCCAGCTTCTTGGGCAGGACGGTGACGGTGATCTTTTCGCTCTTGGTGTCGGCCCACTTCTTCTCGAAGAGGTACATCTGGGCCAGCACCTGGTTGGCGAACGATCCGTCCATGATCCGCGAGGGGTGGCCGGTGGCGTTGCCCAGGTTGACCAGGCGCCCTTCCGACAGCAGCAGGATGTAGTTCTCCGCGTTGTCCTTGTCGCGCTGGATGCGGTGCACCTGGGGCTTGACCTCGGACCAGTCGTAGTTTTCGCGCATGAAGGCGGTGTCGATCTCGTTGTCGAAGTGACCGATGTTGCACACCACGGCGCCGGGCTTGATGGTGGCCAGCATGTGCTTGTCGCACACGTTGGTGTTGCCGGTGGTGGTGACCAGCAGGTCCAGTGTGCTCATCAGCGCGGTGTCGATGCCGGCCAGGGTGCCGGTGTTGATGCCGTCGTTGTAGGGCGAGACCACTTCGTAGCCGTCCATGCAGGCCTGCATGGCGCAGATGGGATCGATCTCGCTGATCTTGACGATCATGCCTTCCTGGCGCAGGGACTGGGCCGAGCCCTTGCCCACGTCGCCATAGCCCACGACCAGGGCCTTCTTGCCGGCCAGAAGCATGTCGGTGCCGCGCTTGATGGCGTCGTTGAGGCTGTGACGGCAACCGTACTTGTTGTCGTTTTTCGACTTGGTCACCGAGTCGTTCACGTTGATGGCGGGCACCTTCAGTTCGCCGCTGGCCACCATTTCGATCAGGCGATGCACGCCGGTGGTGGTCTCCTCGGTGATGCCGTGGATGTTCTCCAGGATCTGGGGATACTTCTCGTGGGCCATGGCCGTGAGGTCACCGCCGTCGTCCAGGATCATGTTGGCGTTCCAGGGCGTGCCGTCCTTGAGGATGGTCTGCTCGATGCACCACATCCCCTCCTCCTCGGTCTGGCCCTTCCAGGCGTAGACCGCGGTGCCGGCCGCAGCGACGGCGGCAGCGGCGTGGTCCTGCGTGGAGAAGATGTTGCAGGAGGACCAGCGCACCTCGGCGCCCAGTTCCACCAGCGTCTCGATGAGCACGGCGGTCTGGATGGTCATGTGGATGCAGCCCAGAATGCGGGCATCGGCCAGCGGCTTGCTGGCGCTGTATTTCTTGCGCAGGGCCATCAGGGCCGGCATCTCGGTTTCGGCCAGGTTCATTTCCCGGCGGCCGAAATCGGCCAGGCTGATATCTGCGACCTTGTAGTCGGCAACTTTGGGATTGTGGGTCATGGTCTTGGGTCTCCTGGCGTTTTCCGGTTTTCCTGTGACATTAATTCCTCTTAAACTAGTCAAGGAGCCACAGAATTCAATGTTCACTCTCAAATCGGGGCGGACGGGCTTGGTTTTGAACCTGCGTAAATATGATGCCATTCTGGCGGTTGTCCAGTCCATCCCCGCGGGAAAAGTGGCCACCTACGGCCAGATTGCCGACCTGGCGGGCCTGCCGGGCCGGGCGCGCCTGGTGGGCACCACACTCAGGAAACTGCCCCGGGACAGCGGCGTTCCCTGGCACCGGGTGGTCAACGCCAAGGGGGAGATCAGTTTGCGGGGGGACGATACATCAGTGACCGAACAGGCCCTGCTGCTGGCCGACGAGGGTGTCAACATCGACGCCCGGGGGCGCCTCCGACTGGAAGACTCGCGCTGGAATCCCCAGGGCGCGTAGACGGCCTCAACGCCCCGCGGCCAACCCGGACCGGGCCGCCGCCAACTCGGGGCGGTCCGGGTCGGCGCCGGACCACATGTCGAGAAATTTCCCGTAAGCCTGCCCGGCCTCTTCCGGCCGATTCCCCGCCTCGAAAAGGCGCCCCAACTCGAAATATGACAGGGCATGTCCCCCGTAGATCCGCAGAAGGTCCCGGTGGACCGCCACCGCCTGGTCCAGCCGCCCGGCCATCCGGTGAGTCGCCGCCCGCGCCACGAGATAGTCGATATGGAAGAATCCGCCGTAGGGAAGACCATGGTCCCGCAGCTTGTCCAAAGCTTCGAGGGATGCCACCGGATTGGCCTCAGCCAGGGCAATTTCGGCCTCCACCAGCAGGGCGAAGGCCTTCGGCTGCTGCCCGTACCGCTCCTGGGAGGCATACAGATCCGCCACCGCCTGCCGGGCCGCGTCCAATTCGCCCAAAGCCACCGCCGCCTGGGCGCGGACCCTCAAACTGTAGAGCGGCGCCCGGGCGTCATCGTAGCGCGCGGGCATGGCTTCGGCGATGTCCCGGGCTTCGGCGGCCCGTCCCACCTTCAGGAGCATCACGCATTTCGCATGGGCCCAGCCCGATTTGTTGACCCGTGAGTACTGTCGAGCCTCATCGATGATTTCGATGGACCGCTCATACCGGCCGGCTTCGAAATGCAGGGCGGCCAGCCCCAGTTCGATCCAGGACACGGTCATGCGCCAGTGCCGGGCCGCCGAGGTCAGGCCGTCGCGCGCCAGGAAGTCCTCGGTCAAACCGATGGCCCGGTCCAGATCCCCGGCCACGTAGGCACACATGGGTCGGCGACCGCCGCTCCCGAAGGCCGGGTCCAGGGCGGCCACCTTCAGATGGGCCGCCTCCGCGCTATCCGGAAGCCCCACCGCCAGGCAGGCCAGGGACACGTCATCCCAGGCGTTGGCACTTTGGGGTTGGCGTTGGGCGTAGTCCAGGGCCGACAGACGGGCCTCCTCGGCCCGGCCCAATACGATCTGCAGCTGCACCTGGTAGGATCCGAACACCCCGATGTCTTCCGGGTAAAACGCCAGAGCCTGGTCGGCCACCGCCGCGGCGCCCTGCATGTCCCAGAAGCGATACCGCAGTTGCAGCAGATCCGACAGGGTCTGCCGATCGTCCGGGGTGCGGTCCAGGATCATCTGGTAGGCGGTGATGGCCTTGGCGATCTGTCGCTGTTGCTCAAACAGGGTGGCCTCCAGCCGCAGGCGGTCCTTCTGCCCCAGACGATCCTTGAGGGCATCGGCCTGTTGGAGCATGGCGGCCGCCCGGTCGGCATCCCTGAGGCCCACCAGCCCGCCCCAGTGCAGGCGCCCGAGTTCGAGATAGGCCAGGGCGAACGTGGGGTCCAGGGCGATGGCCTGTTCCAGTTCGTCGCGCGCCTGCAGGGCCTGGTTCCCTTCGCTGAACAGCATCCCCGCCACGAAGTGAGTGTAGGCCACCTGGGAGTCGGTGGTGAGGCGGTCCACCGCGGTGGGGCGCGTCAGGGTCGGCTCCAGGCCGCACACCCCGGCCACCACCGGCAGCACACCCGCCACGATGCGATCCACCAGGTCCGTCAATTTGGCCCCCGCGACCTTGCCCGCCTCCACACTCTCCCCGGTGCGCGTGTCCACCAGACGCCAGGTGGCAAACCGGTCCTCCCCCGCGCCGCCCATACGCCCGGCCAGCACCAGGGTGGCCCCGGCCTCCTTGGCCACGGCCATGACCTGGTCGTCCTCGATCAAGCCGCGGCCCGACCCGAACAGACGCCGGCGTACGTCCCGCAGGTACTCCGGGCTCATCACCCGCACCGGACAGTTCTCGATGAGCCCGATGTTGACCAGTTCCGTCATGCCGGCGGACGCGTGCACATCGTCGGGCGCGGCGAGAGCCCGGAAATCAACCACCGCCAAAGCGAAGTCGTCCGCAGCAGGGGCCGGTCCGCGGTCCATCCTGAGCAGGCGCAGGGCCATGAGGCAGACCACCACGCCCAGGAGGCCCACACCCAGGATCCAGGGCCAACGACGGCGAAACCCCACGGGATTGCGAAGGACCGGCACCGATACGGTCGTGCCGTCCGGTCCGCTCCGTTCCGGGTGCCCCAGGTCCCCCAGAAGGTCGGCGGCGTCCTGGTACCGGTCCTGCAGGTTCTTGGCCAGGCCTTTGCCGATGATCTGATCCAACTCCGGTGGGACCTCCGGCCGTAATTCCCGCACCGGTTCGGGCGTGTTGTTCAGGATGGCGTATATCACGGCCTGCCCGTAGTCCCCGGGAAAAGGCAAACGACCGGTGACCATTTCGTAGAGGATGGCCGCCAGTCCCCAGAGATCCGACCGCCGGTCGCTCTCTTCCCCCCGCGCCACTTCCGGCGCCATATAGGAGGCCGTGCCCAGGGTGGTGCCGGCCTGTGTCAGGAGCGTCTGCCCCGCCAGTTTGGCGAGTCCGAAATCCAGGATCTTCACCAGACCGTCCGCGGTGAGATAGATGTTGGCCGGTTTGATATCCCGGTGGACGATGTCCCGGGCGTGGGCCTGCTTCAGCCCCTCCGCCACCTGCCGGGTGATATCCAGCGCCTCCTCCAGCGGCAGCGGGCCCTGGTCAATGCGGTCCTTCAGGGTCTGCCCCTCGTAACAGGCCATGGCCAGGAACAGTTGCCCGTCCTCGGTTTCGCCGATCTCGTGGATGGTGCACACGTTCGGATGATCCAAGGCGGACGCCGCCTTGGCCTCATGGACAAAGCGGGCCTTGGCCTCGGGATCGCGGGTGGACTCGGGCGGGAGGAACTTCAGGGCGACGGTGCGGTCCAGCTTGAGGTCGACGGCCTCGTAAACCACACCCATGCCACCGGCGCCGAGTTGGCGCGTGATGCGGTAGTGGGAAATGGTCCGGCCGATCATGGACTCTCCTGTCAGCGGGCGAGGAGAGGACGTATCAGGACGCTGGCTGGGTTTTGACAATCCTATGTCAGGGCGTATTGATTGGCAAGCCTTTGCCCCGGGCCCAATTCCCGCCGGCCCGGCCGGGTGTCCGACCGCTACCGTTCAAACGCAATCAGGAACCGCCAACCCCGTCCCTGGTGGCCATTGAAGGCCGGATGAGCCGCGTACATCCGGAACTTGTTGTCGGCACCCAACCCCGGCAGGTCAAACCGACGGCCGAACCCGAAGCCCACATTCGCACGCCAGTCCTGGAAGCCCTCCTCCGGTCCCACGGCATAGAGCCCCGGCTTGTTCCAGGTGTGGCCCCAGTCGGCAAAACCGATGGGCTGGAGACCCCAGTTCTTCAGAACCGGCACCCTCAGCGCGCGCCACATGTCCCAGCCCAGACGCACATCCAGAGAGGCCCAGGAGCCGGCATCTCCCGTCAATTCACCGGCCGGGTAACCGCGCAGGGTGTTGAAGTCGCCCAGCCAGGTTTTCCATTGCAGGGGCACCTGCCGGTCGAACTCGCGCAGACGGCTCCGTAGCAACCACTGGTTGCCGGCCTGGTCCAAAAGGTCCAGTTCCCCGTACAGGTTCACTTCACGGAATTCGGCGTCCGTGGGAGCGCCCGGCAAGCCGGTGACAAAAGTGGAATTCTCCACGGTGTGCCAAGTCACGTCGCCGGTGAAGGTCAGAGGCCCCGCGCCCAGACGGCCGCCGAAGCTGATTTGTTGCGCGTCCTGGGCCGAAGCCTGGTGATTCCCGTCCGGGCGCAGGGACCGGCCCAAAAGATTCCAACGCGTGCGCTGCTGCAAGGCCCGATGTTCGTAGTAGCCGCCCTTGGCGAAGAAACTCAGCCGGCGAGCGGCCTGCCAGGTCAGGCGGGCGGCGCCACCGCGGTTTTCATAATAATGATTCGGATCGCTACCGTAGAAGAAGGCGCTGGCCGACCGGGTGTATCGCCGCCCATCGCCGGCGAAGAGGCCGCTCATTTTTTCGCCCGACAGGTTCAGCGTCAACAAACGGTACTTGGCGCCTTTGCCGCGGTCACCGGACAATTTCCACTGCGACTTGATCAGCGGGATATCGAACTCCGCGCGACCCAGCCAGCGCCGGTTGCTGAACCCGTATCCCACGGCCAGGTCCACCCGGGGCGGAACGGGGCCGGTCTTGCGCGCCGACAGGTCGGCAAAGAGTGCGAACCCCTGCGCGCGGTTGAACTCGGGCGCCTTCAAGCCCGGACCCACCTTCCACCGGCCGCCCGCTTGCAACGACTGGATCTCGGCCACACCCACCTGGCTGAGGGAATCGAGTCGGGCCGCCTCCAGGGTGACCGGTTCCAGTTCCGGCGAGACGGAGGCCTCCCACGTCTCGCTGATCCCGCCCCAGTAGGCGGACAGCGAATCCTCCGAGGCTTCCGGGCTCAGCCAGAAATCCCCGATCTCGTCTTCGGTGGGCAGGGTGCCGGGTAGCGCTTCGTCAGGAATGGCATTCTCAGGGGACGCCGGCTCCCCGTTGATCAGGATGTCCTGCATGGTGACCCGGATCTCCACGCTGCGCGGAATGGGCATCAGCGGAATGTTGCGCAGCTGGATCAGGAAGTAGACCTCGGTGGTGAACCAGTGAGCGCCCACCCGCTGACGGCTGATCCGAATGGCGGGCATGGCCTTGATGAACAGGGGATAGGGCACCACCTCCACCATTTCGGCTTCGGCCTTGCGGATGGCCCAGTTGGAATAATCCACCCACACCACCCCGGTGGGCAGCGCCTCGAAGCGGCTTTTGGGTTCAAACCGCACCTTGTAGATGAGGCTGTTGCCCACATTGCGACGGTCCAGGATGGTGTACTTGTACCGACTGGACCCACCCGGGGCGAAGGGCATGCCCTCCAGGGTGCCCTCCTGGGCCATGATCCATTCAGCGTCCATGTCCTCATCGACCTCGTCCTCGGTCAGTTCCCCGTCCTCGAACTTGCGCGTGCGCTCCCACAGGTTGACCACCTGGCCGCCCTCGCCCCGGTCCATGTGGAAGCGGGTGGCCGATTCCTCGATTGTATAGTTGGTGAGTTCCAAGCCGGGGTCTTCGCGCACGATCACCGTGACCAGAGTGGTATAGGCGATCTCATCCATGCCGTAGAGTTCCTGCTCCATCTTGCGACCGATGGCTTCGATGACCTCCTCGATGGACACGCGATCGGCGCTGACCACCAGGGTGTCGGGGTCGTCGGAAATCATTTGGCCGGGGTCGTCCTGGGCGTTGGCCACCAGCGGCAGAAACAACAGGAAACCGAGCAGAACTAACCGACGCATCTACATCCCCTCCTGGCAGAAAAACGGTTGGCCCCGGATCTTCCGGGCGATTTGTTCATACGTAGGGACGCGACGGCTCGTTTCCCTAAATCTCCCGCTCCAGATAATCGGTGAAATCGCGCCCGTTGGGGCTGTAGGTCTCTTCGATCAGCGGGGAGGAAATGATGAAGTCCGCCGAAGACCGGTTGCAGGCAAGAGCCGTGTTGTAGACCACCGCGATGCGCAGCAGGGCCTTGACGTCGACGTCGTGGGGCTGGGGCTGCATGGGGTCCCAGAAGAAGATCAGCACGTCGACCTTGCCCTCGGCGATCATGGCCCCCAGCTGCTGATCGCCCCCCAGGGGACCGGACTTCAGCAGGGTGATGGGCTTGGCCGGACGCCGAACCGCGCCCTCGGCGATTTCCTCGTTGAGAACCCGGTCGATGAGTTTACCGGTGGTGCCCGTGCAGATCAGCTCATGCCGACAGAGCTTTTCGGCATTCCAGCGCGTCCACTCCGCCAGGTCCTTCTTGCGGTTGTCGTGGGCCACGAGGGCGACTCTTTTGATGGGCTTCATGCCGGTGCCTTTCTTTGGGACCGCTGGCCTCGGACCAGACCGTCAGGATGTGGCATCCAAGCTACAGCAAAAAGGGCCGACCGGGAAAACCAATTCCCCGATTCGGCCCTGGATAAATTGGACCCTTAGCGGATCAAGGCTTGTTGGTTCCCCACCCGGTCAACACCTTTACCGGGGGCAGGTCCAGATCCGCCGTGCTGAAACCGGCCAGATAGCGTTGATGGTCGGCCGCGTAGGACGCGAACAGGACGTCCATTCCGAGCGGCGTAATGCTTTGCGGCAGACTTAGTTGAGGCGTATCCCCCCGGCCGTCGAATTCCACCCCGCGGATTTCCCGCTGATTGACGGAGGCAAAGACGAGTTCCGCCCCGTCGTTTCGCCAATGGGGTCGGAGACCGCCTTCCCGCGACACCTGCCATTTGCGATCCAGTTCCGGCCAATTGCGCACATAGATCTCGGGCGTTCCCGAATCGTCGGCCATGTAGGCGAGCCAACGGCCATCAGGTGAGAGCCGGGGCGAGCCCTGGTCGAAGCCGCTGTTCAGGACCGGACTGAGAGAATTATCCTGCAGATCCAACAGGTAAATCCCATCGTGACGGGTGACGGGATCCAGGTTCTGCAAAAGAACCTGATTCGGGGCAAACCAGTGGCCGGGAATGGCGTAGGATCCGTTATCGGCATCGTCGAACTCCATGATCGGCACCGGCGCTCCGGCCCCGTTGATCTCGTGTCGGTACAGGGTCCCCGACGAAAGTCCCTGAACGCCGTAGAGAACCTCCCGCCCGTCCGGGGAAAAGATCGGCCCCCAGCAGTCGCTGTCGAAATGGGACAGCCGAGCCATGGACCCCCGCCCCAGATCGCCGATCCAGATGGCCACGGAGCCCCACCCGCCCAGGAGTTCGGCGGCGTAGTAATCGCCGTCGGCCGACAGTTCGACGGCTAACGAGAGGTACTGTTCCTCCGGGAATGTGTCCACCACCTGTCCGGTTCGGTCGAGCCATCCCAACCGCAGCCCGGTGTCCGGGTCGTGATCACTGAGGAAGAGGTCGCCGCGATGGCTCACACTGGCGCCGACCAACCCGTTCGGCGTCTGGAAGGCCACCTGATCAGCCACCAGGAAGGGCTCGCCGGACACGGTGCCGGCGTCCAGATCAAAGTCGGTGGCCATCAACCGTCCGTTGCGGTGAAACAGAATATGCCCGCTGCTGGAAACGACCGCCGCCGAGACGTCCCGCATCAAACGGCGGGGGACGTCCCCGTCGAGGGACCCCAGGAAGATGCCGCCGTATTCAGACCGTTCGTCCTGCACGTTGCTCCACTGGGTGAAAACGAAGCGGCGGCCATCCGGCAGGAACTGGGGCCAGCGGTGTGACCCGTCGGCCATGGTGGTGTCCAGTTCGGTGACGGCCACGCTCTGGCCGCCTTCGGCGTCGATGAGAAAGAGGCCGTCGTTGGAGCCCGGCGCGTAGAGCAACTGATTGTCCGGGGACCAGGCCCCACCCCGAAAAAGACTCCGCACGGCGGTGGTGATCACCTGCGAGGTCCCAGATTCCAGGTGCAGTTTGCGCATGCGCCCGCCCTGGAAATACCCCAGAAAGCGTGAATCCGGTGACCAGAAGGGAAACTCCGACCCCTCGCTGTTCTCCACCCAGGTGGACTGGCCCGTCTCCAGGGAGCGCAGCATGAGCTGGGACCCCCGCATGGAGTCGCCCAGGGTGACGGCCAGCCAGCGACCGTCCGGCGAAACGACGGGGCGGTAGGCGCTGCGGCTCTGGGATTTGTCCGGTAGTTGGACGTCATATTGCCGAACGGCCGCCCCCTCGGGTTTGGGGGCGGGGCGGAACCAAACCCCAACCAGCGCGGCGGCCATCACGGCGGCCACCACCCAGGGCAGAACGGACCGGCGACCGGCGGGCCCCAGCCCCGCCTCGACATCCTCTTCGTCCAGTTCCAGAACCGCGTCCGCGGCGGAGTGCAGGCGTTTGCGCGGGTCCCGCTGCAGACATCGGCGCAGCATGCGGCGTACCTGGGGTGAGGTCCCCCGCGGCAGGGGATCCAGGTCGGGTTCGAGCTTGATCACGGAAGCCAGCACGTCGGACACCGTTTCGCCCTCGAACAGGCGCCGCCCGGTCAGCAGTTCAAAAAAGATGGCCCCCATGGCCCAGATGTCGGCCCGGTGATCCACCTTCTTGCCACGGGCCTGTTCCGGCGACATATAGGCCGCCGTGCCCATGATGGTCCCGGCCAGGGTCATGGCCGCGGTAATCGTGGGCGACATCGCAGGATCGCTGCCGTCCTCCACCTCGCCGCCGGTGGCCTTGGCGAGACCGAAATCCAGGACCTTCACATGGCCGTCGGGTGTGAGCATGATGTTGGCGGGCTTCAGATCGCGGTGCATGACCCCCACGCGATGGGCTTCGCTCATGCCGGCGGCCACACGGCGGATGATTTCCACCGCTTCATCCTCGGGCAAGGGCCCCGACTTCAGGCGGGCGGACAGGTCCTCTCCCTCGACCAGTTCCATCACCATGAACCGCACGCCGTCGATATCCTCGAAGCCGTAAACCGCGGCGATGTTCGGATGCAGCAGGCTGGCGAGGGTTTTCGCTTCACGCTGGAAGCGGGCAATGCGTTCGGCATCGCCGGACATATCCACGGAGATGAACTTGATGGCCACGTCGCGGTCCAGGCGCGTATCGCGGGCGCGA
>Ga0209692_10004221_pt1 | contig 13165 bp, 12 predicted proteins | sample tdDd472_FD_187129 | JGI IMG/M metagenome (GOLD analysis project Ga0209692, IMG submission 187129) | Marine sediment microbial communities from the Atlantic coast under amendment with organic carbon and nitrate - tdDd47.2 (SPAdes)... | ecosystem: Environmental > Aquatic > Marine > Coastal >...
ACCATTGGTTCACAGCCGGAAGAGCTGCTTGAAGGTATTGCCCAAGGGGTAACCTCATTCACCAGTCGATCAATTGAGGGACCCTACAGTTTTATCGTCGGGCCGAAACTTTGGAGTCGGATGTCTGCTCATGTCCAGGGATATCCTATAAAAATGCAGGCAGAGACTATTCTCGGAGGGACAGTTTTGCTCAGTCCCTACCTGAGTGGTACCTATGAAAACGAGGCCTACATGATTACACAGCGTGGGGGCGACCTTGAACTGATTCTTGGCCAAGATCTTGCGATCGGCTACGAGAACAGTACAGCAGCCAAGGTAAAACTGTATTTTACAGAATCTTTTACCTTCCGTGTTCTCGAACCTCTGGCCGTTCTCAACTTTACAGCAAGATAGCATTCGTTTTCGCGCTGCAGGACTTGCTTAATTTTCTAGAAACATCTTCTAGCGTTACTGTGGTTTTTGGTTATGATAAATTGGAATATATCTTGATTCTGTAGATTATCAATTTAGGCCTTATTGAAGGTTATACGCAGGAGTTCGAACATTTACTTTTTAATGTTCAATACATGCGTTCTGATTTGATGCATCTGCTCAACTCGCTCAATAATAAATACGATTTACTTATTGTCAGTAAAATGTGTACAATAAAATTTCTTCATATACGGTACTGATTTTGCAATTATTCTTACTCTTCTGACGCAATCTTTTCATAATCTCTTTGCCAGATAGCAATAATGATTAGAATTTGACGATAAGCGTGTGTGGTCTATCCAAACACAAATTCTGCACACAAAAGGGCACAAGCGCTGCCATGCAGACGGTAAACCAGGCTCTATCAATGATCTGGTCAACAGTGTGCATAAAAACTTATGTGATTGGAGTAAAAGCATGAAAAAGATTAAAAGACATTTTGCCATTCTTATTTTTACATCGCTCTTATTTCTTCCTCTAACCTCGTTTGCACTTCAGGTTGGAGACAAAGCACCTGCGTTTACAGCTGATTCGACTATGGGAGAAGTCTCTCTTGCAGATTATGCAGGAAAGAAAAATGTGGTCCTAGCACTATATTTTGCCGTATTCACCTCGGTCTGATCGAGTGAACTTGGTAACTTCCAGCGTGACCTGGAAGAATTTGAGAAACTGAATACCCAAGTCATAGGCGTCAGCAGTGATGATATGGAAACCCTTCAGGAATTTGCCAAAGAAAGGAGTATTGGTTTTCCGCTCATTACCGATGCAAAAAACGAGATCAAGAACAACTATGGCAGGGGAAGAATTACATATCTCATGGATAAAGAGGGGACAATCCGATTTATCCAGAAAGGCGTTCCTGATAATGAAGTTTTTCTTGAGCAATTACAAACACTCCAGAAGTAGCCTGCATATTTGCATAACTTATGACTTCCTGCCCAGCAGTTTATAGTTATATAAAAATGTGTGCTCTGCGACAATGGTGATAATCTATGTGTAATTTTTATCGCCCTGTGATCTAATGCGAATGGGCCTGATTTTATCAATCAAGCCCGTTCGTTTAATGGATTGTCTCCTTCGAAAACCTAGCAACTTAAAAAGGTGTTATTGACTTTTAGACAATCAATATTCCCCAGAATAGCCTATCTATTGTTAGTCCGCAGGGACACACGTTGTCGCAATGGTTGAGGCTATTGTTAGCAATATTATTCATTTAAGAAAAAGCGCAAATTTAGACTGTTCCTGTAAACCTAAGAAACCAACTATCTACGTAGAACTGTCAGATCATTTGCAAACTTATTGTTGGTGAATGTCAGATCTGATCTGAACAACTAAACCAAAGGAAATTTAGATTCGAGCTGACAAGTTCAAGGAAGCAGTTGTGGCCTAGATCGACAATTATCTGTCTGATACCCCTTGTGAAGAGATTCTGTGAATTATGTCCATCCCAAAAAGGCAAAGCTGTTTTTTTCTGTGCCTTTTAACCTAACAATAATCTTCCATAATGAAATGATTACCACCATCGTGAGATACAAAATGAACTCCGTCAATCTTTGGTAATCCTGCTATTTTCCAAGCCTTTTCTGGATTGGTAAATTCAAGGTCAACGCACTTCCCATGTTGTTTAACGTTCGGTAGTCCTCCCATTTTGAGTATCAAACAGAAGTAGAATTATATGTACCCGATTTCATGAAGTATCATAATCGTTCGGGTACTACTTTTAACAATTTCTCTTTTTTCACCTCCTCTCACCAAAAAAAGCAGGAGTGTGAAAAGAGAAATTGTGGTCTACGCACACTGCAAATACATTTTCTGCAGATGCTGATTTGGCGTAAAGCCTCCAAGGCCCATGTTTGGCCTCTCGTGATTATACTTCCACAGCCATCTGGTAGAAAAATCTTGTAACGTGCTCAAACTGCCAAATTGATACTGGCCCAGCCAATCGTATCGGACAGTTCTATTAAACCGCTCGATATATGCATTTTGCTGAGGCTTGCCTGGTTCAATAAACTTGAGTTCAATGCCGTTATCAGCTGCCCATTTCATCGTTTTTTTACTAGTAAACTCCGAACCGTTGTCACAACGAATAGCTTCTGGCTTGCCTCGCCACTCAATTATTCGATTCAAAGTCCGAATTACTCTTTCTGAGGGCAACGAAAAGTCAGTCTCAATCCCAAGAGCTTCGCGATTACAATCGTCAAGCACGTTGAACAATCGCACACTGCGGCCATCTACAAGCTGGTCGTACATGAAGTCAATAGACCAGCACTCATTGATATTATCTGGCACTGAAAGTGGTTGTGGGGTCTCCCTCACTAAGCGTCTTTTGGGTTTAATACGTAAGTTTAACTCAAGTTCCCGGTAGATCCGATATACTCTTTTGTGATTCCAATGATATCCCTTCACATTCCGCAGATAGAGAAAGCATAAGCCAAAGCCCCAAGATTTATTTTCATACGCAAGCTTCTGCAAATATTCAGCAATCAATTGGTTTTTCGAACTATTCTTTTTTGTATACCTATAGCAATTCTCACTTACAGAAAAAAACAGGCAAGCTTTGCGGATGCTGATTCCTCTCCTGGAAACCGCAGTTACAGCCATCTCCCGCCGACAAGATGGCTTTACCACTTTTTTTCCATAGCCTCCTGAATAACCTCAGCCTTCAGCCGTTCTTCTGCATACATCTTTTTAAGACGTCGATTTTCCTGCTCTAGTTCTTTCATGCGGGTCATCAACGAAGCATCCATCCCACCATACTTTGACCGCCAGTTATAAAAGGTCGCATTACTTATGCCATGTTCACGGCAAAGTTCAGCAACTGGCGTCCCACTCTCAGCTTGTTTCAGTATTGACAGAATCTTGCTGTCGCTAAATTTCGATCTCTTCATTAGAATCCTCCTGATTTCTTCATTACAAGATAATTCTACTTTTGAGTACTACTCTTTTTAGGGGGGATTACCAGAATTACTATCAAGATGATTTTACTTTTGGGTTGGTCGATCTCTGTATATAAAAAAATAATAGGATAAAGTGGATATTATTACGAAAACAACAAGAAGCTTAGTGCTAATGGTATATAATAGGATAGCGGTTAATGCAAAAAGTAAAATCTTATTTGTCAATTTTTCTACCCTAATATCATATGGACTGGCCTTACTTTTTTTAAATTCTTTACCACACAGGTAGCAGTAATTGTCTTCAATTGCATCAAGATCAATATCTTTAGCATCTTCACACCTTTGACAAATAACTTTCTCGTCTTTTTCAAGAAAAAATAGCTTTAAAAAATCAAAAATATTATTTGAAAAGTTAGTTTTATACTTATCATCCATGATCCAAGCTATGAGGAATATAAAAGATAAGGCAGCAAGAAGATAACCAACTACATAAGAGATTCCAACACAAAGCGCGACAAACATATTTAAAACAATTTCCACAATACAACCTCCATCTAATATAGCAGCTTTAAAAATTACCATTTTGTTTCTATTTCAGTAACGAGACTATAGATAATTTTTTCTATTTGTAAATAAAAAGGACTTTGAAATGCTTCTTTCGGGTTAAGCGTATTTTGGGTTGGTATGGAAAGTGGACTCTTTTAAAGGAGAGATTTCTTTGTGTTAAGAAGGTGTTAAATGACCAAAAATAACGAAGGCAAAAGCACAAAAAAAGAATTCAAAAAGAGGCAACGAAGTTGATCACTGTGTGAGGCTACTCTGTTGCGGAGGCCTCACGGAGTTTTTTAATATGGCTATGGGGAATGATTCGGTAAGATGATAACAGTCGATCTTTCCAATGGAGTCTGTCATCTCTCTGAAAGGTTGGGGGGGAGAGCTGTGTAGTAGTTGTTTGTATAAAAAATGCCGAATTTGCTGTGCGGTTATCAGAGATCCTCGCCATCGTCATAGAACGACTTTTTCCCGTATATTTTGTTGGGAGTACTTGGTCCCGCTTTTTCTTGCAAAAGGTGTTTGTACAAAAACGAATGTAAGTGTCTTTCCGACCACCCAAGGGCAGGAGATGGTTTGGAAAATCACCTTAGGGAAGAACATGAGAAGGTGTGTTGAACCTAACTGTATAATAGGGTAATTAGGAGTGAGTTATTTGGGGTCAGTTAAAAAACTCAACAAACAACAAATGAGAGTAGACGTTGAGAACATATATAAAATTAGTGATGGGGTTATTCTTAGTTGAAATTTTACAGGGGATCTGGCAGCTGTCAGCGTGAGGATGAATGGAAATGGAAAGAAATAATATCATAAACCTACAGGCTTTTAAAAATGGATAGCCACAGGTTGATATACCTGGAAGCCAATCCATAACCATCATCATTGTCGCAACTAAAATTATAACTGTTCTATAGTGTTGAATTGAGCAGGGCCAGAAATGGCTCCGCCTTGTTCGCTTAGGCAGTAATATTTATTTCCAGGTAGCATGGACGCTAATGGCAGGGTCCCTAGTTATTGTCTTCTTGATTAATAATACAGGATATATGACGCAAATATTCTTTAGGGGAGGGTAGCCAATGAGATCAAGATCAACAGTGCGCGAACTTGAACAACGCATAGAAGCCCTTGAAGATGAGCTAAAATATCACCAAAATAAAGATGGGTCTAACCGACTAAACCAACAGTACTTGGAAGATATTCTCAATAATACGAATGCGCCTATCTTTCTAAAAGATTCAAACTATAAATACCTCTTTATGAATCGTCAGTTTGGAGACATTGCTCATGTATCTTATGAGCAAGTGTATGGTAAAGATGATTTTGACACCTTCTCAGAGCCAGTTGCACAGCTTTTTCGTTCTCAGGATAAAGAGGTCGTCAAGCAAAGGAAATTGGTCGAGTTTGAGGAGACCATTGATTTACCAGACGGGGCCCAAACATTCATAACAGCAAAATTCCCACTGTTTGGCAATAATGGCAAAGTGGAAGCTGTTGGTGGTGTATGTACAAATATTACTGCTCGAAAAAAAGTAGAGGCTGAACTAAAAGAAGCTGCATTAAAATACCGTGGAATATTTGAACATTCCCCTTTGGGAATTTTGCATATTGACCAAAATAGTATCATTACAGCATGTAATGAAAAACTTGCGAAAATACTCGGTTCCAGCGTAGAACAAATAACTGGGTTCGATTTGCTCCAATCTATAAAAGATGAGGAAATAAGAGCGGCGACAATCTGTGTACTTTCTGGGGAATTAGCCCACTACGATGGGAGCTATCTCTCAGTTACCAGTGGTGAAAGAGTATATCTGCGTGGTGTTTTTTCACCAATCTCTACAAGTGACGGATCAGCAATCGCAGCAATTGGCATTGTTGAAGATATAACCGGAAGGAAGAATGCTGAAGATGCCTTGCTTAAAGCCCATGATGAATTAGAACTTCGGGTAGCTGACCGAACTGCTCAGCTTGACCGAAAAACAGAACGACTTAAAGAGACGAATGTGGCTCTCAAAATACTCTTGGACAAGCGAGAGGAAGACAAAAAAGTACTTGAAGAAGAGGTCATGTTTAATGTTAAGAAATTAATCTACCCATACTTGGAAAAATTAAAAATGAGCTGTAGGGAAAAATTCCAAGAGGCTCTGCTGGATATCATAAGATCCAACCTTGATGAAATAACATCCCCTTTTGCGCCTAGTTATAAAAACTATCTCTCAAATCTAACTCCGGCACAAATTCAAATTGCTGACTTAATCAAACAGGGTATGACGACAAAGGAAATAGCTGCGTTTTTGAAGTTATCTCCAGCAACTATTGCCTGTCATCGTCAAGAGATTAGAAAAAGACTTATGTTGAACAACGAAAAAACTAATCTTCGGTCAGCTCTGACTGCAATCTCCTAACAACTATAGTTCCTAGTTGTTTTCTAGTCGTTCTTTCCATGTTGCATATGTTGATGCGATAGACATATTGTAAAAGAAAGGTGAAAACGCTGAACCCTTAACTTGCAATTGTGGGTTCAGCGTTCCGTCTTGATTTTCCTTAATTCTTAAATGTTATCATTTTTTTTTAAATTGGTTTGTTTTCAGTTTTTTAGGCGCTTCTCGGGGGTGCACGTTTAAGCATTTATGAAAACCAAGGGTCAGGTTTTAAGAAAATTTCAAGGTTCGGCTGATAGAGTATGTCCTGTCAGTAAGATGAATCATATTAAGAACCCTTTAGTATATTGAGGTCAGTCTGTTGTCCCCAAAACAATGAATATTGAATATGGAGGATGTTATGGCTAATTACTCTGAGATTTTTGTTCTTTTCTTGATGCTTCCTGTTGTCATACAAATTATTGTTCCGCTCCTGATGCTCTTAGTGTGGGGCTTCTTATGTTTATTGAGGACAGTGTTTAGGAGGAAAAAGATTGTGGATGCTATAAAGCACGATGTTGATCTCTCTGAGAAATTGCAGTTCAGCAGAAGTTGATCCCGATATGTGGAGAAAGACGTGTTCTCAATTGCTCACATTAAGCGAGATATTAGGTAAGAAAAAGTGAGAAGCTATTATGAAAAAAAATGACGAAGAAATCTGTGCTTCTTTTACTGTGGAAACTGAAGATCGCGAACTTAAACAGGTGCTAGTAACTCAAGAGATTCTTTCCCACTACAGCAAAAAGGAAAATTACTCAAAAAAACTTCGTTTAGAGTCTCCTGCTGGAGTTACTGTATATCGAACAAAAGATCCTGATATCTATCAATTGGCCAATGGAACTATGCTCAAAAAAAGAATGCGATAAGCTCTATTTTTGAACTATTGTGCACAACAGTGTTGTGGTACCATTCAGGTTGTATAACATCCTTGTATTTTGCATACCTTTATCAAAAGCTATTCACATGGCATTTAAGAATCCAATGTTAGAGCAGGCCCGAAAAGGACCAAAAGGGTGACTCGGTAATTTAATGATTCGCGTATTTTTAATCGCGATTCCATCTGTTAATTACTTCTTGTTAACACGTCTATAGTGAAAAATGACATAGAATTATTGCCAAATAAGACCATTGACCTTAAACGCTGAATTTCGCCTATTAGTCCTGCGTTCTACTTCATTCTCCTCTTGTTCAGCGGCTGATCCTTCTGTCGCATCAACTATCCGGATAAAGTGATACTGTGCCTTGGTCGCGCTAGAGATGTTTTCAGGCGATCATTTCTTCCCCGGCACCTTGCAACCGATTGATTTGGCCTGTTTGAGGAAAAAATCATCTGTCATGCCAGCAATAAAGTCTCGAACCTTTTCTTCCGGGCTGTATTTTTGTAAATAATAGGGATTAATATCGGCCATTAGATCTACATCGTTACACTGGTGTCCAGGGGAACTATGCAGGCAGCCCAGATAGTGGTCAAAAAGGTTTCGGTAGCAATCCTTGATAAGGGGGTTTTGCTGCTTAGTTACTGGGGCCAAATAAATTTGTTCATAATTGAAAGTTTTTAATTCTCTCAACGATGCGGCAACCTGCTCGCTGAAGCCGATAGATGAAGATCCGGAGTCTGTAATATGACTATGGGTGATCAGGTCGGTTACCAGATTATAAACGATGGTTCCGTTAGTGCTGCCGAGAACGTCCTGGCAGCTCTTTGGAAGGTTGTCCCTGCTGATGAGTCCAAGGATAATAGCGTCTTCAATGTCCCTGCCGATATAGGCAATAGTATCGGCAAGTCGGACGACACAACCCTCTAAGGTTGATGGCATGGTAACAAGTTGTGGGTTCTTTGACTTTTCTTCTAGTATTTGGTCGAATTCCTTAAAAGTTTCATTTGGTTCAGGGTTTAGGCTCTGTGAATGAACTTCTCCATCATGGCAGAGAATTCCATTTAATACCTGAAGGGTAAGGTTCCATCCCTTGCCCTTTCGTTCAAGTCTGTCGAGGAGGCGGACCGATTGTATATTATGCTGAAACGGTGGCAGGCCATGTTCGAGGCAGATGTTAGACAGAAACGTCTCACCATCATGTCCAAACGGTGGGTGGCCAACATCATGACCTAGAGATATGGCTTCAATGAGATCTTCATTCAGGCGCAGGAATCGTCCAATTGTCCGGGCGATCCGGGCAACCAGCTGTACATGCAGAACCCTGTGGGTGATATGATCGTTGGCAACGAGCGAAAACACCTGGGTTTTATCAATATATCTGCTGTAGGCACGGGAATAAAGAATCCTGTCTGCATCGAGGGAAAATTGTTGTCGATATGCTGCACTGTCTTCTGTAAATCTTCGCAGACCATCCGGCGACTTGGTGGCAACGGGCGATAAACGCTGTGATTCTTCGCGATCGAGTCTTGCTAGTTCTGTTAAGAGAGTGGGAGGATTCATCTGGCTTGTTAATTTATCCGTATTGATATTGAAATAAAAAGTGGCTACATTCCACACCGTACAAATACTATATACATAAATAATTACGGATTATACAAAAAGGAAATTTAGGTAAAAATCAATGAGGGTATCCATAGAGTATTGTTCAAATTGAAACTATAAGCCTCGCGCCTCCAGTTTGGGGGATGAACTAAAAGATGCTTTTGGTGCAGAGGTGGAGTTGCTTTCTTCTTCAGGGGGAGTGTTCGAGATTGCTGTTGATGATGAGCTGATTTTTTCAAAGAAGAATTTACAACGTTTTCCGGAAGAAGGAGAAATAACTTTGCTGTTGCAAGCTGGTCGTCGTTGAAGCTGATCTGGTGATCAGCTGGGTTTGGATGGTTCTAAGCAGTGAGAAACGCAACTCTCGCAGTTGTCTTCTTGTTTGCCGCGCTTGCAGTAATCGGCAAAACCTTTGATCAACTCGTCCCCACCTCTGGGGCAGACTTGCATAAATTCGGTAAAACTGATCATACGGGCAATGATTTCTGGCGGTGCAGCATGTTCTATTTTGCAGGCACCTTCTTCAGCAATTGATTCTTCTATGGTGAGTATTTCTATAAAAAAACGTTTCAGGGCATCATGGCGGAAGATAACATCTTCTGCAACTTCTTTGCCTTTAGGCGTCAGGGTGATAGCTTCGTAAGGAGAATAGTTTATGAGGCCTTTTTTAGACAAAGCGCGCAATGCTTCTGTTACAGAGGCGCGGCTGACATCAAGGCGAGCGGCAATCTCCTTGCTTCTTGCAACGAGCTTCTCTTCGATTATGTGATAGATTGCCTCAATGTAATCCTCGAGGCTTGCACTGAGATCCGTTTTTTCTTTCATATTCAATTGTTGTAGATTAATGGGTAGTGAGAAGGCGATTGGCGAGCAGGCGACAAAAGACTCTCGATACAACCGATTTGAATTATAGGTAAACTACTGTCCTTTGCCTGGAGAGTCAAGCAAGGACTTCTAATTATGAAAATGTTAACGAGAACAGATGCTTTGTGAATTACGAGTAAAGAATTTAGCACTTATTGAATCTCTGGAATTGGGTTTTGATCAGAGTGAAACCGGTGGACTGGTTGTGATGACCGGAGAGACCGGAGCAGGGAAATCGATCATGTTGCGGGCCATCAATCTTCTCTCCGGGGGAAGGGCGTCTTCTGACTGGATACGTAGCGGTGCTGAAAGTTGTGAGGTGGAGGCTTTGTTTGAGGTAAATCCCCGGCATCACCTCCTTTTGCATAAACTGGAAGAGGGTGGTTTCGGCAGTGAGTCTTCGCTTGTCATTAAACGAATAATGACCAGCTCCGGACGAAGCAGGTTCTACGTTAACGGCTCTCTGGCTACAGCCAAGATTGTCTCGAGTTTAACCACCGAGTTGCTCAGTGTGGCTAGTCAGCACGATCACCAGCAGCTATTGCAGCCAGGACTTCACCTCGACTATCTGGATACCCTGGGGGATCTTTGGCCCGAGCGACAGGCTCTTGGAGGAATTCATAAAAGCTGGCAGGAGAAAAAGGCAGCGCTTGAGGGGCTTAGGCAACAGGAGCAGGAGAAAGAGCAACGGCAGGATTTCCTCCGATTCCAGGTTAATGAAATCAGAGAGGCTGCTTTACAACCCGGTGAAGATGAATTACTGGTTGCCGAAAAAAAGAAATTGAAGAACGCGGAGACACTGATTAGTCTAAGTCAGGCAACTCACCGACTCCTCTCCCGTGATCTGATGGACAATCTCACCACTCTGCGGCAAAACCTGGCACAATTGGCTGCAATCGATCCTGGAATAGTAAAACTTTCTGAGGATATCAGTGGCTACACCTTTCTGGCTGAGGACTATGTCCACGAATTAAAAGAGTATCGAGATTCTCTTCAAAATGACCCCTACAGACAGGAGCAGGTGGCTGAACGACTCGATCTTATCCAGCAACTCAAAAGGAAATACGGGGTATCTGTGGAAAGTATTCTCGATTTTGCCGAGCAGGGAGAAGCTGAGTTGGAGCATCTAGATAATATGGATAAAGAAATAGCTGCTCTGGATAAAGAGATTACGCTACTTGAACAAGATATGTGTACTAAGGCAAAGCTCCTTTCAGGAAAGCGAAAGAAGACTGCGGCCACACTGGAGAAGTCTATGAACAGCGAGTTGTCTTCGCTAGCCTTTAATCAGGCCAGTTTTAAGATGGTTATGAAAAATGTGGAGCAGCTTCCAGAAACAATGAGGCCCAGTGGCTGGGAAAGGGGTGAATTTTTCTTTTCCGCAAACCCTGGCGAGCCGGCAAGGCCACTTGCAAAGATTGCCTCTGGTGGTGAGTTGTCGAGATTAATGCTGGCTATGAAATGTCTTTTTGCCCGAAAAGATATGGTGGAAACCGTCATTTTTGATGAGGTTGACGCCGGCATAGGTGGAGAAGCTGCTGAAGCAGTAGCAAGAAAAATTCAGGAGTTGTCGGTGCATCATCAGGTATTTTGTATTACCCATCTTCCACAGATTGCCGCTCGTGGGACCCTGCATTTCCAGGTATCCAAAAAAGTAGGCGATGGTCGGACCCAGTCAGCAGTAGTCCGACTCTCAGCCGAATCGAGGGTACAGGAACTCGTGAGAATGCTGGCCGGAGATTCCGCCACTGAACAGACCCAGGCCTGGGCTGAAGAACTTTTGGTTAAAGGTGGTGCCCTCGCATGAAAAAAATTAAAGCATTGTCACTCTTTTCCGGTGGGCTCGATTCCATCCTCGCTACCCGCTTGGTGATGGACCAGGGTCTTGAGGTAGAGGCGATTCAGTTTGTCACCCCCTTTTTTAATTATGATATCCTCGATGATATAGAGGGTCATAAGCTGAGGATGATGGCAAAGTACGGGATTAATGTCGAAGTGGAGGATATCAGTGCCGGCTACCTGCAGCTTCTGCACAACCCTGCACACGGTTTTGGTAAAAACTTTAATCCCTGTATCGACTGCAAGATCATGATGTTTTCAAGGGCCAAGCAACTACTCAAAGAAAAGGGGGCATCGTTTCTTATATCCGGCGAAGTACTTGGGCAAAGGCCGATGTCCCAGCGTCGTGATACCATGAACGTTATTGAGCGTGACTCCGGAACTAGGTCCATTATTCTTCGACCTCTCTGTGCCCAGCTGATGAATGAGACGGAAGCAGAGGTGGAAGGCTGGGTAGATCGTAGCAAGCTTTTACGGATGTATGGACGTTCTCGCTCACCTCAGATTGCTTTGGCAGCACAATACGGTATCACTGATTTTCCGGCACCGGCAGGCGGTTGTATACTTGCCGACCCCATTCTGAGTAAGCGTATTGCACAGCTCTATTCAAGCGAGTCAGTGTTGCAATCAGCAGAAATTGACGTGCCGGATATCAGGGTGTTGCTGGTAGGCCGGCAATTTATCCTGCCGGGTGGTGGATGGTTGATTGTTGGCCGCGATGAAAAAGATAATATCAGGTTGGAAAAACTTGCCCAGCCTGAAGATGCTGTGCTTCTGATGGAAGACTGGCCGGGGCCTTTGGCTGTTCTGAAAAAGGCCGGCAGTCAATATCCGGACGAAGAGAAATTAAAGCGAGATTGCGCGCTTGCCGCCGCGCTCGTTGTTCGATACGCAAAAAAACTGCCTGAAAATATTACAAAAGGGGAGGTCACCTGCACCCTTGGGACAAACAGGCAGGTAATCCACGCTGAACCTTTGGCAGATGATATCTTCAAGGAATGGGGGCTCAACTGAATTACTCGCAGGGTAAGCAGTATTTATCTCTCAAATAGTTGTTCGATTGTTTCGCGGTATCCTGCAAGAGTGTTACTTTTTTGAATCTTTTTCAGTAGTTTTTTCTGTCCCGGAAAAGAAGAAATAAGGTAGAGCCAAAGATGTTTTACCCTGCCGAGCAGATGACTGGGGCCGGCAAGCCGTTTGGTGTATCTGGCGAACAGTTCTTCGTGAAAATGGTAGAGGCGCATTCTTCTTTCTTCTTCAGATTGCTGGGGGAATCCTTTGATCTCTTCGGCAAGAAACGGATTTCCCAGGGCACCCCTGCCGAGCATCCAGCGATTGACAGTCGGAAAACGGTCATTGAGTGCTCTGAATGTCTCAAAATTGTTTATATCACCATTATAAGCAAGAGTGTGCTTACTAAGCTGTCTGCAGATTTCAAAGCCATCAGGATCTGTCGCCCCCTTATAGAGCTGTTTGCCAAGCCTTGCATGGATAATTATCTCTTTGAGTTGGAAACGGTTGAGCTCCGGCAGAAGAGCCTTGGTTTCTTCGTGGTCATTAAAACCCAGCCTTGTTTTAATAGATAACTCGATTGCAAGTTCAGGTAAAACTTGAGTCAAGAGACTAACGATCTCTTCAGGGTAAG
>Ga0209692_10004222_pt1 | contig 13164 bp, 8 predicted proteins | sample tdDd472_FD_187129 | JGI IMG/M metagenome (GOLD analysis project Ga0209692, IMG submission 187129) | Marine sediment microbial communities from the Atlantic coast under amendment with organic carbon and nitrate - tdDd47.2 (SPAdes)... | ecosystem: Environmental > Aquatic > Marine > Coastal >...
TGAAGATAATCGATCATTTTTATATCCGTCGGTTAGTGTTTCTGCAATTATTACAGATATGATTGATAAAAATGGAGGTTCAGTACCATCATGGATTACTTTTGCTAAGATTAGAGGTTCATATGCGGAAGTAGGTAATGATTTACCTCCATACCAGCTTTATAATACATATAGTATTGGTAAGTCAAATTCGCCACATGACCAGACAACTGCTTCTCCTGGAAGTACTTTATATGATGCAGGAGTGGTAAATGAGCTAATTAAATCATATGAATTTGGTGTTGATCTACGCTTCTTAAATAATCGCTTAGGATTAGATTTTACATGGTACAAGACTAATGCTACTAATCAGCTAATTAATTTACCATTAGATCCATTTAGCGGTTACAAGAGTAAAAAAGTAAATGCAGGTAATATTCAAAATAAAGGTATTGAGATTATGCTTAATGCTGATATTTATAGAAACAATAATGGTTTTAACTGGACTATCAATGCTAATATGTCTAAGAATGAGAACAAAATGTTAGAATTGGCAGACGATGTAGAAGAGTATAGTTTAGGAACTGTTGATGACCTGAAAATTGTTGCAATGGTTGGAGGCGCATATGGTGAAATGTATGGTAAAAAGATGGTACGTGTTACAGATGAAACCAGCCAGCATTATGGTAAAGTTGTTGTCGATGCAACTGGACTTCCTCAGAAAGGTAATGATTGGGAGTATTTAGGTAACCAACAGCCAGATTGGATGGTAGGAATAACAAATATGTTTTCATACAAGAATATTAGTATGAGTGTCTTGTTGGATATGAAATTTGGAGGTAAAATTTTCTCAGGAACAACTGTTTGGACGCATGTAAGAGGTGTGGCTTCAGAAACTGTTGTGAATGGTGAACGTGCAGATTTTGTTGTAGATGGAGTAGTTGAAGGCGATGATGGAAGTTATTCAACTAATACTGTTGAAGTATCACCTGAACTTTATTGGGGAAGAGTTGGTGGACAAGGAAATTTAGGTATTACAGATGAATTTACTTATGATGCATCAAGTATTAGAATCAGAAATATTAAGGTAGGTTACAAACTTCCTTCCAGATGGTTCGATAATATCCCTATTACAGGTGCTGATGTTTCAGTAATCGGTAATAATGTTTGGTTAATCCATAGTGATACTCCGGGCATAGATCCTGAGTCAGTTATTGGAGTTGGAACCAACGCTATAGGTATGGAAATGGGATCACCTCCAACTATGCGTTCATACACATTTAACGTATCACTTAAATTTTAACGGGAGGAACTAAAATATGAAAAACAAAAATATAATATTACAAATAGTTGCACTAATTGCTATCGTTAATTTCTCGTGTAGTGATTTTGAAGAGATCAATACTAGCCCAACGGCTGTTGGTCCTGATAAGGTGCAGGTAGAGTATTTCATTAATAATTCAATAATGAAAGCTCAGCAAAATCCACATATTGCTGAACGTATGTTTATACTTAACTGGAAAGCATGTGCACATTACGAAACAGGTGGTTATGCCGTTACAGGTGGTGATGTAAATGGATGGTCAGAAGATTATTGGAAAGATTATGTTGGAACCTGGATGAATTTGGCTCAACAGGCAATAGTAATTGGTACGGAGTCAATGGATAATGGTACCGCATTTTCCTATACAAACAATTTAGTACAAGTAGCACGCATTTGGAAAGCTTATTTAATAAGTGAAGTGAGTGATAATTTTGGTCCTAATCCAGCTATGAACGCATTTATGGGTGTTAATCCGGACTCTTATAATTTGCAGGATACTTATCATTATATTTTAGCAGAATTAAAAGATGCACAAGGCTTATTGGATGAAGATGTGGATATGTCTCCTGTTGCAGACTTTGATTATATGTTAGGTTTTGATCCTATAAAGTGGAAGAAGTATGCCAATTCATTACGATTGCGATTCGCTATGCGCTTGTCTGTTGCGGAAAATGGATATGCTAAATCGGAGTTTGAAGATGCAGTAAGTGATGCAGGTGGTGTTGAAGGCTTAGTTGCAACTCTTGATGACATGCCAACAGTGCCTGAAGAAGGCGGATGGCAGGATTTAACCAGAGTTATGTCGAGGCCATGGAATAGGCAGTTTATTACTCCTACAATGACCAACCTTACGTTTGGTTTAGGAGATGTTCCAACAAGAAGTTTATTGGATAAGCCTGGTGTTTCTGTATATAATTTACCTATGGATACTATAGTTAAGTATGAAAAATCGGTTCATGACTATCTTGGATTGTATATGCCTGAAAATATAGCAACCGCCGTTAATCATCCAGCAAAAGGACACTATTTTAACGGTATTCCTGATATTTTAGATCCTCGAATATGGAAGATGTTTGCACTCCCTGGTTATGATGATGGTACAGTAATGTATAGATTTGATTCGGAGGGTGAAGCATATAAAATAAAAGCATGGAATGATCAGGAACCAGCAGATACGGTTAAACTTAATGCGTCTTACACTTTTAATTCGTGGACAAATGGAGATGGAGGTGAAAAAGAGTCAAGAACCGATAAGATGTACTGGTCATATAATCAGCCTCATATCTCAAATGTTTACCATGCCGGACCAACCGAACGTGTTTGGTTTGGAAGTTGGGAAACTTATTTCTTGCTAGCAGAAGCTGCTAGTTATGGATGGAATACAGGAGGTACTGCAAAAGGATACTATGAGGATGGTATACGTCAGAGTTTTGAATATCATGGTATGAGTGAATTCGTCGAGGATTATATGAGTTCGACAGGATTTAGTCGTGTTGGGACTTCTGTAAGCTATGATCATACGGCTGAAGCTGTTGATTATACAATTAATAATTACGATCCGTATACAGAAACAGCTGGAACGATGACATATATGTATCCAGAGAATTTTGGTTCTGCAACAAATAATGATATTTTAACAAAGATTATTACACAGAAGTATATTGCTAATTGTCCATGGCAGCCTTTAGAGGCTTGGAATGACCATAGAAGACTCGGACTTCCTTTCTTTGTTAATCCTGCTGCAGAACGATTATTGCCTAATATGCCTGGCGCAGATCCAACGACTATTTTGATTAGTAAGAAAGAATTCTTTCCTCAACGTTTACGTTATCCTATTTCGTTGCAAAATACTAATCCTACAAGTTATGAACAAGCTTTAGGATTTCTAGGAGGAGAAGATCATGTATTAACTCCATTATGGTGGTCAAGTAAGTAAATTATTTAATTAATGTATTTTTTAAGGCTGGCATAATTGCCAGCCTTTTTTTATTTTACTAAGGTGACATTAATCATAGGTACATGTCAAATACCTTTTGCAATTTTGTTATTTATAATTGTAACAGACAGGGAACATAATTACACGCTAAAAATACTACACAATGACAATGATGAAAGCACTTGTAAAATCAAAGGCTGAGAAAGGAATTTGGTTAGAGGAAGTGGCAATCCCAGAGATTGGCCCAAATGATGTTCTGATTAAAGTAATGAAGTCAGCTATTTGTGGTACCGACTTGCATATTTATAAGTGGGATGAGTGGGCACAAAACACGATTCCGGTCGGAATGACAATTGGACATGAGTATGTAGGGCATGTTGCTAAGCTTGGTAGTGAAGTTAATGAATTCAAAGAAGGAGATCGTGTAACAGGTGAAGGTCATATTGCCTGTGGTCATTGTCGTAATTGTCGTCGCGGACGTCAGCATATCTGCGAGAGAACAATAGGAATTGGTGTCAATATTGATGGTTCGTTTGCCGAATATGTAAAGGTTCCGGCTACTAATGTGATGAAGATTAGTGCTACAATTCCTGATGAAATATTGGCAATAATGGATCCATTTGGTAATGCTACTCATACAGCTTTGTCATTTCCGCTTATTGGAGAGGATGTGTTAGTTACCGGCTCCGGATTAATTGGAAGTATGGCAGTTGCCGTTGCTAAATTTGCTGGTGCCCGCTATGTGGTAGCAACCGAAACCAATGAGTTTAGAGCCGAGTTGGCGCGAAAAATGGGTGCTACTCGTGTTGTTAATCCTATTACAGAAAACCTGCGTGAGGTAATGGATGATATAGGAATGATTGGTTTTGATATTGGATTGGAATGTTCAGGTGCTCCTGCTGCATTTAACCAATTGGTTGAACACATGTATAATTCAGGTAAGATCTCAATGCTAGGAATTTTACCATCATCTACCAAGGTAGATTGGAACCGTATTATTTTTAAAGGCTTAACACTAAAAGGGATTTATGGTCGTGAAATGTACGAAACGTGGTACCATATGGAACAGATGTTAATGTCTGGATTAGATTTGTCTCCAATTATTACACACCAATATAGTATTGATGACTTTCAAAAAGGATTTGATGTTATGGAAGAAGGTAACTGTGGAAAAGTTCTTTTGAACTGGGACTAATACCTCGGTAAGTAAAAGTAAAACCATATTAAAGGCAGTCAATCGACTGCCTTTTGTGTTATTAGACGGGGAGTTTTATCATCATATCGATTAATTTCTAACTTTGCAATATGAGTTTATTTACAATCAAGAAAGCAAAGTTAATTTGTATCGCGTTTGTATTTAGTAATCTGCTATATATAAATGCACAAGAATATGAAGAGATAGCTGGGCGCATTAATGCCTTGGAATCGCTTACAGATGCCAATAAAAAACACAATGAGCTTATATCAATAAGTAGCAGACTAAAAGATTTACAGCTTTCTGATATAGAACAAATACTAAAGACTGGTATAGTAGCGCCATTAAATATTGTTAAGTCTGAGGATCAGGATTTAGCTATTGTGGTATTTGGATCAACAACATACAGTGGTGTATACCAATTGGAATGGTTGGTTAATTATAAGCAACGCATTTGGTCGTTTAGTGATGAGATCTATTATAATATCAATAAGGAAGCGCCTGTGTTGAGCTATAATGTAGATATTAGCGATACTGGCTTATATGGCTTTGAAATCAATAACCGCAAACAATCCATTTTCAGGGCCAATGATCTTGTTACAAAGTGTTTATTTGAAGATCTGCAAACCTTAAAGACCAATGCGGCTAAAGATTCGTTAAATGAGATAATTCAAAATCGCTTATTGGTTTTATGGGCAGATGCTAAGCTATATGAAAATAGTTTTCAGCAATTAAAACGAATGAAAACACTACATTCTGAAGATGGTAAGGTGAAGATTTGTACCTATAATGTTCAGAAGGAAGATTTTAAGCATCAGTTTTATGGGGCTGTTATTGTTAATGATAATGGTATTAAGGTAAATCTCTTAAACGATGAAACAGACGGTATTCGTTCGCCAGAGCGTTCGTCGCTGACCAATAAGAAATGGTATGGTGCCTTATATCTTGATTTAATTGAGACGGTAGCCAGTAACAAAACATATTATACGCTTTTGGGTTATAAGGGACATGATGAGTTTACAAAAACCCGTGTTTTAGATGTTCTATCTGTTCAAAATGGTCGATTGCGTTTTGGAAGCCCTATATTTAAAACAGATCGAATAACCCGGAATAGGGTCGTCTATCGCTATTCTTCAGGGGCTACAATGATGATGCGATATGATACTAAGCAAAAGATGATTGTATTAGATAATCTGGCTCCATCAGATCCAATGTTCAGAGGTGTTTATCAGTACTATGGGCCAGACTTCTCATACAATAGCTTTAAGTTTACCAAGGGGATTTGGGAGCTAAAAAAAGATATTGATTTGAGAAACCTAAAGAAATAGATCTTCTCAAGTCGCTTTAATACATTATATATTTAATAATGAAAGATTTTCCATATATGGTTGAGCAGTTTGCCGACCTGCGTATTTTACGTTACCAGATTCCAAATTTTAATCTTTTACCACTAAACAAGAAGCTATACATCTATTACCTAAGTGAAGCAGCACTTTGTGGGCGCGATATTATATGGGATCAGAATAATGCCCAAAACTTATGGTTGCGTCAGGCTTTAGTTGCTATTTATGATGTGATAAATAAAAAAGAGGAATCATCGGCATCGTTTATCGAATTTTATAAGCGGATACTTTTTGCTAATGGGCTGCATCATCATTATAGTACTGCTAAACTTAAGCCCTCGTTTACCAGTGAGATGTTGAGTAATTGGATACAGGATTTAAATCTGAAGCAGCTTAATACTCTGCAATGTTTAAGTCATCATGAATTAACACGAAAGCTCGATGAACTTTTATTTGATGATACATATATGGCAAAGCGGGTTTGTCAGGATGAAGATAAAGATCTGGTGAACCATTCGGCTAATAACTTTTACCAAGGTCTTACGCAAGAAGAGGCGGAACAGTTTTATCAAGATCAAATTGATAAAGCCGATAAAACGCCTGTATCATATGGCTTAAATTCACGTTTGGTTAAAGAAAATGGTGAGCTTAAAGAGCAGGTTTGGAAAGCAGAGGGTAGATACGGAAAAGCCATTGATAAAATTATTTTTTGGTTGAATAAAGCTGCTGAAGTAGCTGAGAATGAAAAGCAAAAAGTAGTCATTAAACTGTTGTGTAAGTTTTATCAAACAGGCGATCTTAAGTGTTTCGATCAGTATAGTATAGCGTGGTTAAAAGAGCAAGAAGGCGATGTTGATTTTGTAAATGGTTTTATAGAAGTATATGGTGATCCTTTAGGTATTAAAGCGACATGGGAAAGTTTGGTCAATATTATTGACAGGGACGAAACGGTTAAAGCAGCCGTAATCAGTGAAAATGCACAGTGGTTTGAGGATCATTCTCCCGTTGATGAGAATCACCGAAAAGAAAAGGTGTCTGGGATTAGCATGAAAGTAATTAATGCAATTATGCTTGGTGGCGATTGTTATCCGGCTTCTCCATTGGGTATTAATTTGCCTAATGCCGAGTGGATACGTGAGGTCCATGGGTCTAAGTCTGTATCCTTACAAAATATTAGTGAAGCTTATGAAATGGCCTCTTTGTCATCAGGTGTTATTGAGGAGTTTGCTTACTCAGAAGAGGAAGTAGCCTTACATAAAAAGTATGGTGCCGAAGCAGATCATTTACATACCCATTTACACGAGTGTGTTGGGCATGGATCAGGACGATTAGAGGAAGGAGTGCGGTCTGATGAATTAAAAGCATATGGTTCTGTTATCGAAGAAGCCAGAGCCGACCTATTTGGTTTGTACTTTATGGCCGATAAAAAAATGCTTGAACTCGGCTTAGTTACATCCATGGAAGTGGTCAAAGCGCAATATAACGCTTATATCCGCAATGGTTTAATGGTACAATTGGCGCGTATTACGGAAGGGGCTAATATTGAGCAAGCCCATATGCGTAATCGTCAGCTGATTGCTAAATGGGTGCTCGAACAAGGACTTGTTGATGGTGTTATCGTGTCAAAAGAGAAAAAAGGAAAGACTTATTTCGTTATTCAGGATCACCAAAAATTACGAAGTTTATTTGGTAAGCTTTTAAGAGAAGTGCAAAGGATAAAGTCGCAAGGCGATTATTCGGCAGCTAAATTGTTAGTTGAAAGCTATGGTGTGAAAGTTGATCAAGTAATTCATCAGGAAGTCATTCGTCGATACACAAGTTTAGGTGTAGCCCCTTATTCAGGCTTTCTAAATCCTAAATTATCACCTGTAAAAAGTGAAGATGGAACTATTACAGATGTTGAAGTAAGTTACACTGAAGGCTTTTTAGAGCAGATGATTCGTTATAATACCGCGTATGGCTTTTTAGTCGATTAGGTACGCTTTTATCTTCTAATAAGGTGATTGGAGGAAGTTAATTTGAAAAGTAGTTTTCGCTAGTTACTATTAAAGAAAAGCAGTAAGTTTGCATCGTTATTTAAGGAAGGGAATTGGGTTAAATGCCCAAGCTGTTCCCGCAGCCGTATTCTTTACCTGAATTATTCAGGAACTTTGTTTCGTTATCCACTGTTCGTTATGCTGATGGGAAGGAGAAATAAAGCAAGAAAGCCGGAAAACCTACCTGGTAACAACTATTCTATCATAAATCTTTCGGGAGATAAGGAGATGATTAAAATATTGACTTCGCTATTAATAGCAATTACGGTGTTGGTTAGTTGTCAGGTGAATAATTCAGGGCACAAACAGGAAGAATATATCAAACCAGATAGTACTTACGTGCCATTGCACGCTAAAGGGTTTGTAATCAATTATTATCCGGAATATAGCCAGATCGTATTGAAAGACCCTTGGGGTGATTCTACTAAATACCAAACTTTCGCGTTACTGAAAAATAAGGCTGTTTTTGAGAAGGCCTCCAAACAAAATGATTACGTTTTAAACTACCCAACAGCCAAGTGGATTGCCCTTTCATCAACAATGGTTGATTATGCTGATAAATTAAATATGAAGCATACCATAAGTGGTGTTGCTGAGCCTCAGTATATAGCCGATGCTTATATTCAGGAACAGATAGACAAAGGTACCATAAGAAATATTGGATTGGCGGTTGCGCCCGACGTGGAAGTGCTTATCGATTTGGAGCCTGACTTTATGATGGTGTCTCCTTTTAAGGATAATCATTTTGCTGCTATTGAGAGTGCAGGTATTCCGGTGGTCACCAATTCTGATTATTTGGAGCATACGCCATTGGGACGTGCAGAGTGGTTGGTTTTTGTTGGTGAGCTTTTGGGCGAGGGAGAAAAAGCTAAACAGCAATTTAAAGCGATTGAACAGGAATATTTATTGGTAAAAGAAAAAGCTCTGAAAGCAGTGAGTAAACCTACTGTTTTTACGGGGCATATCTATCAAGGTATTTGGTATACACCAGCTGGAGAAAGTTACATGGCTAACTTTTTCAATGATGCGGGTTGCGATTATATTTATAAAGACACAAAAGGAACTGGTTCATTATCGCTCGACTATGAGGTGATTATTGATAAGGCTGAAAATACGGATTATTGGTTGCTAATAATCAATTATCCGACTGATATAACTTATTCTGAGATAGAAAAAATAGATACGCGTTATGTAGATTTTGGCGCTTATAAACATCGCAATATTATAATAACAAATGCTTCTAACTCCTTGTATTTTGAAAAGGGCTTATTGCAACCACATATTGTGTTAAGTGACTTGGTGTATGCAGTTCATCCCGGGTTAATGGGCGACTACAAACCAACTTATTTCACTCATCTAAAAGCGGAATAAGTATGGAGCAGCATCGTGTTAAGTGGATATTTGGGTTTGCGTTATTATTAGTGCTTATCATTGTTTTGTTTCTTTTCAATATTGGTTTTGGTTCCGTCTCTATTTCCATCAATGATATTTTTAAGGTACTGAGTGGAAATGTAGCTTCTAAAGCATCGTATACATCAATAATTTACAAATCGCGTTTACCACAAACGATTACCGCAATGCTTGCAGGAGCTGGACTAGCCGTTGGGGGCTTGCAGATGCAAACGCTTTTCCGCAATCCATTAGCCGGACCATCGATTCTGGGTATTAGCAGTGGAGCAGGACTAGGGGTGGCTCTGGTGGTTTTATTTGCTGGTAATGTACTTGGTGTAACCATTAGTGGTTACGGATTACTGGGGCATATGACTGTTGTAGGAGCAGCCTTTTTAGGTGCTTTTTTTATATTAATGCTAATTGTATTTTTTGCACAGGCCTTGCGCGATAATACTATTTTATTGATAGTTGGTATTATGGTTGGTTATGCTACTTCAGCCATTATTGGTGTAATGAAGTTTTATAGTCCTAAAGAAGATGTGCATGCCTATGTCATTTGGGGATTAGGTAGTTTTTCAAATGTAACATGGGAGCACCTTATGGTGTTAATCCCTATAGTTATCGTCGGTTTACTCATGAGTTTATTGTTGATAAAACCTTTAAATGTACTTGTACTTGGCGAAAACTATGCTGAGAATCTTGGGATTAATATTAAGCATACACGCCTGTTTATTTTGTGCTGTACGGGTATATTAACCGCCGCAATAACAGCTTTTTGTGGACCTATTGCATTTTTAGGTTTAGCTGTACCGCACTTAACCAAAGGTCTGTTTCGCACTTCGGATCAAAAAATACTTATGCCCGCTGTAATGTTTGCCGGAGCAGTATTAGCTCTATTCTGTAATTTAATAGCGCGCATGCCGGGGTTCGATGGAGCACTGCCAATAAACGTGGTAACGGGTTTAATAGGTGCGCCTATCGTGATATCGGTAATTATCAAACGGTTTAAATTGAATGGATTAAATGGATAAGATGATAACACTTCTACAATCGACTGATTTGGCCGTTGGCTATGCGCAAGGAAAGGCCAATGAGGTGGTGTTGCATCGTAATATTAATGTGCACCTGCAACAGGGTGAGTTTGCTTGTTTATTGGGGCCCAATGGTGCTGGAAAATCAACATTAATAAAGACCTTGAGTGGATTTATTCCTCGTATTGCAGGTAGTGTTGCTGTTAATGGCAAAGAATTACACGATTATAAACGCGGTGAATTAGCTAAAATTGTAAGTGTTGTTTTAACCGAAAAACTGCAAGTAACAAACATGACGGTGTTTGATTTGGTTGCATTAGGACGAACACCATATACCGATTTTTTTGGCACCTTAGGAAAACGAGATAAATACTTGGTATTAGAGGCCATCAATGATGTTGGACTACGCGGTTTTGCCAATAGACAATTGGTTTGTATGAGCGATGGTGAGCGACAGAAAGCCATGATTGCAAAGGCACTTGTACAGGATACACCGCTTATTATTTTGGATGAACCTACCGCCTTTCTTGATTTACCCAGTAAGATTGAAATAGTGCAGTTATTGAAGAAACTTGCCAAAAATAAAAACAAAGGTATCCTGCTTTCTACTCATGACCTTGATCTGGCTTTACAACTGGCCGATAAAATATGGCTCTTAGCCCAAGGTAGAGAGTTGGAGGCTGGTATTCCTGAAGATTTAGTTCTGGCCAATGGATTCCGTCGTTTTTTCGAGAAAGAAGGCATATTGTTTGATAATAACAGTGGATCATTTAAAGTGGAGCGAGAGCAACTTAAAACAATTCGTGTTGTTGGAATAGGAGTGGAGTATAAATGGTTGAGCCATGCGCTTAATCGCACTGGTTATGAAACAACGGATAAAGAAGGAGATTATCCTCAAATACATGTTGATGCTGATTCGAATAAGGCCTATATCCTGCAACAAGTGGATGGTAGTAAACACGAAATGCGAACAATAGAGGATTTATTAGAACAGATCAAAACGCATCAACTTTAAATGGGTTGAACATTTTTGCGGCAATATGAACCCGTGTCTTACGCATATCGATTAGTAGCATCTTATTTTTGATGTTCATGTTATACTAATCGACTATGAATTTAAAACTACTACACTTACTTCTAATTACCAGTGTTTTTATTGCTACCGTAAGTTGTCAGAAAAACAAGCAACCCAATGTCGTTATTATTTTTACCGATGATCAGGGTTACGCCGACTTAAGTTGCTTTGGTGCTACAGAGTTTGAAACACCCAACTTAGATCGTTTGGCTCAAAACGGTGTTCGATTTACCAATTTTCATGTGAGTACGGCTGTTTGCAGTGCTTCACGTGCATCGCTCTTAACTGGCTGTTATAACGAAAGGCTGAATGTACGCGGCGCATATATGCCATGGGATTCGTTAAAGGGGCTCAATCCTGATGAGGTAACTATTGCTGATATGCTTAAAGCAAATGGATACGCTACAGGTATGGTTGGCAAATGGCATCTGGGACATAATAAAGCTTTCTTGCCCTTGCAGCAAGGTTTTGATGAGTATTATGGCATTCCGTATTCAAATGATATGTGGCCTGTTGATTACGATGGCGTCTCCGTTCATTTAAAAGATAGTGTTTCGAAGCATTGGAAGTTAAAATATCCGGCCTTGCCTTTAATTGAAGGAAATACAAAGGTTGGTGAGATTAATAATCTGGACGATCAAGCCCAAATAACAACTTTATATACCGAAAAAGCCATTGATTTTATACAGCGAAACAATGAGCAACCTTTCTTTTTGTATTTGGCACATTCTATGCCACATGTACCTATTGCTGCATCTGATAAGTTCAAAGGTAAAAGTGAGCAAGGCCTTTATGGCGATGTAATGATGGAGATTGACTGGTCGGTGGGTGAGGTCATGAAGGCTCTTCAATCAGCCGGTATTGAAGATAATACATTAGTTATTTTCACCAGCGACAATGGCCCATGGATGTGCTTTGGTAACCATGCTGGTTCAGCCGACCCGCTTCGCGAAGGGAAAGGGTCAATGTGGGAAGGTGGACACCGTGTGCCTTGTATTATGCATTGGCCTGATAACATTGCCACTGGTCTGGTCAGTGATAAAATGGCGTCAACCATTGATCTGCTACCAACTATTGCAAGTATTTCAGGGGCAGAATTGCCAGAAGCAAAAATTGATGGTGTCAATATCTTGCCTCTGATGAAAGGTGAGGATGTTAATCCACGTAATGAATTTTGGTGTTATTATGGTGGAGAACTACATGCTGTAAAACAAGGCGATTGGAAATTGTATTTTCCGCATGAATACCGTTCGTATCGTCAGCATCCTGCGGGTAATGATGGTTATCCGGGCTGGACTAAACAGATGCCTTGTGGCTTGGAGCTCTATAATTTGAAAGATGATATTGGAGAAACAACAAATGTTATCGACCAGTATCCAGATGTGGTGAAAAAGCTAAAATCTATTGCTGATCAGGCAAGGTTTGAATTAGGTGATCGCCTTCAGAAAGTAAAAGGAACAGAAGTGCGTCCGCTAGGCCTTATTAATACAACCCCAAAGCCTTGATAATTACAAATGATAATATACTTCAGTGCCTTTGTGGTTCTGTGTGAAAAACTTAATGGTTATCTATGAAAACAAATACATTCAAATACCTTGGTTTTATTGCCCTTGCAATAAGCCTTTTAAGTTGCTCACCAACTAAACAGCAGCAACCTAATATTATTTTTATCATCTCAGATGATCATGCCGAAAAAGCCATCAGTTGTTATGGTTCTGGTTTAAATTACACCCCAAATATTGATCGCATTGCCAGTGAAGGCGTGCGCTTCACCAATGCCTCGGTTACCAATTCGATATGTGCACCATCACGAGCAGTGATATTAACAGGAAAGCATAGTCATAAAAATGGTT
>Ga0209692_10004224_pt1 | contig 13157 bp, 9 predicted proteins | sample tdDd472_FD_187129 | JGI IMG/M metagenome (GOLD analysis project Ga0209692, IMG submission 187129) | Marine sediment microbial communities from the Atlantic coast under amendment with organic carbon and nitrate - tdDd47.2 (SPAdes)... | ecosystem: Environmental > Aquatic > Marine > Coastal >...
ACACTAACAGGAATAAGGTAAACTTTCAGATTTGCTTAAATGCTTAACATTGCCGATTAAAATCTCTACCACTGCTCTGGCATGTTTCCCCGTAAGCTAGTCAGGAAAAGTGCTAAATTGCAGGATTGTTCAAATTGGTAACATTATAGAAGGATATCTTGCAGGTACAAGCTGCGCCTAAAAGGTTATATTCCCAGTATTTCTATGGAAGCCAGGTTGTCCTCACCCCTGTTTCATGATCATAATAATCACCTAGGCCCATTACTTTAAATAGAAGTTTTCTGTTCAACAGCTGGCTTTTTCTCATCTTCTTGGCGCGCCAACTCAGCAGCAGCTCCTGCTTCAAGTATCTTTTGTGTTCTCTCAGGCGGCATATCCGTTTCATCTTCCTGTGGGAGTTCAACAATTACTTTTCGATGAGCGTAATTTATACCTTTAGCAGCAAGAGCTTCTGTGATACGCCGAAATGCTTCTCGTTGAATGACAAAATGAGTCCCTGGTTGTGCTGTAAATTTTACCCGAATAACCATGACTGAACCTGTAATTTCCCTTACACCCTGTGACTTCACCGGACGAATGAAATCCTTGCCAAACTGTTCATCATCGAGCATGGCAATTCCAACTTTCTTGATTACCTTTCGTATTTGGTCAATATCTGCGTCATAAGGGAACTCCAGGTTAAATTTAACCACGATACCACCACGCATGAAATTTGTAATAGGGCCAAGTTCGCTATAAGGAACAATCTGTAGCATCCCCCTGTGGTGACGGAGCATTACATTGCGCAAGGTTATAGTTTCCACCGTTCCAGAGACACTACCTGCTTGAATGTACTCTCCCACGCGAAAAGCATCGTCAGTTAAGAAAAAGATACCTGAAAAGAAATCAGATACCAATTTCTGAGAACCAAAGCCAATAGCAATACCAATCACACCCGCACCAGCGAGAAGCGGGCGGATGTTGATGCCCATCGCAGAGAGTAGTAGAAAACCAACAGTCGTCAAAATGATGATCATCAGGATTTTTCGCAGTATAAGTAGAAGGGTATCCCCCCTAGAGAGGCTTTTTGCCCCCCATTCATCATCGTCCTCATTTATCTTCTCCTCGGGAGCTTGTTCACTAATATTGGAATTGAGGCTTTTTGCCCCCAGTTTATCATCATTCTCATTTATCTCTTCCTCGGGAGGTCGTTTACTAATATTGCACTTCAGAATTTCCCATACAACGATCACTGGCAAAAATATGATAAAGAATTTTGACAGTATATTGTCTACAACAACCAGTACAGACCCAGAAATATTCACATGTGTGTCAAGAATATAAAAGACTGACATGACGGCTGCGACGTCTGTTAATACAACTATCACCCATCCTGTAATTTTGATAGCGGTGGATAACTCAGCAGACTTAGCGATCCAAAATATGACCATTTTCCAAATCAATAGAAGAGCTATGAACGGGAGCAGGAACAACGAAATCCACTGTCCGATAGTTTGTCCAAAAAGGAGTTGGGTTGACCAATTTGGCAACCATTTTCCCCATTTGGGAGGGAGAAGCGTACCTGGATTGCCGATGAAAAAATCATAGAAATCCGCTGTAATCTCTTTATCATGCTTATAAGGAAGGTGTTTTGTCTTATTGTAAAATTCCTCAAGACGATTAATGGTCCGAGGTGTGAAAAGATACTCTCCTTTTCTAGTACCTTCCTTGACCCTTTCAACGACAATGTCTGTGTTGGGGAGGCGCCAGCGATAAAGCTCGGATACTTTTTCTTCTTCCTCCTCCTTCTCAATGGCCTTAACATCCGGTATTTCTCTGAACGGGGGAACTTCGATCCGGTCGAGAATCTCCTTTAGCATTAATGCACGCTCTTGTTTACCCTTATTTCGGATCTCACCTGGAACCATACTGAGATCCAAATACCCGATACTGCGCTTAAGCAGATCTTCAGCCATTTGAACCCTCTTTTGCACCGATTCGGAAGTACGAAGTCCAGGTGTCTTTAGATTTTTTTGATGAGCCTCCATTAAAATCTTATAAGCTAGATTCATGCTTTCTGTGAAGCCTTGCAACGTTGCACGAGGGCTGGAGGTATTCGGTGGACTGAGTGGATTTTTAGAAATTTTCTCTTCGAGAGATTCGGTGCTTTGTTCAGCGAGCTCTTCCTCGATAGATTCGGTGCTTTTTTCAGCGGCAGTCTCCTTGAGATTAATAGCGTCTTTTTCTCTACTTAAAGGCACGTTTTCTTTGTGACCTTCTTTGGCAAATAGATCCACGCATGGGAGAGCAATAAATGTCATCAGTGATATTATCAACAGGAGTGGTAAATATTTCATTTCATTTCCCCAGGTCTGATAGAATCGGAGCCATTGCTAGTTAGGCAATCAGGAATAAAAGTAGCTATCATCACGTAAACTGATCTTAATCAATTTATTGCAAACTTACATATTATTCCATTGCTAGAATGTTAGGGGGATTCTTAAGGTTCCAAAATGCCTGATAATTAAAACTCTTCATCAGCTCGGTGTGGATTGATAGCTTGGATTGGGATAATGATGTTGCGCTTTTTTCACACTGGAAAATGATACGAGGAACTTGTTTTGTGGTTGAGAGAGCCTATCCTTGCCACGATGAAACTAATCAATGGTGCATTATATGCCAACATATGGTGCTTCCTGTGCAGTTACGCCCGTGCAGACCATGTGAGTCACCTTCTGGGGTATAATTAACCAAGGCATTTACGCCCTGAACCCGAACCACAGGAGGTGTATCATGAAAGTTTCACAGGCAGTCGATTTCCATCTGCAGTACCACCGAGCCAACTCGAAAAAAAAATACGGTCAAGACCAGTGAGTTTGTCCTCTCCAAGTTTGCAGCACGGTTCTGTGATCGAGAACTAGCCAGCATATCCCATGAAGAAGTACTGGATTTCCTTTTGACCCTGACCAAGGACAACAAGCAGGCGACGAAGAGAAATCGCTTTTCTGTCCCCTCATCATTCTACAATTTCAGTATCAGCACAGGCCTACCATCCCTGGTCAACCCCTGCAATACCACCGTCATCAAGAAGATCTTCAAGCGCCCACCACCCATTCAGTGGCAAATCGTAGATAAAGATACGATTGATGAGATTATCTTCCGGATCACAGACAAGCGTAATCGTCTTATGCTGGAACTTATGGCTAGGGGAGGCATGAGGGTCGGGGAGGTATTGAATCTCACGCCAGAAGATATTCAAGAGTGTTCACTGGCAATTCAGAACCCAAAAAGCGGCAGGAGATCTGAGACGGTTTATGTTCCACGAAAAATCCTGGGAAGGTTAAGTCAGTATGTCCGGGCCAACAATATAAGCTCAACGGACCGGATTTTTCCCATCTCGTATGTTGCTGCTTGGTCAATGGTCAAGAAAGCCGGGCTGCTTGTTGGTATCGAGCTGAAGCCCCATGACCTTAGGCGTCACGCTGCAACGTACGCTTCACGGTCAGGAGCGCCAATAGAGATCGTCAGCAAGGTCATTTTGCGCCACGCCGACCTCTCCACGACCCAGCGGTACCTCGGCAAGGTCAACGATACTGAGGCCATCAGGTGGATAGAAACACTATATGGATAGGTATCACATAAAAGGGCGGGGAGTGCTCCTCGCCCTTGAGAGCAACAGGAACAAGCTCAACTAGAGGTACTGATAGGATATTCAGAGCTCCGATGTGGCAATGTTAACGTGAACATCTGCGGCTTGTCCGCAGAATGTTTTGGTTGAAATAGGCTGTCCCCAGAAGTTCCAAAAGTACTTTTCACGAGACAATGTTGCAAAATCAAAATCATATCGTGGTCGGTCTTCTATCCGGAATACCTTTTCTCTGGAAAAGCTCAAATATGAATTGGGAGATTCGTCGGTCATTTAACGTTCGAAGATGACACACGGCAAAAAAAAGAGAAACTTTCAGATATTTTCTCCTTTGGAATTTATAGCAAATATAACTCAACATATCCCAGCGAAGTCATTCCAGCTTGTTCGCTACTAGGGCTGGTGTTCATTGCATGTCACTTGAATTGTCTTACTATGAAGTAATATAAGCAAGAGTTAATAATATTATCTACTTCAAATTTATTCAGGAAACTGCAGGTTAATAAACATTAACCATTTATTATAACATGTTAATTTTTAAAGGTTCAGTATGAGGACCACTAAACCTATAAGTATGAGGGCAACATGTCTACAATGTGGAAAATAAAAGGACTATTCTTGATGGCGGCAGGATTTTCATTCTTACTGTCAGTATATCTTTGGTTCAGCGGGTACAAGGATCAGGGCTTGTACGTTGGCCTGTGGGTGCCGTCCATTTTGTCTTCAGGGGCCTTGATGCTTGCCGGAAAGGGTAAAGACTATGAGTGACTTTTCATTATTTTTTGCCGGCTTCGTCGTAACGATCATCTGGTCAGCAGGGGTTGGTTCACTTCTATGGGCTGCCTACCTGGGAGGAAAATCCGAGAGGCAGAGAAAACAGGCCCTAGAAGACTAGCCTCCAGATTAAGTACGTTACTGACCCGCCCCACCTTAACGGTCCACTTGTAAGTTAGTGAATCAGGACATGTGACCAAATTTCTTGATCTGATTCTGTATGATTCACCAGCATCGCTTGTGGTGCTAGTGTTTGCTAGTTTAAAGAGCTATGCGAATGAATGTACTATACAATCTCCGCCACTGCTCAATCAAAATCTGTGCTTCTTTTGACGTATTAAATATTTCTCCGTTAAGCAATTCATCTCGGAGTTTTCCGTTTAACAATGCACTGTAACCGTTCTCCCATGTGCTGTCTGGTTCGATAAACAATGTGTTTAGTTACCAACTTCAGTCAATTTCATTTCTGAAATATTGCTCTTGCCAATATTAGCCTGACATCTTCTGAACTAGGTTTAGTTTCTTCCTGATGGTATGCGAGGACAAACGCTATCACAATGGTATAGGCTATTCTTGCCAATGTTAACTATTTAAGCAAATTTGAAAGTTTACACTATTCCTGTAACTCTGAAATGAGATTTCAGTTATCTCAGGAAAAAAATCTCATCGAAAAGTTACTCCATTTCTGACGAACTAGATGCAAGATTGTACTTTCTTATCAGGCGTTGAGCATCTCTTGGCAATTGATCTTTAGCTGATGTTTACACTACTACCGTGAAGCTTTATTCATTCACGTTGAAGCCCTGAGCCTTATTCTCACTTAATGTGGGTCTGGGCGTTTATCATTGCGGGTCGCTACACCTCGTCTGTCATTTCCAGCACATACAAACACAACAAAAGGCAGAACAATTGTTTTATCTTTTGCTGCCTCATAAGTACGATCAAAAAAGTCTTTAATCATGCCCGCCATCGTTCCGAAATAATCGGGGGAGCCGCTGGCAATACCATGTGTAAAGGTCGGCTTCCAGATTTTAGAAAAAAAATGAACCCATTAGAGGTTGTGGTTCTTGACATCAGATGTTTTCTATTTTATTAAATGAATGTTCAATTAATAAGCACTCACGAAAGAGAAAGACAAATAACAAATAGTATATGATATGAGCGAGCCCAAGAGACTGAATGCAGAGCAGAGAAAGCCGGCAATCCTGAAAGCCTTTTATCAAGTGATCGAGACTGAAGGCTTTGAAAATGCTTCGGTTGCAAAGGTGGCAAAGCAAGCCGGAGTGCATGCAAGTCTTGTCATTCACTACTTTGGTTCGAAGGAAAGCATGGTGCTGGAGTTGGTGGATGAAGTGCTGCGGACTTACGCGGACTTGATAAATAAACTGCCAAACAGCGGAGAACCGCACAAGAGACTAGAGCAGTTGCTGGCGTTGATCTGGAGTCGTGAATGGCATGAGGCCGCCAGTTTTTCTGTAGTTTTTTCCTTTCTTGCCTTAAGCCAGAGAGATGCAGGGGTAATGAGCCGTGTACATGCGCTTTACGAGAGTTACATGAGATATTTGCGTGTTCAGGTAAGGTTTTTTGCAGAAGCTGATGTTATTCGCGTGACGGATCCGGAGGTTGCGGCGCAGGGACTTATAGCCCTTTCAGAAGGATCACATTATTTTTGCAGGTTTCATATTGAAAACGGCACGTTTGATGAGCACTGCAAAAATATGATACAGGCAGCGAAACGGATTCTTGGAGTCAATGAAAAATAACCGGTATTTATCCATAAAACTAGGGATTCCGACGCATGTTGAAGAACAGGTATACAAGGAGAATTGAGAATGTTTGAAAGTAGTGACATAAAGTCAGAAGCAATATGGAAGCCACTTGCATCGGTAGACAAAGAGTGTTTCGCATGTGGTCCTGAAAATCCTCATGGGCTGAGAATGTGTTTTGAATCCAACGGAGTCCAAATTCGTTCGAAGCTAGTAATGAAGCAGACGTTTCGTGGCTGGAGCAACCTCATACATGGTGGGATTCTTTCGACGATGCTTGACGAGACCATGAGCTGGACGGTAATTAATTTCACTGGTAAATTCATGCTCACACGGTCAATGACAGTTACATTTAAAAAACCGGTACGTGTGGGAGCGGCACTTACCGTCACCGGATACATCAAGGAACAAAGCAGTGAGCGAAAAGCTCTGGTTGTTGCTGAGATTCATGATGTGGATGGTGATCTCTGTGCTGCCTCGGAAGGCGATTTTGCCCTTTTCTCCAAGAAGCATTTTCTGCGTATGGCGATCATGCCGGAGGAGGATATCGAGGCAATGGCGTCTGCGATATCAGGTTGAGACATGTGGGTTAATTGCTGTTTGAGGATTTTCCGATAACAATGGATATACTTTTTCTTGCCGGGCATAGAGCTTACGAACGAATTCGATCGGGTGGGCTCAGTGCCGATGATGTGAAAATGGTAGTCGGTGCTTCAGGTGCGGCCAAGTGGCTGGTGCTGCATGGCCTGGAATCTGCACTTTTCGGGCAGTGGTTTACCGGTCGTAAGAAGCCATTGCATCTTTACGGTACCTCGATCGGATCCTGGAAATCTGCGGCGGCGGCTCGACAGAACCCTAAGGCCGCATTTGACAGCCTCGCCCAAGCCTATATTCATCAGCATTATCAGGGCAGGATAACTCCTGATCAGGTTGCGGTTGAAGCTGAACGGATTTTGCATAAGTTTGTCGGGCCGGGTGTCCCTAAAGAAGTGTTGAAACATCCGTACTGCCGACTGCATCTTTCTGCTGTTCGTTGCCGTGGACCGCTTGCATCCGATAATCCAAAGATTGAAATGTTTGGTCTGGCAACCGCCTGGCTAGCTAACCGCATTTCCCGCAACCTCTTTCGTAGGTTCTGCGAGCCATTACTCTTTTACGACAAGAGGGACTCTCCGCCATTTTGTATGAATGGAGAATTCCCTGCCGGAGAAGTGGCGCTTTCGCATGAAAATTTTCGACAGGCTTTGCTGGCCAGCGGCTCAATCCCCTGTATAATGAAAAGTGTTCGCACAATTTCTGGTGTGGAAAGAGCTGCTTACAAGGATGGCGGTCTCTTTCACTATCATCCTGCTTTTGACTTTCTTGGCGGAGAAGACGGCATTGTACTCTATCCCCACTTCTACTCCCAGGTGACACTTGGCTGGTTTGATAAAAACACGCCGGGTCGAATGGCCGATGGTCGGATGCTTTCGGATGTGCTCCTTCTGGCTCCGTCCCCTTCGTTTGTGGCAGAGCTGCCAATGGGAGAGATTCCGAATCGTCGCCACTTTGTCAGTCTTGCTGGGCATGATGATGAGCGTGTTGCTGCCTGGGAGAAGACGGTGAAAATCAGCAGCAGGCTAGGTGAGCAGTTTCTGGAAGTTGTGGAGACGGGTCAGATCCGTGAATTGGTGCAGAGAATTGAATAGACAAGACCAAACCTCGCTCCCATTTTTTATCTGAAAAATGCTTTTGATAGAAACCGGATCCAGTTCAAGTTGTCCTGTTAATGTTGCCACATCGAAGGTGCTGTTTTCTTGCCAATTCTCAAATTAAAGGTGTCTCAAAAACCCATCAACATAAAAAGGTGATTATGACCTTTGAAAAATCAATTTGAACCTAACAAAAAAAAGAATTTTGAAATCCTAGATGTTTCCAGAGAATCAACCGAGACAATTGCTCCATTTCTGACCATCATTAGCGTTGATACTACTTTCTAACTATTTAACCAAGCCACGACTCAATCATCCGACTAGCCTCGGCCACGCTGATCTTCCCAAGATACCTTTGAGTAGTGGCGATATCAGCATGGCGTAGAATAACTTTACTCACCATTTCAAGTGGGACACCAGACCTCGATGCTTGAGTTGCCGCGTGTCGTCTAAGATCGTGTGGTCGAAGTTTGACACCTACATCTTCACCTAACCGCTTAACCATACTGTATGCTGTTGTGTAGCTGATAGGAAATATTCTGTCATTCGCACCTATCCCGTGTTCTCGAATATAGTCATCCATCCTCCGCATCATCCTTTGTGGCAAATATACGACCTCGCCATACCGACCGCTCTTTGGTTGCTTAATTGCAATAGTGCTCACATCGATATTCAAATCTTGTGGTCGCATACTCATAACTTCACCGACCCTCATTGCAGTTCGGCCCATAAGTTCAATCATTATCCGTTCACGACCCTGAGCTCGATAGATGATCTCGTCCACTATCTCTTTGTCAAGTAACTCTGGAGGCGTATGTCTCGGTTGCTTATAAAGTTTTTTAATTAAACCCTTGCTGCACGGATTAGTAAAATCGATACTTAAGGTATCTTTCACAAAATTAAAAAATGCACATAGATGTCCGGCCCGGTTGCTCTTCGTGGACTGTGCCAGACCATCGGTTACCACCTCCAAGAATATGGCGACATCAGCTTCGGGTACCGCTGTAATATCTGTTCCGGAAAACAGGTCAAGAAACCTACTAAGAGTGTAGGAAAAAGACCTTATAGTATTTGGCCTGGAGTGCGCCTTGTGGTAGCTCATGTACGCCTCAACTCCATTATCCACGGTTATTGTCGTATTCATTTTTTTATATCCTTTATCTAGCAAAAAGAAAGGGGGCTGCTTTTGCCCATTGCTTGGTCCTAAAGGTCACAAAGATAAAGTAAGAGCTGAAACCATTGGCTTTGATAGGTGTTTTTAGGGGTGAAAACTAATAGTTCCGGTGTGAGATGGGATAAAAAACAGAAAGCCCGGTATGACAGTGGGTGTCATACTGGGCTTTTTGGAGGTTGAGGCAGATTGGTCGTCAGTTACTATCTTTCACTCTGCCTAACGCTCCTCCCGAAGTGACCATCAAAGACAACGCCTAGTAAAAGTGGCCGTGATAGCAGTCCGACTATTTATTCAGGAAGTCATTTTTATTGCGACGTGGTGATCATCAAATCTTCAAGGATTTTGATCATACAGCAAGAAACTAACTTTCTAGCTGCAGGCTGGGCCATACCACTTGGCCATCATGGTATAAGGAATCACTCGAGGTCTATTAAACTGTTGTCGAACCTTCCCAATTTTTTCTCCAACGATTTGGATATCTTTTAAGTTTGAAGGATTCATTCCCGCTCTCCAAGCCCATTTAAAAGTGTCTATTTCCATTGGATCAAAACCCATAATGTTGGCTGCGACCATATCGGCTGCTAGTGCGTTTTTACTTGCTATAATCAGGTTCATATTCACCAGGTTTCCACCCCTGCTTACAGAAGGCCCCTGTCCTTCCATGGCAGTGGTTGCGTCAATAACACTTAGGCCAAGTTTATTAGCCTTTACCATATCAATTGTTATCGCGGATGTTCCGGTTGGCTCCAGTTTGATACCTTCTTGATGCACCAGTGATCTCACCGTGCCATACATCATTCCCGGATATCCACCTAATCCAATGTTTTTTAACGCCAAAGTAACAGTCGCCAGACCGTGGGTCTTCATCATTGGTACTGAGCAAACTAGATCAACATCAGACATTGTTTTATGGACATAGATTTCCTTAAAGACAAAATTATCAGACACCTTCATTTTTACCATATTTCCTACATGAAGGTTTTCCAGCGGGATACCAAATCGTTTAGAAAGATCATCGTATCCCGTGCTTTTGAAAATATCATCTTGTATTGCCTTAAGGATATCAACGTTTTTTGTCCTGCAAACATAGCCCTGTACTGAAGTATCAATATTTCTAATAGAGGCTGCTCCAGCTTCTCCAATACACACTTCTTTCCCGGCATTCTTCATCAATTTAGCCAATGCCTCTACTACTTTGGGATTGGTTGTATCACTTGGATTAGTATTGACCAAATTTGGCTTTAACAGAATACGGTTTTTACCTTTGGCAACTTCTTTTATACCTCCAATAAGTTCAATAGCCTTTGTAGTTGCGTAATCGATTCCTTTAGACTCACTCCATTTGCTGTTGACTCTTACTACACTGACAACAGATGAATGCTTGGAAAAGAGAATCGGGTTCGGTTCATAGACAACAGGAAAAACTTCAAACTCATGAGATTTTTCTGCTTTTGCGTATATGCTCCGATGAAGTCCTAAAAAGGAAGCAAGACATGTGAATTTAACTCCTTCAACAAGGAAGTTCCTTCTCGAAATAGTCATTTAGCCTCCTCCAATTGAATAAAAATTCTCGACTTATCGAAACCTTCTCACAATTTATTGTCTAGTTTTCCATCCATCTCCAGTCAGGAATCGATATGGAAACGTATCAGCATCAGCTCTACACATCATAACCGAAAGAAGTGGTAACAAATATGAGATTTTTCAGAGTATCAAAGAAGAAGTTACTCTATTATGGTCAAACCGAATGAACAATAGTACTTTCCTATCTGGCGTTTAATCTCGATTCAATTTTGCCTATTTGGTTTCAAGCCGACACAGACTGACAATCAGTTAGTATCTTTCATCGTGCCTGACGAATTTAGATCCATTTATTGTGGACCTTCAGAAAGTATTGTCATGTATTTCAATTCTCCTGAATGGAGCATCTTTTTAGTAGGACTTTTGCTTGAAATGCTGAATGCCTCATTCGAGAGGTTCACAGGAAACACCCTAAATTGCGGTTTTGCTTAAATGGTTATTATCAAGTACATTGATTAGCGAACATATGTTATACTCCGTCCATGAATGATCTTGACGGAAGAAAAATAAATCGCAAAGCTCTTGAGGAGATTCGCATAAGAGCTGTAAAGCGTGTTGAGGCTGGTGAAAGCCCTGAAGTTGTAATTAAAGCATTGGGACTTACAAGGCCTCGGATATATGAGTGGCTTGCCAAGTATCGAGAAGGTGGAATTGATGCACTTCTCAGCAGGAAAGCTCCAGGGAAACAACCTAAGCTTACAGGAAATCACCTCAAGAAGCTGTATCGTCTTGTTGTTGGAGTTGATCCACGACAATTGAAATTTGAATTCGCTCTTTGGACCCGTGGAATGGTTCGTGAGCTGATCCGACGGGAGTTTAAAGTCCAACTGAGTGAAGTTTCTGTAGGTCGGCTGCTTAAAAAGATTGGCTTGAGCCCTCAGAAACCGCAACGCAGATCGTACCAGCAAAATGAGCTTCTGGTCGTGAAGTGGATGGCTGAAGATTTTCCTGCTATAAAAAAGTTTGCTCGCCAAGAAGGAGCTGAAATATTTTTTGGTGATGAGGCATCGGTTAAATCTGACTACCACTCTGGTACAACCTGGGCTCCACGTGGCAAGACCCCGATTGTCGAAACGACTGGCGCCAGGCATAAGGTCAACTTGATTTCTGCAATCAGTCCGCGGGGTGCAATGCGTTTTATGGCGACAGAAGGAAGTGTTACATCTTCTGTTTTTATCGAATTTTTGAAGCGACTCATCCATAAGGCTAAGAGGCCTATTTTCTTGATTGTTGATAATCACTCAGTGCACAGTTCTACAGAAGTGCGCGAGTTTGTGCAGAGTACAAAAGGCAAATTACGTTTATTCTTTCAGCCACCATACGCGCCTGAACTTAATCCGGATGAGCAGGTTTGGAATTATTTGAAAAATCACAAGATTGGTCGTCAAAGTACAAAGAATGGCTGGGATCTTTATAAACGGGTGGAGAGCGTGATGAAATCTCTTCAAATGCTCCCAGAAAAGATCAAATCATTCTTCAGGCACCCAATGACTAAGTATATCCTAATGTCCGGCAATCTACGTTCGGATTAATAATATTGCCAATACTAGCCTCAGCCATTGTGAAATGGTGTGTCCCTGTAACCTCTCATGGACAACCTTATCTTTCAAATTACATTTTTGTTGTTAGGGATTTGAACAAGCATAACTTCTTAGATACAGGAAACATATCAAACTGAAGTCCTATTGCACGTTTGGGAGGTGTTAACTGGCAATCTTAAGCAGATGAGCAATACAGGAAAATGGATCGCTATGGCTTTGATTTTATATGAATTTTTTAGAACTATTTTTAAGATCACTTAGGTGCTCAATCACTCTGTTTCTGCTTATTGCGTAAGGTGGATCTATTCCATTTTTTTCATAGTAAGCTTTCAAAAAACTACTAATACGCTCTGCATGTCCAGACAATGATTTGTGAGAGAGGCAAAGCAGCATTCCAAGACAGTCCTCGGTTAATCTTTTCTGCTTGTTGTTTTTACTTCCTTCAAAAAAACGAAGCTGTTTCTGTAGCGATTTTATCTCATTACCTTGCTCCCTGATAATTTCATTAAGGAAATTAGCGAGAGGCTCGTTCTTTTCATTGCTGTCGATCTTTTCTTCGTGAAGGCAACATATAATGCTGGAGGTGCTATGCAGCATACTCTTCCTGCTTGTAATCGAGGGACCAAATTCACCAAAAACGTAACCGCAAATGATTGGTGTTTCGTGAAATACCTTGACCATTTCTGTATATTCTCTGCTTATATCCTGTTCCAGCACCACTTGGTGGGTGCAGCATGTGGTGGCAATGACAAGGCTGTTTTGTCCTTCTATTCTGGTAAGGCAGTTTTTGAATTCATCTAATACCTTTTCTTTTGTGGGAAAGGAAAAGCTTATGTGAAAATGAGATGGGAGCGTAGAACTTTGAGTGTAGTAATTGCCAGTAGCTACATCATAGAAGATGTCTCTAATATACGGGTCTTTTCCAGGAACATGAAACCATAATGGATATTCGACATGATCATATTCTTCTAAAGAAAGCGGGTGCTTAATCTCTCTGAGGAACGT
>Ga0209692_10004227_pt1 | contig 13150 bp, 13 predicted proteins | sample tdDd472_FD_187129 | JGI IMG/M metagenome (GOLD analysis project Ga0209692, IMG submission 187129) | Marine sediment microbial communities from the Atlantic coast under amendment with organic carbon and nitrate - tdDd47.2 (SPAdes)... | ecosystem: Environmental > Aquatic > Marine > Coastal >...
ATGTAGTTGTATACAGCTGTTAATAAAGCTATAGATACAGCTACGAATACTGCTAAAGTAAACATTCGTACCTCCTATAAAATTAATAATAATAAATTGATTAATTATTAACTCATCACTTTATGTCCGTTCCTAGCCTACTAAAAATGAACAAATACCACATGTTTTATACACTCTTAATGTATAGGAGGTTCTACCTAATAAAACCACCTTATATAAATTTTATAATATTACATATTATTACAAACTGCAAAAATCATGCCAATTTTCCGCCATTATATATTATACAGTAATCTTACAATATTGCAATGTAAATATATGTAAAATTAGTATAATGAACTGTTGAGAAGTATGCAGTTTGTTTAATTTTCTTGGATTAAAAAATTGCTATTTTCTATCTGGTTAAACATTAGTTTCAATTTATTGATTTTGTGATTATTTTGGAATTGCATAGTATACTTTTATAAATAAAAAACGTCACAATAATTCGTGACGTTTCTCATAAACATTTTTTAGGGTGCTATTAGGTAAAATAGAATCCCTCTCTACCCCAAAGCAGATTATCTATATTTTCTATATTTATATTCTCAATTTTCTTGTATATAGGTGTTCCTCTAATGCAAATACCAAGATAATAAATTTGATGGCAGTCTGTACATTCAATATATTGCCTATAAGTATAGTGTTTTTCCTCACTGACTAATTGCAATGTTTCATAAAACTCACAGTCACCCGCAAAATGCAAAAGTCTACCTTGTTTCATCATCTCATTTAAAAAATAAAAAGTAGGTACAAGGTTATTACGAGGATTTCTTTTGTTTGCATTGAACAGTTGGTCTAATGAATAACAGTTGCTACACATAATTACTCCTTGAAAAATATTAAGATTAAAATTTTGTCTTTCATATTAAGGTATTATATCTACCTATGGTTAATATAATTGCTGTACATCCAAAATATGTAATCTGACCAGAGTGTAGTCGATAATATCAATAATTCCATCATCATTAACATCAGCAACTTCACAATAAATATCTTCTAAACGTGATACATCTAAAATATGCAGTCTAATCAAAGTATAGTCGATAATATCTAATATGGTATCAGGACTGCAATCTCCTTCAATAAGTATACGTAGACTGTGAGTAACTTCACCATCTATTACTAGCTGAATATAGTAACCTGTTGATACGTTACCTTCAATAACTTGTGTCATAGAATTATCGTATACCAAAACTTGTCCAAATGAGTTGCTAACAGATGCAACAATATCTTCAACTGATGTACCTATTGAAACATTTTCATAATATCCTAAATCCATGTTAACAAAATATGTAGATGATGTAATCATCTCTTTTACCACACTAATTTCACATTCAGCAGTATATCCACCATCATCAGTAGTAACTGTAATTGTTGCATTGCCTAATTCATTTGCTGTTACTAATCCATTACTGTCAACGGAAGCAATTGTGCTGTTGCTGGATGAATAAGTAATAATTTGATTTGTAGCATCTTCAGGTTGTGTTAAAGCATATAACTGAATAGTATCTTCTATAAGCATCTTGTGAACATAAGGAGATAAGGTTACCCCTGTAATACTTTTAATTACTGTTACTGTACAAGTAGCGGTAAAATCACCATCATGGGTAGTAACTGTTATTATCGCTGTACCACCAGAAACAGCTGTAATTGTTCCTGCATTGTCAACAGTAACAACATTTTGGTTACTGGATGACCATGTTAGTCCTTTATCGGTAGCATCAGATGGCTCAATAGTAGCATTAAGCATATGAGTATTGCCAACTTCTAATCTTGTTTCACTTAAGTCTAGAGTTACACCATTAACAGGTGTAGGGTCATCGATTTTAACATAGTCAGCATGTATAAAATAGTTCTTTTCTCCAAAATTTATCATATGGTAAGTGGAGTTATAATATGGTTGTACAACTTGAACTCTTGCATTTGGAGGTAGAGTAAATATACGTGTTGCACTTGTACTAGCTTCTTCTCTCACGCTTAAATAATCATTACACAGAACTGTAGCATTACTGTTATCAATAGGTGGTGTTATGATAGTCAGAGGATCTTTTTCAATATCTAAAATTGCTGCACCCGATTGTGGATAATAGAATGATAGTATCTGCTGATAGGATTGTCCAGAATTTGCACGCTGTTGAGCACCTCGTTGGCTCATACCAATTCCATGTCCATATCGCCTTTGATAGATAGAATATCCCGAAAGCACTCCTGCATCATATTTTGGTTCAACTAATGTTAGCCTTAATCCAGTCATATTAAATACTAAGTATGTATCATCATCATGTGCACCGTCGAAATAACGCATATCAAGCTCTACACCATTAACTAAAATTTCTTCTGTAACGCCATCCTTTGTAGCATTTACTTTAAAGTCTGCAGTTGCCATAATAAAATCCACACAGTTGTTAATTCCTGTATTTGGTGTTCTTTGATGGTCTTCGCTAATACCACTATCGTAAGTATGTTGCACAATATTTACTAGCCCTGCTAAGTCAAAATCATTAACAGAAGATACATCATATCCTTGACTTTGCAATTGATTTGTATTAAATATTGATGTTTTAAAATAGAGTATTGCATTGCTAATGTTAGGAGTACCAGAAACATTATCTGAGCATGTAACTGGATTATCTACATCTATTGTTATGGGAAAATAGACTTCTTCATATGCACTTGATGGGTTTGCTATGTCGTATGGATCATATTCAATAGCAAAAGGCCAGCTATATCCACCACCCCACACATGATATGGGATTTCTGTATATCCTCCATTAGACGCAGAGTAGTATGTAGGAACTAGACTTGTTGATGAGTATTGCAATACTATCTTATTAGTTGCATCAACAGCAGAAATGGCTACAGCGTTTCCTGGATGATAGCCTTTGTAGACTTGATTTGCAGAGGTATCAATTAAATCATAATTTGTACCACCCATATTCCTAACAGCATATGTTCTCGCTGCTATTGCTTGGGATTTCAATGCTTCTATAGGAAATGAGTTACTCATTTCATGGGGAACAACACCCCATAGATATTCTTCTAAATAAATATAGTTAATCACATTTATTACAGAGTTATTGACAGTAAATTTCATATCACCCAAATAGCGGCGAGTTCCATAAATTGAATTTTTTATCCACAGGAAGTTATTTCTGTTTTCTGTTGGAGAGTGTTGCTTTATTGTAATGGTTGTACCACTTGTTAAAACTGTATTACCATAATATAAATTAAGGACTCCATCTTCAAGTTTTACCTCATAGAACTGTCTAGGAAGAGATATAGATGAGTTTTCTTCAATACTGTAATTTCCATCTAAGTAGAATGGGACTGTTGAGGCATTATTCATGGAAAGTTTAATTCTGATTATTTCGCTTGTACTAACTGCAGTTAGTGGAGTTATATTAACTGTACAGGTTGACTGAAAGCTACCATCCCCAGTTGTAGCTGTTATAGTGGCTGTTCCTTCTGAAAACCCTGTTACTTCTCCATTGTCAACAACTGCAATGCTATTGTCGCTGGATGACCATATAATGTTTTGATTTGTAGCATCTGATGGTAAAATAGTCGCTGTTATGTTATATGTTTCAGATGCTTGCAAATCCAAAGATGTTACATCTATAGAGATACTAGATACTGGAACGTCATCTGCAAAGATAATATTATATGTTAAACTAAACAATGAAATGCACAACAAAACAAGAAGAAAAGAGGTAATCTTCTTCTTAGTCATACTAATTTGCTTGCATGTTGTTGCAGTATATTTCTTTTTGCTTAATAATATCATAATATTTTGTTAACATTATACCATATTAATTGCATATGAAAACATAATAATTGTTAATTTTATTTCTCATTTTATGGAAGTTATAATAAAATTTGAATATGGTAACTCTTTACTATGATTTTAAAAAATGATATCATACTATAGGTGAATATATGTTCTTTATCCCATTATGGTTTTACATAAAGCAACTCATAACTACCCTAATTGTTGAGGTAGGCTTGTTTGCAATACTGGTATCAAAAAAGCCAGTTAATATAATATCTGCTACCAGCTTTAATGTATTTACTCATATATCGTTACATATATTTTTTTCCTATATGTTATTGACTAATATGGGTTATAATGTATATGTATATATTATAGGTGAAATGATGGTTACTTTAATAGAAGCATGTTTATACTATATTTCAAAGTGTATACCAAGGTTTAAAAAGGCTTTGATATTGTCTTTGGGTTTTAATATAGCTTCAATTATTGTTGGACAAATAATAAATTTATTTTTAGGTATATAAGGAGATAATTATGCAAAGATGCGGATGGGGCGACCATGAATTAATGATAAAATACCACGATACAGAGTGGGGAAAGATTGTAAAGGATGATACTGTGCTGTATGAATTCTTGGTTTTGGAGTCAGCACAAGCAGGACTAAACTGGTTGACTGTTTTAAAAAAGCGAGAAGGCTATAGAAAAGCATATGATAATTTTGATTATACAAAAGTTGCTCAGTATAATGACAGTAAAGTAGAGGAACTAAAGAATAATCCAGATATTATAAGAAACCGTTTAAAAATAGAGAGCTCTATTAACAATGCACAGAGATTTATGGAGGTACAAAAGGAGTTTGGATCATTCTATAAATATTTATGCGGTTTTGTTGATAATAAACAGATAGTAAATCATTGGGAGAAGATGGAGGATGTACCGGCTAGTACTGAGCTTTCAGATATGATATCCAAAGATATGAAAAAGCGTGGGTTTAGATTTGTAGGGACTACAATTATTTATGCCTATTTGCAGGCAGTAGGGGTGGTTAATGACCACCTAATATCTTGTTTTTGCCATGGGCAAAAATAAGATATTAAAACAATTATCAACAGAAACTAATTTACGATACACTTTGGGAAAGGAGGATTTTGAAACAAAACCTCCAAAAGCAAAGTGTTGATAGTAAAAAGTTTAAGTTTTAAAGTTATGTTTTTGCCATGGAGAAAAATAAGATATTAAAACAGTTACTGATAGAAATAAATATATGATTAATGCTTTTGCTATGTGAAAAATAACATTTACAATCTAAGAGGTATTAAGGAGATCTTTATGTCTAGGAAAAAGGAAATAAAAACAGAAGTAAAGGCTATTAGAATTAAAGTAAAAAAATATATTAATCAATTGGATCCTTTGAGTTTAATGGTATTTCCAGATGATGAATATGATTCTGTGCTGGATTCAATATTAAGTTATTTAATATCAAATAGAAGTAATATAGATGATAATATGTTAGGTGGAGAGATATATAAATATCTTGAGAGTGATATAATAAAAAAAGATGTTGATGAGGTTAAAGAAGTAGCAGTAAGTATTTTGAGTGAAATTAGTGAGAACTTAAAGCAAATTGATGATGTTATATCTGACAATCGGTAATAGAGGCAACTCTTTATTGCTATGTGCAAATTTTTAACGAATCTTATATTAAATCATGCTATAAAATAATAATTTCAAATAACTAAAAAATTTTTATAGAATTTTCTTGACTTTCATAAATAGGTAATGTATTATCTAAATAGGTAATATGTTACCTATATTTTATTTAAGGAAATAATTTATGAGAGATTTTAGTGATGTCCCGACAAAGGAATTTATATTTGGAACGTTGTTTGTTATAGCAAACAAGCTGGATACTTTATTGGAAAGAGAACTTAAGGAGTTTGATATTACTTCTAAACAGTGGTTTTTATCTGTAATTGTAAGCAGTGTTTTTGATGAAGCTCCCACAATGAAAGAGGCAGCAAGCCAAATGGGCTGTTCTCACCAAAATGTGAAGCAAGTAGCCCTTAAGCTAAAGGATAAAGGACTTTTGAAGATGGAGAAGGATCAAAAAGACCAACGTATAACTAGAATGAGTCTAACAGAAAAAAGCTATGATGTATGGCAAGGAATTTCACCTAAAGGTGATATGTTTATGAGCCAGATTTTTGAAGGTATAAGCAAAGAGGATATGGAAAGCATGCGTACCTCATTCTTCAAAATAATGGGCAATTTAGAGCGTTTAGACAATAAGTAGACTAACGACTATAGAAGGTACTATCAAATATTCTATTGTAATATATACTTTAACAAAAAGAGATTTTGGAGCAACATTTCTAATATAACTGGAGAATTATTTAAGGAGAAAAAATGAAGACACTAATAGTATATGCAGGCAAATATGGATGCACTGAAAGTTGTGCAATTAACTTAGAAGACAAATTACAAGGAGACATTACTGTAGTAGATGCAAACAAACATAAAGTACTAATGGTTGATTTTTATGACAATATAATTATAGGAAGCTCTGTTTATGTAGGGCAAATTAATAAAAAGATCAAGACGTTTATTGCTAATAATTTAAATAAATTGAAAAGCAAGAAAATTGGACTATTTCTATGTTGTGGCTTTATGGAAAAGTATGAAGAGACTTTGAATCAAGCATTTTCAAAAGAACTGTTAGATAATGCTGTTGCTGTAGAATGTTTTGGTGGTGAGTTAAACACAGAAAAGATGGGTTTTCTGCACAAAAAGATATGTCAAGTTCTTGAAAAGGATATGGACACATCACAAATTAAAATGATGCCAGAAAATATTCAAAAACTAGCTGATAAGTTTAAGGTTTAAAAGGGATGGTATCATGAAAAATAAGAAAACAATTACACTATTAGTTTTAACAATAGCTGTACTATCAGCATTTGTAAATATCGTGGGGTTAATATCAACCGGTGGAGAAGGGCAGCATGACTTTACAGCAGTAACTGGTGAGAAGGTACAGATATATGGTGAGGGCATATACAAAAATGACAGCATCTCTGTAGTAGCTCAAGGTAAAGCAGCAGATTTAGTTACATTAGTCTTTGCAGTTCCTCTACTATTAGTTGCATTGGTTCTAGCTACCAGAAATTCTTTTAGAGGTAGATTGTTACTAACAGGTACATTAGGATACTTTTTGTATACCTATGTTTCCTATGTATTTTTGTGGAGTTACAATCAGCTGTTTTTAGTCTATGTAATATTAATGTCTTTAAGTATATTTTCTTTTGTACTTAGCATGATGACCTTTAATACTAGTAAAATTTCGCAAAAGTTTAGTGATAAACTTCCTAGGAAGTTTTTAGGCGGATTTCAGATATTTGTTGCAGTCACAATAGCATTAATGTGGCTTGGTAGAATATTTGAAAGTAAAGTGCCATTTGGACTTGAACACTATACTACGCTTGTAATTCAAGCAATGGATTTAGGCATAGTTGTACCAGTAGCGCTTTTATCTGGAATACTATTAATTAAGAAAAAACCTTATGGATATTTATTGTCATCAGTAATTATTATTAAAGGGATTACTATGTTAGCCGCAATATGTGCCATGATTGTAAATAGTGCGATAGAAGGAATTGAAATTAGTATGGTTGAGACTGTAGTGTTTAGTCTATTCACTCTACTTGCAGTATTTAGCCTAGTAATATTATTGAATAATGTAGAGTTAAAGAAGTATAGAGAGGTAGGTAAATGAAAAAAAAAATTTTAATAATTACCATAGTGCTAGTTTTAGTAATAGGTGGAGGATATATAGCTTTAAAAAGCATGTCACCAGATCCTGATAATATTATTATAAACAATATTGATTTATCAAATGTTGAGGATGGTATATACATTGGCAAGTATAAAACAACTATGGTATCAGCTAAGGTGCAAGTTGCTGTTAAAAACAATGAAATAAATGATATTAAAATATTAGAACATGAATGTGGTACAGGTACAAAAGCAGAGATAATAGTAGATGATGTTGTAAATACACAATCATTAGATGTAGATACTGTAAGTGGTGCAACATTAAGTAGTAAAGTGATTTTAAAAGCTGTGGAGAACGCAATACTACAATAAAATAGTATAGTTTATATCTTACATGAGACTCTCTATTAGAGAGTCTTTTTATTATTAACTATAAATTACATATTTTTGTAAAAAACATATTGACTTTTAAGAGGTAAAGTGTTACCCTTACATTAAGAGGTAAAGCTTTAACCACATATTGAAAAGGAGTAATGCATGGGTAATTATACAAATTTATCAGAAGCAGATAGGATAATCATGGAGATTATCTGGGAAAAATGTGAAGCTGACAATTCATCTATTATGCAATCTCTTAATGGATTCCGTGACTGGTCAAGGCATACTGTAAAGACCTATCTTCGTAGATTAAATGAGAAAGGGCTAGTGGGTATTCACCAAATCAATGCTAGAAAAAATGTGTATTATCCCCTAATATCAAAGGCAGATTATTTGGCAGAAGAATCCAGCAATTATCTAAAAGACCACTATAAATCATTAACACATATGGTAGCAGGACTTTTGGAGCGTGAGAAGATATCTCAAAAAGAGTTAGACGACTTGCAAGGATTGATAAACAAGTATCGTTCAAAAGGGTAATTATTATGAATAGTATTTTAAATGAATTATTATATGTAACTGTACTTTCATCTATTGTTATACTGGTAGTTGTGATAATTAAGGCAGTATGCAAAAATAATATTGGTATAAAAGCTATATCAGTTCTTTGGACTTTGGTTATTATTAGATTAATTATTCCCTTTTCAATAGAATCTCCAATACACATAGGAGATATATTTAAAGTCAGTAAAAATGTATCGCCACCAATTAATACAATTGAAAACAATGATATAATTAATAACTTTACAGATGGTGTAGAAACTGGTGAAGCACCTGTAAATTTATCAGAATATAGTACTGAAATTAATGTAGATAAACCTATGTATTTTGATAACGATATTGTAACTCCAGCAGAACCAACTGCTGATACCTCCCCGACCTTTACAAGTATAACAGCATTAATAAAGAAAATTAAGCTATCAACTGTCTTGTTTATTTTGTGGATAGCTGTAGGAATAGCTATTTTAACAAAAGGATGTGTAAGTCTTATTTTGTTAAATAGAAGAATAAAAGGTTCAAATATAGTATCTACCAAACTGCATTATGCTTTTGTAAATGCAATTGCCAGTGTTAAAATGCTTAAGCAAGTCAAAATTATTGAGAGCAATAATATTGATATACCTATAACCTATGGTGTAATATACCCCAAAATAATAATCCCCAATAAGATGGCTGATGAAATAGATGAATATAAAATTGAGCTTATAATTGCACATGAGTTAAGACATATAAAAAGTGGAGATATAATAAAAAACTATCTATGGCTTTTAGCAAAAGCTATTCATTGGTTTAATCCACTTGTATGGATTGGATATAGACTATATACAAGCGACATGGAAATAGTATGCGATACTAAGGTGATAGAGCATATTAAAGAAGTAAATCGTGCAGAGTATAGTCAGAGCTTAATAGATGCAACTAAAATATTAAGCAATGTGCAAAAACTAGGATCTCCTGTAATGCTGTCCTTTTGTAAAGACGAAAGTAAATTAAGGAGACGTATTATGAATATTTTAAAACCCATAAAACAAAGCAAGAAGCAATCAGCCTTAATAGGCATCTTAATAATAATTTTAATATTATGCTGTTTTACAACAGCATGTCAAAAGTCAAATGACTCAACAGACAATTTAGTTAGTACTGATAGTACACACACAATAACGCCTACCCCTATTCCTCAGGTAGCTGAAGAGGATAATGAAAGACCTAAAACAGAGAAACTTAAAGGATATTTTGTAGCTGAAATGTTTATACCACTTAATCGCGTCAGTGTAGCAGATTTAGATAAATACAATACAACTAAATACTTAAGTGAAATTGTTGTAGAAATTAAAGATAAAGATGTAAAAGGACCTACTTCTGACCTTTTCCCTATTTATAATATTGAAACTAGTAAAATTGATATTAACATTATAAAAAATGCAGCCAAGACATTGTTGGGAACAAGCTATTATGAAAATGAATTGATTAAGTCTGACTATGACCGGATTATTAATAATTTCAATAGCGATTTTCAGTTATCCGAAGATGAGCAATTAAGCTTAAAGGAATATATTGAGGAAAAGTATAAAGATGCGAATACTGAAAATGTTGAAGTAGATATAGAATACAAAGTAAATGGTAATAAAGAGTCTATTAGATTAAAATCATATAAAGATGATATTATATTTGGTCTTAGTGTACTGTATGAAAATGATAGCTACTCCCATTTCCACTTTTACAATCATAAATATGGCTACGAACCTGTAGCATTGTTAAAGGATAAAAAATCTAATGATCTAGAAAATGATTTATTAATAGCATCTAATTTTGCAAAGCAATTATCTGATAATATGCAAGTAGATAGAATTTTTACTGGCAAAGTATATCCTAAACATGGTAGATGGTTATATACAGATGATAGCACAAGAAAGATAGATACATTGGAAGATTGTTATATATTCCGTTTTGCACCTGAAGTACAAGGGTTGCAGTATTTACCAAGTAATATTGTACAGCCACTTAATGCTAATAATGGAAAAAAGGCAAAAGTTGAGAGCGCACTTAAAAATCCACTAACATCTGAATATGTTGATATAGTTGTTCATGACGGTAAGATTATGCAAGTAATATGGGATGGTAACAGTGAGATTATTGGTAATGTAAATAATAATGAGATTATTTCTTTAGATGAAGCTTATGGCATATTCAGGGATAAGTTTTATGATTGTGCTATTTTTGAAGATTTGTCTCCACGATTTCTTAGAATTGACATATCTAGTATTGAGTTTGGTTTAGTAAGAGTAGATTCTGAAGAAGAAACAAAGATGATACCTGCGTATGCCTTTATTGGAACACAAAGGTCAACATTTAATGCACAAGACAGCATAGATTATATAGAGTCTGATATAGCTTGCTTTATGATTATAAATGCATTAGATGGAACAAGGTTAACTGATTAAGAGTTAGTTCTTAAAGAAAATAAACTTTAGTACTTAATTTCTGCAGATAAAATGGTATACTTAAAAAGCGTTAATATGCATACTACTTTATTAAGGAGGCTTTTATGATAATAAGAATAGACGGACGTGAAATAGAAGTTACAGATCCTAATAAAAATATAGTTGAAATAGCTGATGATAATGGCTTAAGTATATCAGCTCCATGCTATAGATCAAAGGTTAGAAAAGGTTGTTGTAAAGGGTGCGCTATAATGGTAAATGGTACACTTAAATATGCTTGTTGTACTAGACCCACTAGGAATATGGATATTAAAATTAATACTGAAGAGTTAAAAAACCTAAGAAAGAAAAACATCCTTAAATATAAGGAAGATCTTAAGTATGGTAAAGTTGCACCTTGTAATTGTGGATGCTCGTGTTCTTGCGGAGATGATTGTTGCTAATTGTTGCAAGTATATGCTAATGAAAGAAGGTCACCATAAGGTGACCTTTTGCTTTACAATGTTATATGAGTGAGGGTAGTATTCACATTAAAAGTAAAACCCAGATGACATAGAGCACATTGATAGTGCTCCACCTAATATAACAAACAGTACTATAAAGAACACAATGAAGAATGCTACTTTAGCAACTTTTTCAACAGGTTCTTCTTTCTTAGGTGTATATTTTTGATTATATGAGGTTTTAATATTATTGTTTGGATGATTATCATTAAGCTTGTTTTGAATGTTTTCAAGTTTATCGTCCATGTCTTCTATTTTTTCATAAACGTCATCAGCTTCTACGTATTCCTTTAGATTTGCTCCACAATATGGGCATACATTAAAATCGTTTTCTACTGGTGCTCCGCAGTTAGTGCATTTCATAATCTAATCTCCTAGTATTAATATATAAACATGTATAAGTTGCATATGTTAATAATATTCTATCATTGAGACATTTTATGTGTCAATATTAATAAATTTTTGGTAATATATTATAGCATTGAAAATGTATATTATACAACAGATTGATAGAATACTTAATAATTAATTGTACATATTCTAGTATATTTTAATTTTAGGTTAAAATCAAAATAGTATAATGTGACCCGAAAAGTCAGAATTATTTTTTCTAATAAGGAAATAATAAATATAAGGTATAAAGGAGAAGTAAGAAAGCAGTACCCAATTATGAAAAAGACGAAAAATACTTTCGTTTTTATTATGCATGTGCAGGCACTTAACGGTGTCTGCATTTATTTTATGCACTTATAAATATTGAATAATAGGGCATGGAATATTTATAGAGATATTAATGGTTTTCTAATTTAATTCTAATGATAATAACATTGAATATTAACTTAAGGCAATATGTAGTATGTTAGAATTATTATAAGGAGGTAGTTATGGAACAAAATGTGAAACCAAAAGGTAGACTTAAGGCATTATTTTTTTTACTATTATTAGCACCTGCACTTGGGGAGCTGTTATCTGGTTCAGCACCACCAAATGAATATTTTACACCTATTACTTTTGTTATATTAACCATACTGTATGGCGGAGGAGCACTATTGATTCGAGAAGCTAGAGTAAGGTGGAATTTAGGATGGAGCATTGTATTTTTGGCAATAGCTTATGGAATAATAGAAGAAGGGTTAATGGTTCAGTCCTTTTACAATCATCAACACCCTGATTTAGATAATTTATCTAGGTACGGCATGTTTCTACAAACCCAATGGCCTTGGGCTATACAGTTGACTATTTACCATGCAACAGTCAGTACGTTAATACCGATTCTCGCAACCGATTTACTTTTTCCACATCTAAAAAACACTCCATTGTTAAAAAAGAGAGGAACGATTACGTGGATTATACTTTTATTACTAGAAATAATCGTATTTGCAGCATTTGTAATAATTGAGTATGGTATAGTTGAAGATCCATATATTCCAGATGTATTTAATCTATTTATTTGGGCACTTATTACTTTTGGATTAATATACTTAGCATACAGATACAGAAGTAAACGACACTTAGAAAACAATGTTAAGATTAAAAGTCCATTTAAGTTTGGGTTATACTCATTTTTCTTTATGTGGGTTACATTAATGACTCCTTATGTACTATCGGGATTTAAAATTCCTGCAATTTATACAGTATTGGTTCTGATAATACTTGTTTATCTTGTTTTAAGGTTTGCTTTTAGA
>Ga0209692_10004229_pt1 | contig 13148 bp, 16 predicted proteins | sample tdDd472_FD_187129 | JGI IMG/M metagenome (GOLD analysis project Ga0209692, IMG submission 187129) | Marine sediment microbial communities from the Atlantic coast under amendment with organic carbon and nitrate - tdDd47.2 (SPAdes)... | ecosystem: Environmental > Aquatic > Marine > Coastal >...
CTTAAAACTGGAGACCAAATCGATTATGACGGAGATGACTCCATGGACGGACTCATTCGATATCCCATCAGTGTAAAAGGTGAAGAGGACCTTGGCCTTGATAACCTGGGGCGAATGGCAATATTTGCCTCGACACCTCGCTCAAAGTTTTTTTCGGACCAAGTCTTTCTCCTTCTACCTCCGTTTTGCGGCGCCGATGCCTCATGGTTTCAACAATTACCGGATTGGCCTCAAACCAACATCCTGGGTTTCCTTCCCTTCAACTGTGAATGAATTGAATTGTTTGACTTAAACCATGGATTAATTTAAGATTTTTTATCTTCCTCAAATCCAGGTGCTATGCTCAATCATCCTCCCGAAAATCAGGCCGATCTTGATTCTGTCTACCATCATCTTTGTCGCTTGGCGCGCTCTCAGCTCAATCGCGGCAAGAGGCATGAGACGTTGAATACACATGCGCTTGTACATGAACTTTTTCTAAAGCTTGAAGCCTCCCGGCACAAGGTGATGGAGAGTCAGGATCACTACTTTGCGGTAGCTGCCAAAGCCATGAGACAAATCATTTGTGACTACGCGCGAAAAAAAAGGGCCAATAAACGGGGAGGATACTCACCTGTTCAGTCCTTGGAGACGATTGAAGGTCACGAATTTGCGATTCATGATCACGCTGACGAAATTCTCAATCTCAATGTAGCGCTTGAGGCTCTTGAAGAATTGGATAAGCGTTTGTTACAGATCGCCGAATTAAGGTACTTCGGGGGCTGCTCCGTGGAAGAGGTGGCGGACATCCTCGATATTTCAACAGCCACGGTGAAACGTGATTCCCGCCTGGCACGAGCATTTTTGTTGGAGAAGATAGGCCAAAAAAATGAGTAATGTGTCACCCGAACTCTGGCAAGAAGCGAAGCGACATTTTTTGGATTTGATTGAACTGGACCTTGCCTCGAGGCGTGCAGCTTTAAATGAACTCTGTGCTAAGAATTCAGAACTGGGTCAATATGTCACTTCTTTACTGGATGCAGACGCCACTCTTAGCCAGCCTGACCAAGCTTTGAACCCGGAAATTGAGGACTACCTGGGCCAGCAAGCGGGGCCGTATCATTTGGTTGAGCTGCTCGGCAAAGGGGGTATGGGATCCGTCTATAAAGCGGTTCGAAACGACGGTAAGTTTCAACAAACCGTCGCCATAAAAACGATCCCGGAAGGTATTCAACAGCGACACTTAGAGAAAGAAAAGGCGGCGCTTGAACTGTTGGACCATCCAGGCATCTGTCGCCTTATTGACATTATTTCCTTTCCTGAAGGCAGGAAAAGCCTGGTTTTGGAATTCATTGATGGCCTTCCGATAACGGAATATGCAGATCGGGAAGGGTTGACCATCCACGAACGGCTTCAACTCGTGATTCAGGTTTGTGAGGCTGTCAACTATGCCCACCAAAAGCTCATTCTGCATCGCGATCTGAAACCGCCTAATATATTCGTGGATTCAGTCGGTAACATTAAACTGCTGGATTTTGGAATTGCAAAGATCCTTGAGCCGTCAAACCCTGGGCAGACGGCAAGGGGACATCATTTTTTTACGCCAGCCTATGCCTCCCCCGAACAGATGGATGGCCAACCGACCAGTACCAGCACGGATGTCTTCTCGCTTGGCGTGCTCTTGCATCAGCTTGTGACTGGTTTTCTTCCTGAGCGATCCAAACCTGGCCTTGAAACGAAGCTTTGTTCGGCTCTTTTCACCCGCAGGAACCAAGAGGAAGTCCGTGAGGGCCTTGAAAAGAGAAAAACGACTCGAGTTCAAGCCCGGCGATTGTGTCGATCAGGGATTGACAGTATCGTCGGTAAATGCCTCAAAGAAAGAGAAATGGATCGCTATTCAAATGTATTTTCTTTGAAGGAAGACATTGAGAGTTTTCTTGGCGGCTATCCCCTCAAAGCACGTCCAGAATCCGCATTCTCCCGTCTATGGAAACTGGTGAAACGCCATCGCATCGCGTCTGTTTCAATTGGGAGTCTGATTTTAACCCTCGCAACAGCATTTAGTGTTTCGTTTTTTCATTATTCGGTAGCCAAAAAAGAGCGGGACATCGCGCGTCAGGAAACATTTCGCTCAAATCAGATGATGGACCTACTCACCGAAATCCTGACCTCATCCGATCCCAAGAAATCCAAGGGGAAAGACCTTTCGGCGAAAGATGTGCTGGATAGTGGTGCAAGGAAAGTTCTACTTGACCAGGAAGGAGATCCTTTGGTTCGTTACGAACTGACCAAAGTCATGTTAAAGGTGTATCGCAATCTTGGGTTGTACGCAAAGGGCGGTCCCTCTTGGAATATGCCATTCGCCTCCAGGAAGAAGGGCTTAAAAACCCGATTGAACTGGGCAACATCTATCGTGAGCGGGGTTGGTTTGCCTTCTGGGAAGGTCTCGCAGAAGAGGGCGAAAGCTGGACTCGTAAAGCGATTGAAATCCACCAGAACGAAGCCAATGCCACCGCCCAAGTTGAACTCACACAGGATTTATTAAACCTCACCTCGATCTTCATCCATCGCGGTGAAACCGAAAAAGCCAAGGAGGTAAATGGTCGTGTCCTGGAGCGGATTGACAAGAAGCGCCACGAAGCAATGCGGCTTAGCGCCCTGAGTGACAAGGCGACCATTTCTCAAAATTTGGGGGATTTTGATACAGCGCAAGAAATCTATCGAATCGTGATTCCTCTCGCCGAAGCCGTTTATGGACCTGATCACTCCAAGCTAGCATTGTTGGCCAATAATTCCGCGGCTTTAGCCTATCGAAAAGGGCAATATTCGGAGGCCTTATCGCTGTTTAAAAAGGCGATTGCCGTAAATCGTGCCTTCTATGGTGTCGACAACACCCAGGTTGCCTTGGGACTATATAATTCCGGAGTCCTTCTTCTGAGGATGGGCCGTGACGAGGAAGCCTTAAAAGTCCTTGAGGAGTCACTTCGGGCACGCAATGAATTCAGCGGTGAGGACCACCTGACCACCTGGCAATCGCGCCAAAAAATCGCCGAGGCCTATTTGGGACTTGGCCGTATTCAGGATGCGAAACCGATCCTTGAACAATGTGCTCACTTTTTTGAACAAACATACGGCAGGAATCACATTCGAACCCAGTTTGTGTTATTGGAGCAGGCGCGACTCTACGCACTTCAAGGCGATTGGAACCGTGCTCGAATAATCGCCGAAGAGTGTCTGGCCTTCTTTTCCAAGAGAAAGCCCTCGATCTCGCAGGCTATGGCCAGGACATTTTTGGGATACGCGACCTGTCAATTGGGTGATCTAAAATCCGGGCTCAACATCTTGAAGACTGCGCATGATGAATTTCAAGCTCTTAATCAGACAGGTGACCCTCGATTGTTCCTCATTTCCAAATTGGACGAAATACACAGTTCAGATATGCAATCGCGCATTCAGGAGAAGTAAGATTCTATTAGGTTAACGTTTGCCCCCATAAATGACCCACTATTAAGGACAAATGAGATCCTCAGTGTTGATATACAGGAAGTCGAGGATATTTATCCAGCCGTCACCATTAGCGTCCATATCAGAAATCAATAGCCATTCAGGTGCGAGAAACCAAATATCCTGAATATCGTTACATTGATCGCCATTGAGGTTATATAGGTTTTGCCCATGACTGAGAATGACCATTTCTCTATGAAACAGCGTACCATCCGAAATTTGCGTTACATCCAGGTACAATTCCGTGGATTCGTCGATTATTGGCAGAGTAACTGGGTTCCCAGTCAATATGGATCCCGTGTTGGCGATGGTCCACTGGTATTCGAGGGGGCCGTCGAAGCAGAGCTCCGCCAGTGAGTAGGTGAGCTCAACAAGACCTTGAACACGATAGGGTTCCACAAGCAACCGCTTGATCCATTGGAGACCTTCTCTTAGATTGAGAAATACTTCACCTATAGTTAGCCAGTCTTATCTTGAGTCGATTGGCCTGTTTTTTGGGGAATCTGTGCAAAAATAGGTGTGTTAATTGAAATGGAGGAGGGATAATGACCATCGAAAGGGACAAAACTGCTGAGCTGCGTGCCGTAGCCACGGATCTTGATGGAACCTTGTTGAATGGATCTGGACAGGTAAGTGAACGCGATCTTACGACGCTTAAGCGACTGGGCGAGGAAGGCGTTTTGCGAGTAATCGCCACAGGGCGTAACTTGTTCTCATTTCGAAAGGTCATTTCCGTCGATTTTCCCATTGATTATGTGGTTTTCAGTTCGGGGGCGGGAAGTATGGAGTGGCCAACGCAGAGATTGCTAACTCGAGAAACCATTCCTGGCAGCCAGGTAAGATTAATCTGTGAACGACTTATTCGAATGAATTTAGATTTTATGGTTCACCAGCCCATACCAAAGAATCATTTTTTTGAATATCACCAGAGCAGTTTGAAGAATGCCGATTTTGAACGACGTCTTCAGCTCTATCGCTGTTTTCACCAGAGACTCCAGGCGCAGGGGCAACAATTTGGACCCGCTACCCAAATCATTGTCATTGCTGGGAACACGCCTTCCTCATTTGATCGTCTTCAGATGGCTCTTGCAGGTTTTAAGGTGATCCGGACGACCTCTCCGTTGGACCATCATTCGCTTTGGATTGAAATCTTTCCGGACCAAGTCTCCAAGTCGCAAGGCGTACAAAAGATTTGTGAATGGAAGGACATTTCGTCTGACCAGGTACTCGCGGTGGGCAATGATTACAACGATTTGGATCTTTTGAAATGGGCGGGCCGTGCAACGGTTGTCTCCAATGCACCAGAGGTTCTCAAGGAAGACTTTCAAACGGTCACATGTCACAATCAACACGGGTTTAGTGCTGCCGTTGATTCGGTCCTCGATTCCAAGAATTAGGTTTTTCTGGTTTCTATTTCGAACTCTTTAAGCCAATTTCTGCCCAACCGAGCTGATTGTTTGTGATATAACCTCACGTTCAATCGAATACGAGGTGATCCATTGACCCTAACAACCCTTTTTCAATGTCAATCCTTCCTGGTTCTTGTGTTGCTGACTTGTGGAATTGTTGCCAGGAAGAATCGCGCAGCGCACCTTAGGTGGATGATATGCGCCTTAATCCTTGATCTCGCCCTGGTTCTTCAGGTGGAGCTTACTCGAAGTGTGGTTCAGTCTGCGGGAACGCTGGAAACGAATACCCTTTTGACCAATATTCATATCGCGCTCGCCGTTGCCAATGTTTTCAGTTATATCATCACTATTATCACGGGTATTAGATTGGTTAAAGGCCATGCCGCCATTCGCACATTTCATCGCCGAGCGGGTTGGACCAGTTATTTCATTCGCATCTTAGTATTTGCAACAAGCTTCACAGCGAATGGGGTCATCAACTGACCACGCTCTTGAGGATTGGAGCCCAAACAGCCCTTTTCCTTGCCCGCTTGTGTTGAGATGAACTAGAATTTGGATCATGGATCGCTGCGAAGGCGGCCTGTCTTCCAATTTTTTCTTCGGAGTTAGTCATGTATGCAAATATCGACTTCAGCAAAATGAGCCTTATGGATGCTCTGGACCTTGCCAATTTGATCGAGGTGGAAGCCTATAAACGTTATCATAGTTTTGCCAACCAAATGGGAGGATCTCCTACTGGCGCATTCTTCCTAAAAATGGCGGAGAATGAGGAGAAACACGGAACCGAGATTTTTCAGAAACGCATCGCCAAATTTGGAAAAGCCCCTCGAAAAGTCAGTATCAATGACCTGTTTGATGTGGAGGCGCCAGAAGAAGGTGCGATTCGCAGTACCATGTCGGTCCTGCAGGCATTTGAGCTTGGAATGGCCGCTGAAAAGAAAGCCTATGACTTTTATGACGAAGCTCTGAAGTACATCACGGATCCAGATATAACGGAGCTGTTCACCGAGCTTCGTGAAGAAGAGGATGAGCACTACAACACCCTTAAGAAAATGAAGGGTGAACTGCCGTCCAGTGCAAGTATTGAAGGTGAAATCGATTACGACGAGACACCTTTTCTTTAAGACTTCAACTTCCTGCCTGCAGGTCATTGTCCGATAACAGCGCCAAATAAGAGGCATAGCGATGGGGGTGAATAATCCCCATACTCACTGCTTCGAAAACGGCGCAGGTTGGCTCATTGGTGTGCAGGCAGTTGGAGAATGGACATTCTCCTTGGATGGGAATGAACTCCGGAAATCCAAAACGAATTTCGTCTCGCGGTTGGCTGGGGGGCAGGAACTCACGAATGCCGGGCGAATCAGCGAGGTAGGCTTCGGGGCCAGTGGGAATTAACAACGAGTTTGAAGTAGTGTGTTTTCCCTGACCAGCGTGCGCTGACTTCGCGTACAGACAGATCTGCATGGGGACAGAGCGCGTTGATAATACTGCTTTTACCAACCCCGGATGCCCCGGTTAGCAAAGTGATCCCTGAAGCGGCATGCTCCCTCAGCTCATCAAGCCCGACTGCCTGTTTAGCCGAAATTCCGAGCACTTCGTAACCTAGATCCCGATAATAGCTCACCAGTGTTTCCTGTTCCCATTTGGGGTAGAGATCGACTTTGTTCAAGAGAATAATGGGATTGAGGCGATGAAGTTCACAATAGACGAGAAATCGGTCGATCATCCCCCAGTTCAGACCCGGCTTCACCCACGCCGCCACGATAAACACGCGATCAATGTTGGCCGCCATGACCTTCTTTCGGTCGGGTCGGCCGCCTGTAATTGCACGAGCAAACTGGTTATTGCGGCCTTGTATCCTGACAATCAGGCCTTCAATTCCACTTCCTTTGGCTTTGCGTTTCACGATTTCAACGCGATCGCCAATCACCGGCAGGTGATAGTCCGGGTTCGAATTGCGCCGAATATCGCCCTTGGGCTGACAGAGCATGATGTGCTCTTTTTTGCGACCGGTTTCGTCGATCCGGACGCGATACATGCGGTTATGGGTTTCTACCACTCGGCCGATCATGGGCCAATTGTCCCTAGAGGAGGCAGTCGGTAAAAACCAACTGCCTCCATAGGTTTGGTGATGACAGCCTTAAAAGAGGGCATGGGGCTTTTTACAGCAATTCCACGGCCATCGCCAAGCCGTTTCCTCCGCCCATGCACAATCCGGCCACACCTCGACTCAGGTCGCGTTGCTTGAGAGCATGCAGCAAGGTGACCAGGATTCGTGCTCCAGAGGCACCGATGGGGTGGCCTAGAGCGACGGCCCCACCATTGACGTTGACTTTGCTGCGATCGATTTTCAATTCATTGGTTACGGCGCAGGCCTGAACGGAGAAGGCTTCGTTCAGTTCGAACAGGTCAACGTTCTGTGGGTTCCATCCCGTCTTTTCAAAGAGCTTTGTGACCGCTGGTACGGGAGTCATCATGACCCACTCGGGCTCCAGTCCGCCGATGGCATAGTCTACGATTCGAGCCAGGGGTTTTAAGCCAAGCTCTTTAGCCTTTTCGGCGCTGGTTACAACGAGAGCTGCCGCCCCGTCGTTGACGCTGGGTGCGTTTCCGGCCGTTACCGTGCCACCTTTTTTAAAGGCGGCTCGCAGTTTGCCCAATGATTCTGCCGAAGTTCCTTTTCGAGGTCCTTCATCATGTTGAACAACAAGGGGATCCCCTTTGCGTTGAGGGACTTCAACGGTCACGATTTCTTCATCAAAACGGCCCGCCCCCATAGCCTCTAGGGCCTTCCTGTGGGATTCTGCGGCGTAGGCGTCTTGTTCGTCGCGGCCGATAGCATACTTTTCAGCAACAAGCTCTCCGGTGCTACCCATGTGGAAGTCGTTGTAGATATCCCATAGTCCGTCATTAACCATGGAATCCAGGACTTCCTGATGTCCCATGCGGTAACCCTGGCGAGCTTTTGGCATCAGGTAGGGCGACTGGCTCATTGATTCCATGCCACCAGCCAGGTATGCGTCACCGTCGCCGGCTTTAATTGCCTGAGCTGCCAGCATGACGCTCTTGAGGCCGGAGCCACAGACTTTATTGATGGTGAATGCACCCGCACTGACGGGAACACCAGCATGAATCGAAACCTGGCGGGCAGGATTCTGGCCCTGACCGGCTGGTAAAACACAGCCCATGATGGTTTCTTCGATCTGGTCCGCAGCGATGCCTGAGCGTTCGAGGGCGGCTTTGGCGGCGACGGTACCGAGCTGGACCGCGGTGAGAGAAGAGAGCCCGCCCTGAAACTTTCCTATTGGAGTTCGGGCAGCGCTGACAATGACGACTTCTTTAGACATACTTATTATTCCTTTTCTTGCTATTGAATTTGTTTTTCAATTTTTGCCTGTCCACCCAAATAGGGCTGCAGGGCTTTTGGAAGGGCGATGGTGCCGTCCTCCTGTTGGCCATTCTCCAGGATGGCGACCAAGGTTCGGCCTACGGCCAGGCCACTTCCATTTAAGGTATTGACGAATTGGTTTTTGCCATCGTGTTTGAAACGGATTTTGGCTCGACGTGCCTGGAAATCGGTAAACAGTGAACAGCTTGAAATCTCCCGGAATTTCTGTTGGCCGGGGAGCCAAACCTCGATGTCGTAGCATTTTGCGGCTGAAAAACTCAGGTCCCCCGAACAGAGTTGGACGGTGCGATAGGGCAGCTCGAGCCGTTCCAGGATTTCTTCTGCATCTTTTAGAAGCTTTTCAAGTTCTGCCTCGCCCGTTTCGGGGTGGACGAATTTGACCAGCTCCACCTTATTAAATTGGTGTTGGCGAATCAGTCCGCGTGTATCCTTGCCGTGCGCACCGGCCTCAGAGCGAAAACAGGGCGTGAAGGCCTGGTAGTTGATCGGGAGTTGATCCGCTTTAAGGATGTCGTCGCGGTGGATATTGGTGACGGGAACCTCCGCGGTGGGAATGAGGTAGTAATCGAGGCCTTCCAATTTGAAGACATCTTCTTTCATTTTTGGAAACTGGCCCGTGCCGAACATGCTGTCTCCGTTCACAATAAAGGGAGGCAACACTTCAAAGTAGCCCTGCTCGCGATGCACATCGATCATAAATTGGATCAACGCGCGCTCCAGTCGTGCCCCGTCGCCTCGAAGAAGGGCGAATCGGGCGCCAGTGAGTTTTGTGGCGGTCTCCATGTCAAGAATACCGAGTTGAGTGCCCAAGTCGACGTGATCCTTTGGCTCAAAGGCCATTTCGCTTGGATTTCCCCAGGCATGGACCTCAATGTTATCCTCTTCGGTCAAACCGATTGGAACACTGGGATGCAGCATATTGGGAATGCGCGAGACGATATCGAAGAGTTGGCTTTCGATGTCGCGGAGTTCGGCGTCGATCTCTTTGATTTCCTCACCTATGGCTGTGACTCGGGCACGGATATCCGAAGCATCCTGTCCTGCCTTCATCATGGCGCCGATCTCTTTTGAGGTTGTCTTTCGTTCGTTTTTCAGTTCATCTGATTTCTGGATCAGTTCTCTTCGTTTCACGTCCAAATCGGTGAAATCAGTGAGATCCAGATTGTTCTTTCTGTTTTTGAGCATGGTCTGGACCTGGTCCAGATTATCACGGATAAATTTGATATCTAACATGTCATGTTCTCCGAAGATGGTGACCTTTACTTTTGGCCCCGTTGCGTTAGGCCGACTATAGCAGAAAATAAAGGGCTCGTGTCGCTTCCCTAAAGGAACTCCCTTGTGGGGACAAAACTAGCCTGGGTGAGACGTTAAGCGGCATGGCCCATGGTTTCATTGGGAACGATCCAGAAAGGAGCGAAACCAAGGTGGGTTCCAAATCAGGATATAGACAAGGAAAAGGGCTGTCAGGGGCAGGAAGAATAGCAGACTGTCCAGAAGTAGGATCAAGCAGGCGATAAGCAGTCGCGTCTCAAAGCTCATGTTTTATCTCCGTTATAAGGTAGCCGTCACATGAATGATTCCAGGCATATCCTCGTCACGATTTACAGAAAAACCCGAGGCACCCATTCCTGTGAATTAAACATGAACGGGTGTCGTGCATTTCATATTCCACCAAAAACGGCTACAATAACACAGGGTTTTTGTGGCCCCGAAAGAGGTGGTACCTATGCAACATTTTAACATCGAAGAAATTTTAAAGATCGCCATCAAAATTGAACGCAATGGCAGGGCTTTTTATCTCAAGGCGGCCGAACTTTGTCCAGCGCATAAAATCTGGCTGACTCGACTTGCTGATGAAGAGATTGCGCATGAGAATATTTTTGAAATGTTCTTCCGCTCACTCGTCAAGAAAGACGAATTTGAACAGCCTTATGAAGATGCCGAAGACCTTGCGATGACCTACCTGCATGCGATTGCAGATTCAATAATTTTTAATTTGGCAAAGGATCCCGAAACCGCATTTTCCGCAAATCCGAATATTGACGAGATTATCGAAGATGCCCTGCGTCGCGAGCATGAAGCCATCTTGTTCTACACAGGCCTAAAAAATGCCTTGAAAGATGCCGAAACCCAAAAGCAGGTTGACCTCATCATCCGAGAAGAAATGGGCCATGTAGCCTGGCTGAAGGAAAAGCAGATTGAGATTCATGAAGAGAGCACGATCAAGGATCCCGAAAAGACCTATGAAGTGGTCATTATTGGCGGAGGTCCAGGTGGTGTCAGCATGGGAGCTGAGTTAGCAGAGCGAGGCCTCGACCCGTCTGAAATGCTCATCCTTGAATCGGCACCAAAGACTTCGTGGATGATCCGCAAGCTTTATCACGATGAGAAAATGGTTACGGCGAACTACAAGGGTAACCCGAGCGAATGCCACGGTGTGATGCGCATGAGAGACATGACCAAACAGAACACGCTACAAATGCTGGCTGATACGGTTTCCGACTATGGACTTAACGTCGTTTATGAGAAATTGGTGCATCGAATTGAGAAAGTGAAAAACCTTTTTCATATTCACATCGAAGACCATGTGATCAAGGCGCGCTACTGCGTGTTGAGTATTGGTGTCTTTGGGAAACCCAATCGTCCCGATTATAAAATCCCGGCTTCACTCAATGCGAAAACGCATTTCGATGTCACCTCAACTGCGGTCGAGGGCAGTGATGTGCTGGTCGTAGGTGGTGGTGATTCGGGTGCAGAGTATGCACATATTCTTATGGAAAAAGGCAACAAGGTTACGTTGTCCTCTCGGGAATCTGACCTCAGTTACATGAACGATGAGAATCGACGACGTACGGAGACGCTTGGGCTTGCGGGCGATATAACGCTTTTGGCTGGCAGTGATGTCGAAGCTGTTGCCGAGGAAGAAGGGAAGATCCGGGTCCTGTTCAAGGGAGAAGAGGTGTCATCCATCCTAGTCGACCACATCGTCTATGCGCTCGGTGGAACGACTCCAGCGAATTTCCTCTCCACCTGCGGTATCAAATTGGAAGATGGTCAACCGGTTCTGGCCGACGATCATGAGACCAATGTTCACGGACTCTACCTCTCGGGTGATTTGGCGGCACGTTCTAAATTTGGAGCGATTTCCACTGCTTTTAATGCGTCCTTTGATGTGGCCAATAGCCTCGCACCGAAACTGAACCTGAAACTGAAGGTGTGAACTTGGAGGCATCTGAGATCGAGCAGACTGAAAAAGAAACAGGGTTCGGGGTTTACCTGGGATGGCCAAAGGTTAAGACGATAGGCGTCCTCGCATTCCGAACCCTGGAGCGCCTTCTCGACACTGGCCAGTATCGTACGCTTGCCGTTATCATGGCGGGGTTACTCATTGCCTGGCATCTTTATACGCCAATTCACGAGCTTTTGCATGTTGCTGGTTGCGTATTCACCGGCGGAACGGTCGAAGAACTCGCTCTAAAACCCCAATATGGTGGGACCGTTCTGCAACATGTCTTTCCATTCATCACACCGGAATCAGATTACGCTGGCCAATTGACTGGGTTTTCGACACCAAATAAATGGTCCTATGCTGTAGTTGATTTTCTACCTTTTGTCCTCAGTATCCCTGCAGGCTTACTCATGGTTTGGTGTTATCGCAATCGCAATACCTGGCTCTTCGGGCTCGCCCTGATCCTCGCATTTGTGCCCATTATGTCGATTACAGGCGATTTCTTTGAAGGGGCCTCCCTGGTCACAAGTGAAATGCTCTCTTGGATGGAACCTTCTCTCGGGGATCGGTTTCTGATTAGCGACGATATGTTTAAGCTTGTAGGTGAGTTGATGGAAAATCAACAGATGACAGCCATGATTGGATTCATGATCGCTGTAACCTTCTTGCTAGGGACCACTTTCATCTATTTACTCATGTTCTTGCAGGGCTACCTGGTCCACAAACTGTATGGTGAAGACATTCTTTCAAAGCTTGCAAACGCTGGTGCAGATGAACGTGCCAAGGCAACGGCCTCCAAAGCGTCAACTGTGGCTACTTGAGGGCCAACTATGGGACATGGGTTGTGGCTTTCAATTCTGGTCGGATGTGGCGGATTCTGTGGTTCCATAACGCGCTATGGATTGAGCCTCTATGGCCAGAAATTCTCAATTGAATGGCCCATTGGAACCATGGCCTCAAATGTTTTGGGCTGCCTGTTGATTGGAGTCATCACGGCGCTCGCGTCGCGTGGCGAGTCTCTTTCACCTGAGTTGCGTCTGGCGCTGGCTACGGGATTCTGTGGTGGGTTCACGACCATGTCGTCGTTTATCTACGAATCTTCTGAAATGGTTCGGGTCAGCGAATATTTTCACGCGGCGCTCTATTTTTGTGGAACGCTGCTTTTATCGTTTGGGGCCTTTGTCGCCGGAGTGGCGATGATTCGCTTCCTGCGTTCGGGGGGTCTTTAATGGAACTTAAAGCATCAGCCAAACTCTTGCGGATCTTTCTCGGGGAGTCCGACAAAATAAAACACACTGCACTTTTTGAGGTGATCGTAACGAAGGCAAGATCTGAAGGCCTGGCAGGTGCGACTGCATGGCGTGGCATTATGGGTTTTGGGCCATCCAGTCGAATTCGAACTTCAAGAATACTTGACTTGAGTACGGATCTTCCCATTGTTGTTGAGATTACGGACGAAGAAGAAAAAATAAACGCGTTCCTGCCTATCCTCCATGACCTGTTCGAAGAGGCACGGTGCGGAGGTTTTATTACAGTGGAGAATGTCCAGGTCATTCGATATTTACACAGCCCGAATGCCTAGCAGTTTAATTGCCTATTGCTTCTCAGGAAGCGTTTC
>Ga0209692_10004237_pt1 | contig 13126 bp, 15 predicted proteins | sample tdDd472_FD_187129 | JGI IMG/M metagenome (GOLD analysis project Ga0209692, IMG submission 187129) | Marine sediment microbial communities from the Atlantic coast under amendment with organic carbon and nitrate - tdDd47.2 (SPAdes)... | ecosystem: Environmental > Aquatic > Marine > Coastal >...
ATTATGCAGATATACATTTTCCTTGCATGCAGATCTATGCCGGCATAATATTGATGCTGTGAATTGTAAAACCTCATTAAGCTTCCTCCTAAGGTTATTTTTCCAATTGCAGTAATTATACTGCGCCTGAAAGAGGGGGCTTAATGAGTATCAATCCGATGAAATTGACCGTTTTTTGGCATAGGATGTGCTCTACGCTCCGCTTCGATGCAAATCCAACGCCAACCCTTCGCTTCGCTACGGGACAAGCCGGCAAATTATCGGGGCGTTATATTCCAAGAAGGTATGGATCGGTTACAGTCCAGTAATTCAAATTGAAGATATACAATGATTCAACGTGATCAGGTTATTAAATAGAAATTTATTAGCTTTGTACTGGATAATACAAGAGGAATTTGAATGGCAAGAGTTGTTACACTATCGGAGTTAAAAAATATAAACCCTGATTCCATTAATGAATCAAGGAGTGTTGTTCAAAAAGCGCTGAAAAATTCACAACAAAGAATAAATAACAATAATAGTGTTTTTGTGTCCTATTCTTCCAAAGATTCTGAAACACTTCCAGCAGTTCTTAAAGTGATTTCGGGTCATGGTGGAACGCCTTATGTTGATAAAGCTGACAAACGTCTACCTGATAAATCTAGTAAAGAGACAGCTGATATTTTGAAGAAAACAATAATAGCATCGAAGAAACTTGTTGTCTTTGTTACAAGTAATACTAAAAATAGCAAATGGGTTCCATGGGAGCTTGGGATAGGAGATGGAGCAAAAAAAGAATATGATATTGCATTATTTCCATCTACTGAAAATATGACCGAAACAAAATGGTATGAGCAAGAATACTTTGGACTTTACCGGAGAATCTTATGGGGTAAACTTGAAGGTCAAAAAGATAGTGTTTGGATGGTGTATAATCTGTATACAAAAACTGCAATAGAATTAAGTAGATGGATAAAGGAATGATAAATGAGACATAATGTATTTATAAGTTATCATCACCATAATGATGAGAACTACAAACTTGAATTTGAGCGTCTTTTTGCTAATTCATATGATATCTTAGAAAGTCGCGCTGTTTCTGATGGTGATATAAATCCATATAATAGTACTGAAACTATACGGCAAAAAATTCGTGATGAGTTCATCCGTTCTGCTACAGTAACAGTTGTCTTAATAGGACGTGAAACCTGGAAAAGAAAACATGTTGACTGGGAGATTTCATCTAGTTTAAGAAATACGAGATTAAATTCTAGAACTGGATTATTGGGGATTATACTTCCTACATATCCAAGAAATAGTATTGATTCATACAACCAATATACAATCCCGCCTAGATTATATGATAATATTGAATCAGGGTATGCATCTATTTATAATTGGGATAATAATCCTTATAATGTTCAAAATTGGATACATGATGCATTTAAGATCAGAAATCAAAACCCTATAAACAATCGTGATTTATATCAACGGAACAGATCAGGAGATAGATGGTACTAATGAAAAATCAAATAGAAATTATTTCAATTGTAATAGATGAAAAGCTATCTTTAATAATATCAATTTCACCAATAATTATATTGATCGTAATCTTTTTCTCAATACTATTACTCCTTTTTACTAAGAAGATTAAACATTTCAAGCTTGAAAAATTGAACATCAAATTAGGGAATGTTGGTAGTGTGGATATTAAGCCTAACACTTATGATTTACAAATAGCACATAGAATCTGGACAGAACTGGTAACTCGGAAAGCAGCAATAGTGATAGATATTGAGAATGATGTAATTATTGAAATATACAATTCATGGTTTGAATTATTCAAACAGGTCAGAACATATATTTCCGAAATTCCTGCAGATATGGTTAAAAGTAATAAAAGTACCAGAAAAATTGTTGATGTTGCAATCGATACTTTAAATTTAGGACTCCGGCCACACCTTACAATGTGGCAGGCAAAATTTCGGTATTGGTATGAAGAAGCGAGTAAAAAGGAATCTAATATTTCACCTCAAGAGTTGCAAAAAAAATATCCAGAATACACTGCTCTGGTCAACGATATTATGAAAGTTAACTCTGAAATGATAGAATATGCAAATGAATTAAAAAGGCTTCTTACTTAAATCTACATATAATAATCAAATGAACGAAGGTAGAAATTTTCTGAGGCATATGTTCATCTCTTGCTTTCCAAGAATGAGTCAGCTTGTCATACGGGTATTATTTTTATCAACAAAAATAAGTTGTTTTATTTTGAATCTATATTATATGATAAGAAAGGTAATAATTCTAAGGAGAATCAATAAATGGGACAATCAATATTAGTATTTGTTAGTCACTCATCTGAAGATAAAGAGGCACTTATAGAACCCATAGTTAAAAACTTAGAAGATTGCTATATAAATGTATGGCTTGATAGAAGAAAGATAGTTCCAGGAGAAAATCTACGAAAGTCAATTTTTCGAGATGGATTAGATAAGGCAGATGTAGCGCTCATTTTTTTTACCGAAAATTCTCTAAAATCTTCTTGGGTTGATAGTGAAATAAAACATGTACTTAGAGAAGAAAAAAAGAAAGGAAATAATTTTGATATAAATAAGATTATTTCCATTTTTGATTCTCAATCCACATATAATGAAATCAGTGAAAGATATCCAGAATTGACTGATGATTTATTACATGTTATGCCCGCGGACTATTCTAAGATACAATTAGGACAATTAATATCAGCTATTTGGTCTAAATATTTATCATTACAAGGTGGTGATATTGCAGTTCAAAAACAATTATTAAGCAAGGACAAGGAACTATTTCAAAAAGATATACAACTTCAAGAATTTAAAGAGAAAGTAAAATCGTTAAAGGAAAAAAACAACAATTCAGCATTATATGACGAATTTGATTTACTAATAAAATCTGGGAAAATTACAAATTTCATAAATGATATGAGTATTTTGAATTCATCTTCCATTGATCCTGATTATGTTAAAGATTTACCTTCTGCAAGAGCTTTTGGATTAGTGATTCCAGATAATTCAGGCTGGTTCGAAATAACGGAGAAAGGAAGAGATTTATATAAATGGTATTTTCTCAATAATAAGTAATTAAAAGGAGATATTTTGGATTATGAAATAGGTGATGTTGTATTATTGAAAAGTGGTGGACCTGCAATGACTGTTGATATGGTAATTGATAATAATTCAAAAGGACCTCTATTAGTAATATATAATCAATTAAGAATGAGAGGTTTTACTGGTTCTGCAATTCTTTGCAAGTGGTTTGATGAACCAACTAATAGTTTCAAGCAAGATTATTTTAAAATTGAAATGATTAAAAAAAAGTAACAAATTATAAAGTTAAATAATGAAATGACTCTACTTTTTTCATTTTAATTTCTAACCACTTTAACTGATTGAAATCTAAAAATCAGAATATAACACATATAAGCCCCCGCAAAGTCAATAGACATAATAGTTCCGGCCCCGAAAAATCGTTTCCATGATTTTTGAATTGATCCGGAACTATTACGCCACCTGGTTCGGAATTCTTATTTTTTATTTCATCCCAGGATCTGTATCAAACACATATAGACGGTCTTCCTCGAAGGAGCCGTAGAATTAACTCGGTACCTAAAAAGCCTGATTCAAAAGAAGGTAGTTTGCATAAAACAACTATAGTTACTGGAGCAGGTCAGTTCAGGACAGATCACGGAATACTTCCTGGTCAATACAACTATGTAAAAAGGGAAAAGTGTACACATCCAATCAATCGATATGAAATCGCGAAGTCGAGTATGATGCTGCTGGCAGTCAAAAGCTGCAATCCCTCACCGCATCCAGATCTATCACGCTAATGTTTCAGTTATATGTACAGCTTGCATACACTATCCCTAATAAAACTTTGCTTCAATAAATGGCTCCTTTCTTCTCAACATAAAATAAACGGTTCTTCCCAGTTTTTGAGCAAGGAGTGATAGAGCTTTTGCTTTTCCATATCTGCTGGACAATTTCTGATAGAGATCTTTACCTAATTGATTATTCCGAAGAAATAGAACTGCAGCTTCTGAAAATGCCCATTTTAGATGAGAGTTTCCGATTTTATTATGACCGCCTTTCACCTTCTTTCCGGCTGATTCGTGCGAGCATTTGACCAGTCTGGAATAGGAGATAAAGTTTCCAACCTTTTCAAAACGGCTGATATCATAGATTTCATATAAGATTACAAGCGATAATATCGGACCAATTCCGGGAACTGTTCTCAAAAGAGTATAGGCCAATGGATCATGATGCTTGGCATTACGTGTGATTTCATATTCAATGCCCCGAATAAGCTTATGGTAGAAATCCAGAAGATCAATATCTATTTGAACACTCCTTTGAACATAGCAGTTTTCAAACCGTCCAGAAATTTCCCTTCTATTTGCTGGATGAACCAGGTTTTTGGTAAATGGAGAGTAGTTATATTGAGTGTTGGTGTTCTGGATATGACCAATCAATTCCGATTGATGGTGGACAAGATATTGTCGTCTGCGAAGTAGATCTCTGGCAGCTCTCATTTTCTCCGGATAGACATAAGCCATGGGGAACATCCCTCCCCGAAGCATTGTGGCTATTTTAAATGAGTCTATCTTATCATTTTTTGTTTTGCCTCCATGGATTGCTTTCATGTAGAGAGCGTGACCTAGAGTAAAAGGGATATTATTGTTGTGACAATAGTCGGACATCCAATACCAGGTGAAGACGCATTCAACACCTACGATGACATCAGGCCTATAGGGATCTAGAGCTCGCTTTAAATGATCAGGATCTGCAATTAGGTCTCTGTGGTAGACGACTTCCCCATGAGAGTTGATTATGCAGATATACATTTTCCTTGCATGCAGATCTATGCCGGCATAATATTGATGCTGTGAATTGTAAAACCTCATTAAGCTTCCTCCTAAGGTTATTTTTCCAATTGCAGTAATTATACTGCGCCCGGAAGAGGGGGCTTAATGAGTATCAAAAGTTTTGAACCCGACAATCCTGTTGTCATGAATACTGCTATTTCTGCTGCGCAGGCAGTATTCACGCCAACGGGCGGTTTGCGGGTTAAAACGACGTTACCTGGCCCGTAGGGCTGAGAATCAATTTTTTGCAATTATTTCATTTTTATTAAATTCAGTAACATATTAGGAAAATATAACCTCCGGTAAGAAGAAAATTAATCAGGAAAAAATCGTGACAATTATTATAAAGCAAACAATCACCGAATTTTAAAATCAGATATGGTGTCCTTTATTTATTAATTTTTATAAACCGAATTTTTTAAAATGACATGCTTTTCTGAAATCGGAACACGGAACAGATTGGAGATTATAATCAAAGAAACAAAATTTCTATAAAAACTATTCATATTGACTGTGTACCATAATTGCGGTACACTTTGTGTATGGTCAAAGATTTTGAGTACATAATCTATAAGGGCAAATATTTCTCTATTGAATGGTATTATTCTGAAAAAGGAGATAGTCAACCAAAAGAATATTATGACGAATTAGATGTGACTTCACAGGCTAAATTCCTATATTTAGTAGAACGAATGTCAGATCATGGCAAAATTTCTAACAAAAAGTTATTCAATACAGAGGGAGATGGGTTATTCGCCTTCAAGCCTCAACCGGAGAGATTTTTAACTTTCTTCACAAAAGGGAAAAAGCTAATTATTACTTCGGCATTCCGGAAGAAAACACAAAAACTACCTAATAAAGAAAAAAAGAAAGCTCTTAAAATAAGAATGGATTATGAAAATCGAATAGAGACGGGGGATTATTATGGAGAATAAACAAACAACGTACGATAGATTTATGGCTGATCCTGAAAGAAAAGCAGAGTATGAAAAAGGATATAAAGAATTCCTTTTAACAGAAATGATTTGTGATGCAATGGAAGAACAAAATTTATCAGTAAGAAAATTAGCCTCTTTAGCTCATGTATCCAAAACGACAGTAATGCAGTTACGTACTGGAGATGCAGAAAGTGTAACATTAAAGAAGCTTAAACAGATACTAAAAGCCTTACATCTGGAATTGGAAATGACATTTTCACAAATGAAACAGCCCTCAGTGATTTAATTTTATAATAAATCATATAGCCAGTTCTTACAAAACTACTAATGAAATATATTAACAGGTAACAAAGGATTTGCACCAGATTTGCCTTTGTCATGAATCCCGCTTTTTCAGCTTCGCTGGCGGGATTAACGCCAAGCACGGCAAACAGGTGAAATCGACGTTATATTTTTGAGGGTACGAAGGAAAAAAATATGAATAAAAATAAGATTGATAAAATCATTGACTTCTATACAATAGGGGGTGCATATACTGGTATTTATTTCACTCTATCTGGTACTATATCAAGTTTTTCAAAACTCAGTGCACTACAAATATTTATAATGTTATTTACTATGGTTTTATATTCTATTGGTATCATTGCTGTCTCTACTAAAAATACATTAAAAATACGATTACTACTTACCTATTATTTTATTCAATTGTTTTATTTCAATTTCCAGAATTTCACAATGAAAATTAATCATGGTTTAGATTGCTATTTCGGCTATAATATAAATCAAAAAAATGGTTTTCAACTAAAATCCATTTTTGATATTTCAGAATCCTACTTTCATATTAATATTTTTGAAAACTCAGAAAGTTCTGGTCTCTACATTAATTTAATCGTTTTACTTATCATTACTTACATATTCTTAGAAAAAAGGATTAATCGCCAGAAGATAATGACATAATTATATAATCCAAAGCTCTCTAAATTCTTATATTAAACTGTTTCAAAACTGCATCCGTGCAGTTTTGAAAATTGAAACAAATTCGTCGAACTCATCACTTAACATGGTTTGACCTCATCCCTAAATTGGACCACTTCATAAATTACTTTCAGCTGAAATTGACCTTCACCCATATTCTGGATCGGCGACTTTATAGAATTCCAAATCTTTCCCTTGCATGCAGATCTAAACCGACACTAGGGGCGGATTATTGCTTTGTTTGAACAATTTCCTTTTTCAAATTCAGAACATAATTAATTTTCCTTCGGAAGATGAAGAAAAAATAATAAAAGATTCAACAGGATAGTATGTAAACGCAATTCCTCAGACTGTTGACAATTAAACCATTTTAAATAATTATAACAAAATGAATTACATGAACATTGCTACATTCACAAAGAAGTCTCTTAAAAAAAACAAGAAGAACTCGTTGTGTCTGTGGGGATATAGCATGTAGCTATTTAATGGTTTGTAAATTATGCCCCGCTTTTTGCGGGGCTTTTTTTTTCTTTGGAGGTAATAAATGATCGGGATCAATGATCAAATCTTAGTAAGACAAAATAAACTCAAGACAATTGTAAATTCAGGGAAACTGGCTTACCCACACAAATTCGAACAGAAACAAACCATTAAAGAAATAAAAGATAACTTTAATGCGTATCTAGACTCAGCACAATCAATAAAAACAACTGGTCGTATATCCAGAATTGCTCGTAAGGGGAAAATATCATTTTTTGGAATACTTGATGATGGATGGGAAATTCAGCTTATTTGCTCGCGTGATAAAACTGATGACTATACGGATATAAAATTATTGGACCGTGGGGATTTCGTAGGAATAGATGGTACATGTTATGTAACGAATTCTGGAGAGTTGTCAATCTATGTCTCGAAATATGAAATTCTTTCAAAAAGCTTGCGGCCTTTACCCACTCCAAAAACTGTCATAGATAAAGATGGAAACAAAATGGTGTATGATGATTTCTCAAATAAAGAATTGCGTTATAGAAATCGGTCGCTTGATCTTATTCTTAATAAAGAAACCAGAAATACTTTTATAACAAGAACTCGAATAATTTCTTCAATTAGAGAATATTTAAATAATAAAGGATATTTAGAGGTTCAAACTCCTATACTTCAAAATCAGTATGGTGGGGCGAATGCTCAACCATTTTTAACAAAATTTAACTCATTAGATATGGATGTCTTTCTTAGAATCTCAAATGAACTTTATCTAAAACAATGTATAATGGGCGGATTAAATCGAGTCTATGAAATTGGGAAAGATTTCAGAAATGAAGGCATAGACAGAACTCATAATCCAGAGTTTACAATGATTGAGTTTTATGAAGCTTATGCGGATTATAAAGATATGATGGTACATTTTGAAAATATCTTTTATGAAACAGCAATGAAATTATTTGGAACTTCAGTAATTACTTATGAAGGAACATCAATTGATCTTCAAACTCCTTGGAGAAGAATGACATTCTTTGAAGCGATTACTACATACACAGAAATATCTCCTGAAACTTGCTCAAGAGATGAGTTATTATTGTTCTTGGAAAAGGAAGAAATTGAACAAAACTCTGAAGATACAATGGGAGAGTTGTGGATAAAAGTTTTTGAAGAATTAGTAGAATCAAAGTTAATACAGCCACATATAATATATGATTATCCTAAAGAATCAACACCACTTTGTAAATCTCATCGAGATAATCCAGATCTTGTTGAGCAATTTGAACCTTATATTAATGGTTGGGAAATGGGAAATGCATACACTGAATTAAATGATCCAATTAGACAACGTCAATTATTCTCTAATCAATCCGATAAAGGGCGAGGTGGTGAACAAGATCATCCAATTGATGAGTCATTTCTTGAAGCTATGGAATATGGAATGCCCCCAACAGGAGGTGTTGGTATCGGCATTGATAGACTGGTTATGCTATTTACTAATTCAAAACATATAAAAGATGTAATTCTATTTCCTTTAATGAAGTAGCTGATTATTGGGGGGTAATACCCCTTTTTTATAATTTAGATGTATATCAATGAGGAAAATGTGGGAGTTTTATCTGAACTAAAGTATTTATATAGGGAATATTGTAATCAAGGTTGATTCTGTAAATACTTTTTTACAATATGAGTTATGTCCGGGAGGACTGAAAAGCACTGCCCTTCATCATTTGAAAGTATAATAAGAACTAAATCGTCATCAATGTACCTACGTATATATGAAGAAAAACCATTTATTCCTCCACCATGTTCAACTCTCTTAGAAATGCTCTTGCTTTCATAAATCTCCCATCCATATCCATAAAATCCAATATGCGGAGTAAACATAGAGGTTATGGATTCTTTTTTTACAATTTTTTCAGTGTACAATGAACGATCCCATAAATAGAGATCTTCCACTATTGTGTATAAAGCCCCTGCTGCATGTGGAATTGACATATGAATATAATCTGCATTTTTTAAGCCACCGTGTGTATAACCACTAGCTCTATTTTTTATTATCTCTTCATTGTGATCATAACCGGTGTTAACCATACCAATCTTTTCAAATATATGTTCGCTGAGAAAATCGTCATATTTCATATTAGAAACTTTTTCAATAATATGTCCAAGTACAATGTAACCGGAATTTGAATAGGAGAATGCATTTCCTGGAGTGAACTCTAAGGATCTATTCATAAATATTGACATTATTTGTAATAGAGAATGTTTTTTAGTCATTATTTCAGTGTATTCCGGGAAAGAAGTAAAATTAGGAATTCCTGATGAATGAGTTAGAAGATGATGGATAGTTATTTCATTCCATGATTCAGGACAATTCGGAATATATTGATCAATATTATCTGAAATATTAAGTATTCCTTTTTCCTGCAGTATTAAAATTGCCATCGCTGTAAATTGTTTAGTTATGGAACCAATTCTGAATTTAGTATTTGAATTATTATAAACCTCGTGTTCATAATTTGCCATTCCATATCCTTTACTGACAAGAACCTTATCTCCTTGTGCAATAAGTATTGATCCATTAAAGGAATTATTTTTACCTCTTGTTGCCATATAAGAATCTACTTCTTTCTCAATGACGATAGAACGACAACCTGAGAAGATAATGATCAATAATGTAATAAATAGAAATTGAAGAAAAACAGAATGTTTTTTACTCATTTTAGCTCCAGCTACAAATTAAAATTCAATCTGGTAATATTAACATTATTATGTATTAACGAAACAACTATTTAAAATATTATTCCTCTCTTTTACAATACTAAAGACTCTTCAGAATAGAACAGACCTCATCGATCTCTTCTGTCTCATCTAGATTCCACAAATTATAGTTAATATTGTAACTATTTAAAATCGTATTAGTTTTACTAGCATATACGCTGGAGCTTTTATGAAATCGAATATACTTAAAATCCTCTATAGAAAATTGACATCTCTGGAATAAGATATAGCGATGGGAATTGGTAAAAGTATTAATCCCGGATGGTTCCGTCGCAATATCCAGGCACTTATAATTTCTCTTACCTTGCATGTTCTGTTATATGGAATTGGTTACCTTATTCTGGACAGGAAGAACGTTATTGAAAGTGAATTACCTGTGCCACTGGCAATCCGGTTTGCAGCTCCACAAGAAGTTCTTCCTTCCGTTCCAGAACAGGACTCTCAAGATTTTATCGAGACAAGTCAAACAGAATTTTCTACAGAAGTTCCGGTAAGCATAGACGAGGAACAGGTCAATAAACAGATATCAAAGGATGCCGCTGATTTTGCCGAATCCGTCCTACAGCCTTGGGAGATTGATGTGCCTCCCGCACTAACTGTGCCGGGTATTATTGGTGTCGAAAAGGATTTTTCCCCGTTACTCGACGCATTACCTCTTGTTGCATCCATTTATTTGAGTGAGTTAGGGCGTCCCTTCTTGATTCTATATGATCCGATGCCAAACAATGAGGCTCTCCGCAGGTTGAACACTTTCTTCGCATCGTCAACTTTTTCTCCTGCAATGGTTCAGAATCAACCAGTGCCTTCTCTATTGCATCTCCCTCTCTCTGTAAAGGGATTGTCACTATGATGATAAAACAAACACTTGTAACATTCGTTTTTCTTTGCTTATCACTGACTGATCTCGTTGCCCTGGAGTTGTTCGTTTATCCTCAAAAGACGCCAATAGGTGGAATGAATTTTTCAAAAGGCGTTGTTATCGTTCGGGAAACAGGAGAAATAAAGAGCCTTTCTTCAGGTGGCTTGTGCACGATTGAAGTATCCTCCGGCTTTGAGCAGATAACAGTTGATGTTTTTGTGCCGGGCTTCCAGGCTGCCGGCGGTGTTTTTGATGCAATGGCAACTGTTAAACTGCCGCTAATTCTCCAGAGCTTTGTAGGAGATGAGGTGGTCATTGATTTAGGGGAATCAGCTGCGATGGTGTTATCTGCAAGGTCTGTGTTAACGGACGCAGATAAACAAGCAGAAGAGAATCATAATACTCCGTCCGATACAGCTCAAGCGACCATAAATCCCTTTTATATTATTGAATTAATTGTCGGAAAGAGTATGCCGGAGATACTGGGACTGGATTAAAATAAAATTTTGTATTTCTACGTCCGACGGCAGATTCTTTTCGGAATTTTTCTGATTGTTCCTTTATTAACCTTTTTGTCTTTACCATTTGTTCAAATGCATACTCTTGGTATTGGTTCTGACTTCCTGTTGACACTGTATTACAATGAAAAAATACTCATTTATACAGGGTTGGGAATTGATGTACAGTTCCAATTTCCATTTGGCGGCCATGATGAAGAGGATATTCCAGGTACTAGTGATCCATTTCCCCTTATAGGTGGATCGGTGGGGATTATGTTCGGTGTCGAAGTTTTTATTAATGAGCATTTAGCTCTTTACAACGATTTTGGGATTTTCTGTGACGCCACGCTGGGGTCCAGCGAAAGCGGACTGGGATATAATGAAGATTTTGATGCTTCAATTGTAGCAGGTATTGCCAGCATTTCTTTGGGCATTGTTTTTTATGTTAAATAACTCCTGTTTTTCATAGGAATGCTTCCATTCCGCATAGTAAGTAATGGAGAAACAATATATTTCGATTTACTTTTCCGAATGATGGTTTGATAATAAACTCATAAAATCAGGAATTCTAATAAATTCTTTAACTATGATGAGGAAAAATGGAAATAATAAATGAAATTATAAAAGACTATCAATCTGAAAATTCTCCTGGTTTAGCAATAGCTTATATTAATCGAGACGGAACAGTCATTCATAGTTGTGGTGGATATGCAAATCTGAATGAAAATATCCCGGTTGCAAGTACTACTAATTTTAATATTGCATCGGTTAGCAAAACTATAACGGCAGCAGCTATATACCTTTTATATAAGAACCATAAAATATCTTTGAGAGATTCTGTACTGGACTACATACCTGAATTAGGAAATTCATACCAGGAGGTACAGATATTGCATCTTATAAATCATAGTTCAGGGATAAAAGATTATTACAAACCCTTATCTGATTCCGGAAAAAATGTTTTCAATCGCGATGTAATCAATTTTCTTATCGAACAGAATCAACTAGATTTTGAACCAAATACCAATATTGATTATATTAATTCCGGATATGTATTGCTGGCAGAGATTATTGCCAGAGTCAGTGGTCAAAGCTACCCTGATTTTTTAGAGTCAAATATTTTCCAACCCCTGGGAATGGATAACACATTTGTTTTAATCGATGAAAATTCACCTGTCTCTGAGCAATCAGAAGGGTATTTCTTCTCCGGGAATGGAATATTTCCGGTAAAAAAATCCTTGTATACATGTGGAGATAGCAATATTTATTCAAATCTGGAGGATATGATAATTTGGATAAAGACCTTCACAGGAGATCAATTTTTTTCAGCTGTAGATAAAAAGTCTTTATTCCAAATACATCGGTTAAAAAATAACAATGAAATTGCTTTTCGATCCGCCTGGATTCCCCGCAAAAATGATGGAAATGATGTTCTGGAAATTATTGGCGGTGTTCCCGGCTTTGGTTGCTTAATCGCAAATTATATAGATGCGGGATTTGGATTTGTGCTTTTAACAAACAACAATGATCAAAAGTTATGGGGTAAAACTCTGGAAAAACTATATGATAGAATTGACCGTTATTAGTGCTACTTATTAATTATTTTTTCCAATGGTTCTCCTCAGTATTCTTCTGTAGCCAGAATTCCTTTGGGCTTTTGTTCATATGCTTTTTAAAAGTTCGATAGAATTGAGCGTAACTG
>Ga0209692_10004246_pt1 | contig 13107 bp, 8 predicted proteins | sample tdDd472_FD_187129 | JGI IMG/M metagenome (GOLD analysis project Ga0209692, IMG submission 187129) | Marine sediment microbial communities from the Atlantic coast under amendment with organic carbon and nitrate - tdDd47.2 (SPAdes)... | ecosystem: Environmental > Aquatic > Marine > Coastal >...
CAGCGCGTGGCCGGCCTTGTGGGCGGCTTCCAGCCGGTCGGTGTCCGCCTCGTAGAGGAAGACCTGGGTCTTGAGCACGTCGGCGGCCTGGCGCGCGACGCCCGCGTCGTCGCCGAGCAAGAGGTCGAGCAGGACCTCGACCGAGGGGCCGCCCTTCATGTGCGAGAGCAGCTCGAAGGCGAACTCGGGCGTGATCTCCTTCACCGCTTCCTTGCCCTGAGCGATCGACTTGAGGAACTGCGCCTTGACGCCCGCCGCGCTCGTCGTGCCCGGCAGCACGTTGTAAATGAAGAAGTTCAGCGAGCCCTCGCGGTGCTCGTGCCCGGTGTCCTGGATCTGGGCGATCAAGACCTCGACGAACTCGGCGTCCTCAATGGGCTTGGGGTGCAGCCCCTGCTGCTTGCGCGCTTCGATCTGGGCGAGGTAGTCGGCGTAGAGGCTCATGGTCGTTTCCTAGGAGTCGAGCGGGCGGGCGGGTTGGGCCGCGCGCGTGGCTCGTGGCGAATTGGATCGCCGAGACTGTAACTAGGGGCGCCCCAGGAGCCAAGCGAGGTGGGGCGCTCTCCAGGCGAAGCTGGCGAAGGCGGCGCGGAGCTCGTCGGGTCCTGCCTGAGCGACCTCGCCGTGCGCCAGCACCACCCGCTCGAAGTCCCAGCGCTCGCAGATCCGCGCCGTGGTGGCCTGAACGCGGGCTCAGGCCCCCAGGCGTGCCCGCCCCAGGTAGCCCTCGCGCGCGAACCAAGCCACGGCGTCGGCCACCGACTCGCGCAGGGGTCGGCGGGGGAGCTCGAGCTCGCGGAAGGCCTTCTCGCAGCTCGCGCGCAGGCCGAGGCGCGTGATCCGCAGCACCTCCGGGGTCAGCAGGGGCGGGCGGCGTCGCAGCCGGGCCAGCCGCGGCTCGGCGCGGGCCACCAGCCCCGCCACCCGATCCGGGAGCCACACCACCGGCTTGCGCTGCCCGGCGACCTCCAGCGCGAGGTGCGTCAGCTCGCTCATGTGCGCGTTGCGGTTGCCCAGCAGGTAGACCTCGCCCGCGGGTCCGCGCTCCATGGCCAGCACGTGCCCGCGCGCCATGTCGCGCACGTCGCCGACGTTGCTGAGGGTGTCGAGCACCGGGGCCACCGGGAGCGTCAGCGCGGCCACCAGCGCGCGCCCGGTGGGGGTCGGCCCGAGGTCGCCGGGACCGAGGGGACCCGTCGGGCACACCACCCGCAGGTCGACGCCGCGGCGGGCGAGCTCGAGGGCGACTCGGTGGCCGTCGTACTTGCTGCGGGCGTAGGGGTCCGCCGTGGGGCCGAGGGCGAAGGCGCTCTCCTCGGTGGCGTCACGGGTCAGGCCCTGGCCGCCGAAGGCCGCGATCGAGCTGGTGTGCACCACCCGCGCCCCGGCCTCGCCGGCCTCCTCGAGCACGATCCGCGTGCCCTCGACGTTGACCCGCTGCATGCGCGCCGGGTCGCGGCTGCCGATCTCGAACACCGCCGCGAGGTGGAACACCCAGCCGCAGCCGGCCACCGCGGCGCGCACCTGCGCGCGCTGGGTCACGTCGCCGGGCAGCTGCTCCACCGGCAGGCCAGCCAGGTTGCGCAGGTCCGAGCCGGGGAGCACCAGCACCCGCACCTCGTGCCCGTCGGCGAGCAGCGCGCGCACGACGTGGGAGCCAATGAACCCCGCGCCGCCGGTGACGAGGGCGCGCACCTAGCTCCCCGTGTGGTCGATCGCGAAGAACAGCGCCAGGCGGTGCTCGCCGCGGGCGCGGAGCAGGGCCGGGCCGAGGAACAGCCCCGGGCCGACCTCGCGCAGCTCGTCGCGGATTCGACGAATGAACCACGGGTTCTGCGGGAGGTCGTAGTCGAGGAGCACGCAGGGCTCGCCGTCGAGCACCGAGGGCTCGATCCGGGTGGTGAACGGATACCACTCGCGGCGCCCGAACAGGCGCACGCGGTTGATCCCGCGCCCCGCCTCGTCGCCCTCCGAGGCGAAGCTCTTGCCCGCCCAGGGGAAGGCGCGCTCGGAGGCGGCGAAGCGGCGCACGGCGCGCCCGAGCAGCCCGCGGCCGAGGCCGCTGACCGCGAGCATGCGCCCGCGCGGGGTCCCGTCGAGGTCGGCGAGCCGTGGGAGGGAGCCGCGGCGATAGCGCTCCTCGAGGGCGGCCAGGTCGAGCCGGGTCAGCTCGTCGAGGCTCGTGGGGGTCAAGGTCTCGATCACGTCAGTCCTCCTGGGGTGGGGTGAGGGCGTCCCAGCAGCAGGCCTCGGCCTGCGCCAGCGCCTCGTCGGTGAGCTCGAAGTAGCCCTGGCGCGCCGCCTTGACCAGGCCGACGAAGGCGCCCCAGATCATGGCGATCAGCACCTCCGGCGGCCCGGCGCGGAGCACGCCGCGCGCGGCCGCCTGCTGCACGAGGGTCACCACCGGCTGCAGCGCCATGCGCTCGAGGGCCAGGCTGCCCGCGTCGAGGTAGGGGGCGTGGTGGTGCAGCTCGAGGAAGGCGAAGCCGTCCGTGTGCTCGCGGGCGAAGGCCCCCAGCCGCCGCCAGATCGCGCCGAGCTGTTCGCGAGGGGGCTCGGCGAAGGGGAAGTCGTCGAGCAGGTGCGAGATCAAGCGCGTCTTCCACTCGCGGTAGAGCACGTTGACCAGCTCCTCCTTGCTGGCGAAGTGGCGGTAGATCGTGCCCGCGGCGACCCCGGCCTCCTCGGCGATCTTCGGCACCGCGACCCCGAAGAAGCCCCGCTCGGCGAACAGGCGGGTCGCGCTCTGGAGGATTCCTTCGCGGGTGGTGGCAGCTGGGATCATGTGAATGATCATTCACGCCCTAGCCCATATTGTCAAGGAGTCGCCTTGATTAGCTCTTGGGCTCCATGTGACTATGAACGAACACTCTCGTCGCAAACCTGAACGCAATGCGTCAAGTCTCCACCGACACCCACCACGGGCGCGGGACTTGGGCGCGGTCTGGGGTTCGCACAGCACTCCAGCGGAATGGACGAGCGCCTGCGTGAGCCCCAGCGGCCGCGGAGACGCCCCTGGAAGCGAGAGGACCTCCCATGACCCTGCGAATCAAAGCCTTGCTGCTCGCCGCCGTGCTCCTGCTGGCCTCGGGCTGCGGGACCGTGTGCAACCTGGCCTTCGGCCCCAAGCCCTACGGCGGTGTGCGGGCCGACTGCTTCATGGCAGGGGAGTGCGTCGACGAGCCTCAGACCGTGCCCTTCGCCCTGTTCTGGCTCGCTGACCTCCCCTTCAGCCTGCTTGGCGACACCCTGACCCTGCCCTACACCCTGGGGGATCACGATCCGCACCCCTACAGCGCGCTCTGATCGCCTCAAATCGTTGCGGTGCATCGGTTTCGCGTCTCATCTCACGGTCACCCAATCTGGGCGCTGGTGCTGTTACGTCTCAGCTCGAGAGCCGAAACAGACAAAACCATTACGCTTATAGCTTTTCGTTCTCTCCTCGGCCTGGCCTTGCGTTTGCAATACGGGTCACTGGAGTCGATAGGGATATGCGTAGTGGTTTCTGTCTGTTGTTCGCCGGCTGCCTCAGCGTCGCGCTGGCGGAGGCGCCCCCCGTGCCCCTCGGGCAACGCGAGGGCCTCGACCGCAGCGACGCCCAGCGGGTCGACGCCGACCCCACCAACGGCCAGCTCCGCTACCGCCACGTCGACCTGACCCTCGGCGCCGGCGACCGCGCCCTCGAGCTCAACCGCACCTACCGCCCCTGGAGCGGCTCGCCCCAGGCCTTCGGCCTCCACTGGGCGAGCGTGCTCACCGCCCGCCTCCAGCCGCTGCGCGACGGCAGCTACGCCTTCCACGACGCCGAGGGCCTGACCCGCCTGTTCGTCGCCGACGGCGCGACCCCCCACCGCTTCGTCGCCACCCACGGGCGGCTGAGCGCCCTGACCCAGGACCCCAACGGCTTCTCGCTGCGCGGCCTGGGCGACGAGCGCCACTACCGCTTCGACCGACAGGGCAACCTGATCCGGATCGAGGTCGGCGGCGCGCGCCACCACTTCCACCGCGACGGCGCCGGCGCGCTGACCGGGATCAGCGGCCCCTGGGGCGAGGTCCGCGTCGAGCGCGACCCCCGCGGCGGGATCGCGGCCCTGATCGCCCCCGGGCAGGCCGCGCGCTACGCCTACGACGGGCTCCTGCTCACCGAAGCCGACTTCGGCGGCCGGCACCTGGCCTACGGCTACACCCCCGACGGACTCCTCGACGACCTGGCCGACGGCCAGGCCCGCGTGCTCTACGACAGCCTCGGGCGCGTGGTCCGGCTCTTCGGCGCGATCGAGACCACCCGCCTCAGCTACCTCGAGCTGAGCGACGCCCTCCAGGTCGAGGTCCAACGCCGCGGGCAAACGACCACCGTGGTGACCTCGGCGCGCGAGGTCGTGCGCACCCCGGCCGACGCCCCCCTCGCCGCCCAGACCGAGCGCTACGACGACCGCGGGCTGCTGTGCGAGCTCGCCGGCCCCGAGGGCGACGAGCGCCTCGTCTACGACGAGCTCGGGCGCCTGGTCCGCGTCGAGACGCCCAACGGCGCGACCGAGCTGAGCTACGCCGACGCCGCCGCCGAGCGCCCCCAGACCGTCCGCGCCCCCAACGGCGCCGTGAGCAGCTTCCGCTACGACGACGCCGGGCGCCTGCTCTCGGCCAAGCTCCCGGGCGCCGAGGCCCAGCTCTTCTCCTACGACGGCGAAGGCCGGCTGCGCGCCATGCGCGACGGCCGCGGCTCGCTGACGCGCTACGCCTACGACGAGCACGACCGCGTGATCGCGGTCCTCGAGCCCGGGGTGGGCACCACCCGCTTCGAGCACGACGCCGCCGGGCGCGTGCGCGCGATCGTCGAGGCCGGCGGCCGCCGCGTCGACCTGACCCGCGACGGCTGGGGCCGGGTGACCGCGGCCCGCGACGCCGACGGCCAGGTCTTCGCCTGCAGCTACGACAGCCGCGGGCTGCTCACCGAGGAGACCGACGAGCTCGGGCACACGGTCCGCTACCGCTACGACGACGCCGGGCGCCTGCTCGAGTCCAGCGACGAGGTCGGGAGCCTCGGGCGCTTCGCCTACGACGCCAGCGGCCGCCTGGCCACGATCGTCGACGGCGCGGGCAGCGCGATCCGCTACAGCCGCCCCGAGGCCAACACCCTCGTGGTCTCCGACCCGGTGCGCGGCGAGCGCACCCTGCGCTTCGACGCCGCCGGCCGCCTCGAGCACGAGACCCGCGCGGGCGTCGAGCTCGGCTACCGCTACGACGCCCACGGCCGCCTGATCGCGCGCACCACGCCGGCGGGCGAGGAGCGCTTCGCCTACGACGCCAGCGGCCGGCTGACCGAGTCGCTGGGCCCCGCCGGCGGCTACCGCTTCGGCTACGACGCCGAGGGCCGGCTGGCCGCGCTGACCGACACCAACCTCGACCAGACCCTGCGCTACCGCTACGACGCCAGCGGCGAGCGCTCGGCCCTCGAGCTGCCCTGGGGCACCGTGCGCTACGAGCGCGACGCCGCTGGGCAGGTGACCGCGGTCGTGCTCCCCGACGAGGGCCGGATCGAGATCGAGCTCGACGCCCGCGGGCGCCGGACCCAGATCCGCTACCCCAACGGGGTCGAGACGAGCTTCCGCTACGCAGGCGAGCAGCTGAGCGAGGTCGTGACCCAGCGCGGCGACGCGCTCCTCGATCGCCGCGCCTACGGCTACGACGCCCGCGGCCGGGTCAGCTGGACCGAAGACACCCAGGGCCGCACCGCCTACGAGCACGACGCCCGCGGGCGCCTGCTGGGGGCCAAGGGCCCGGCCGGCGTGCAGCGCTTCAGCTACGACGCCGCGAACACCCGCGCCGTCGCCGAGAGCCACACCCTCGAGACCAACACCCGCGGCGAGCTCGTCGCCTGGAACCAGGTCGAGCTCGACTACGACCACGACGGGCACCTGACCCAGTCGACCAGCGCCGCCGGCACCACCCGCTTCGGCTACTCGCCGCTGGGCACCCGCCTCTGGCGCGAGCACGACGGCGAGCGGGAGTTCTTCCTCTCGGACCTGGGCGACGTGGTCGCGACCTGCGGCGCCGACGGCACCCCCCGGGTCAAGTTCGTCCACGGCCCCGGCGAAGACGACGTGCTCGCCGCCGAGCGCGACGGCGAGTCGTTCTTCTACCACTACGACCTCGTGCGCAGCGTGACCGCGATCACGGGCCCCCAGGGCGAGCTCGCCGCGAGCTACGCCTACGGCGCCTTCGGCGAGACCCTCAGCGCCGAGGGCCCCGCCGCCGACTGGAACCCCTACCGCTACACCTCGCGCGAGGCCGAGGCCGGCGGGCTGTATCACTACCGCGCGCGCACCTACTCCCCCGAGCTGGGCCGCTTCACCACCCCCGACCCCCTGGGCGTGCTCGGCGGGCTGAACGCCTACGCCTACGTCGAGAACGACCCGACCCAGTTCAACGACCCCAGCGGCCTGAAGAAGAGCTGGTGGCGCCGGGCCTGGGAGAAGACCAAGTCGGCGGTCACGAGCACGGTCAAGTTCGTCAAGGCCGCGGGCACCGCGCTGGTCGACGACATCAAGGAGGGCAACCTCGGGCGAAACGTCCTCGCCTTCGGCAAGGGCCTCGGCAAGGGCCTGTGGAGCGGCGCCAAGGGCCTCTACACCCTCGTGCGGCACCCGGTGCAGACGGTCAGCGCGATCGGCTACGCCGTGGGCGACCTGCTGCAGAACGGGCGCAACGGCGCGGTCTACAAGGCGCTGGCGGCCAAGGTCGAGGAGTACAAGAACGCCGCGCTCAACGACCCCGAGCGCTTCTGGGAAATGACCGGCCAGCTGACCGGCGAGATCGCGTTCTCGGTGGTCGGCACCAAGGGCCTCGACAAGGTCGCCAAGCTGGGCAAGATCGGCACCGTCGCCGCGGCGGCCAAGGTCGCGCCGACGGTGAACCGCGTGGTCGCCCCGGTGGTCAACGCCACCCGGCGCGTGGCCACCACCGCCAACCGCTTCGTGCCCGCGCCGGTGCGGCGCACCGTCGAGCGCGGCATGCGCCTCAGCCGCGCCCGCACCGCCGAGCTCGCGCGGCGCGCGCGCCTGCTCGACGAGGCAGCCGAAGCCGCCCGCAGCGCCGGCCGCCTGCGCAACCTGGCGCGCAACAACGTGTTCACCCGCAACGGACGGCGGGTCGCGAACCTCGCCCGCGACACCCGGCGCTACGCGAACATGGCGCGCCGCTCCCCCGGCGCGACCCTCGTCTACACCGGCGACCGGATCGCCCGCGGCGCCGGCCGCCTGGTGGCCAGCACCGGGCGCGGGCTGTGGACGACCACCAAGCGCTACGGGATCCCGCTCTCGATCGCCTTCCGCGACCAGATCACCGACGCGATCGAGCGTTGGGAGACCCGCGAGGACGCGATCCGCGAGATCACGGGCCTCGGCGAGCGCCTGCTGCGCGACGCCCCGCACCTCGACGGCCCGACCATGAAGTCGCGCCTGGAGGAGGTCGGTCAGGCCTACGCCGACTACCGCAACCGCCTGTTCGCCCCGATCCACGAGGCCAGCCAGCTCCTCGACGACCAGCTCGGGACCCTCGAGGACAACCTCGACGACGAGGACTCCGACGCGGTCTACGCGCGCATGGACGCCGCCTTCGACCAGTTCACCAAGCGCCGACTGGCGATCATGAAGACGGTCTACACCGGGCACGCCGAGGAAGAGCACGGCATGTTCAACCCCAGCAACAACCGGCTGCTGGCCTACACCGACGAGATCGACCTGCTGAAGGCCGTGCTCGAGCGCACCCGCGACGCCGGCGCCAAGCGCGAGGTCGAGGAGCGGATCGCGTTCCTCGAGGGCCGCATGGCAGAGGAGAACGAGCTCTTCCTCCAGGGCGAGCACGAGGCGCTAATGGCCGGGATCGCCGGCGTGCCCCGCGCAGGCGAGACGATCGAGGAGGGCGAAGGCGACCCCCTCGAGGGCCTGATCGACCCCGCCGAGCTCGGCGCGAACGCCGGGCGGTAGGTCTCACCTCCCGCCGAGACTTCAGGGTGAGGGTGAGCCCGAGCAGCCCCCCTGAAGCCTAGCGGCTAGCGATCCGCGAGCGCGGCCTCGCACACCTCGCGCAGCTGACGCAGCCGCAGGAGGGTGTCGGCGTGCTTGCGCTCCGCCGCCCGCTGCGCCGCGTCCAGCCGATCCAGGCAGGTGTTCCCGTCGGCGTCGCGACGCGAGACGTCGACGCCGTGGGCGCGCAGCACCGCGAGGCAGGCCTCCGCCGCCGCGACCGAGGGCGCGCCCTCCACGCAGTGCACGAGCGAACGCCCATTGGAGTCCCGACGGTCGGGGTCCAGCCCCAGCTGCAGCAGGCAGTCGAGGACCTCGGGGTCGCCGAACCCGGCGAGCAGGAGCCCCGTGCGGTCGAGGTAGTCGACGGCGTGCAGGTCGGCCCCGCGGGCGGCCAGCGCGAGGATCACCTCCACCGAGCCGGCCTTGCAGGCCTCGAGGAACGGCGTGTAGGCGCAGTGGTCCACCGGGTCGAGCGGGTGCCCCTTGGCCAGGAGCAGCTCGAGCACCTGCAGGTTGCCGTCGCTGGCGGCCGCGTGCAGCGGCGTCTCGCCCATTCCCCCGGTCTGGCTCAGCGCCGCGCCGTGCTCGAGCAGGACCTCGACCTGCGCCGCGAACCCGTCGCCGGCGAGGGCGAGCAAGGGCGTAGCGCCGTCGAGGTCGCGCCCGTTGGGGTCTGCGCCGTGGGCGAGCAACGCGAGCACGATCGCGTCGTCGTAGGCGTAGCCGACGGTGTAGACCAACGGGAGCACGAACTCGTCGTCGTACTCGATCAGGGCGTTGGGGTTCGCGCCGTCGGTCAGCGCTGCCTGCACCCCGTCCAGCCGCCCGTGCTCGATCGCCGTGATCAGCTGCAGGTCGACCAGCCGGCGCGAGACCTGGGGCCAGGGCGTCGCCGCTGACGCGGCGGGCGCCGTCGACGTGGCGGGCGCGACGGACGCCTCGGGAACAGGGGCGGGCGCAGGTGCAGGGACAGGCGCGGGCTCAGCTGCCGTGGGCTGGGTCGCGCACGCCACGAGGGAGAGGGAGGCGGCCAGGCCGGCCACGCGGGCGGTGAAGTTCATACCCCTGATACTCCCCGCGCGCGCGGAGAGTTCCCGCGAGTTCCACAGCCGACCGCCTCCGCCGGTCCCGAGCTCGGGCCGCCGACGCGCCGACCGAGTCGGCCTACTTGCCCGTCACCTCGAACAGCGTCTTGCGGGTGAGGACGTCGTGCAGCTCGAGGGTGACCTCTAGCTCGCCCTCGACCTGGCCCACCGTTCCCCGCAGCGTGAGGGTGCCGAACTGCTGCTCGACCGCGATCTCTGGGTCGGGCTCGACGTCCGCGGCGACGATCACGTGGCCGGAGTTCACCAGCGCGGCCTCGACGTAGTCCTTGGCGCCCTTGCGGTCGAAGGGCGGCTGGGTCCTCCCGCTGAGCATCCCCAGCATCAGCGTGGGCCGACCGTCCGTGAGCCGGGTCTTGGCTCCCCAGCCGCGCTTGGCCTGGGCGGAGAGCTTCTCGAGCAGGGACTTCACCGCCCCCTCCAGCGCCGGCGCGACAGGCCCGTCGCTGACCCGGACGGCGCACACCACGACCACCCGCACCGGATCGATCAGCCGATAGGTCACGGTGGACGTGGTCTGCCGCTCTCCAGATTCGAACGTCATGCTGGTTTGCTGCAGGCTGCTCTGGAGCACCAGCGCGCGGGGGTCGTCCTCGGTCACGCCGACCCCAGCCTGCTCGAGGGTCTCGAGAAGCATGCCCCGGACCTTGCGGCTGTCGTAGCGCAGGCGAGGCGCGGCCTTGGTGAACCGCTCCACCCGCACGAGGGGACGCCCCTGCTCGTCGCGCGGCAGCTCCTGCCTGCATGGCCTTGGGCAGGATCGCGGGCGGATCGCCGCGCCCGGCCAGGGCCGTGGAAGCAGAGAAGCACACCGCGCAGGTGGCAAAGGCGGTGATCTTGCCTAGGTTCATGACCCCTCCTGACAGTGCGTACCCTAGCAGGCTCTGACGGCGGCGGCATGACGACCCAACTCCGCGCGCACCAGCCACTGGATCTCCCCAGCCAGCTTCCGAAGTTGATCCATGGCGTCAGGTCGGGGCTCATGACCTCTATCTATAGGGGGCCTCTCCGAGGCCCCCTCGCCCTCGCAAGTGAATTGCTCGGGCTCACCCCCAACGGGCTGAGGGCTCTCCTATCTCTAAAGAGCTTTGGCGGACCCCGTTCCTGACAAGAAAATCGGGGAAACCTTGGGCGCGGACCCGAGGCCGAGCGTAAGCGCTGGTGTTCCAGAAGCTTGCGTCTGCGAACGGATTCGCGACGGGGGTGTTCGCGAACATCCGGTACGAGGGTCGACCCTCATGTCGGATGTTCGTGAACGCCCTACATGAGCCTCGACCCTCATGTCGGATGTTCGCGAACGTCCTACATGAGCCTCGACCCTCACGTACGGATGTTCGCGAACGTCCGACACGGGCCTCGACCCTCACGCACGGATGCTCGCGAACGTCCGACACGGGCCTCGACCCTCACGTACGGACGTTCGCGAACGTCCTACACGAGCCTCGACCCTCACGTACGGACGTTCGTGAACGTCCTACACGAGCCTCGACTCTCACGTACGGACGTTCGTGAACGTCCTACACGAGCCTCGACCCTCACGTACGGACGTTCGCGAACGTCCGCGGGCCCGGACGAGCTCCAGCCCACGCGTTCGGGAACCTCTCCAGCTTTTCTTCGGCGACCTGGCGCGCGTTCAAGCTCTTGCACGCGCGGGAGTTCGGCGCCGTCGGCGCTGTTCGGCTGCGGAACTTTTTCGAAGTCGCTGTCAGAAAACGCCCTTCCCAAAGCTCTTTCTTAGTGAGCGGACAGCGGAACTGGTTCGTTGTTTGGCTCGCTTTCTCAACCCCGTCGGCCGAGAGGTCGACACAACCGTCGGCCGCAAGGCTGACACATGGAGTGAAACCCATGACGACTGAAGAGATCGCCACGAGCGATATGTTTGATTTCTATTCGTTTCCCTTGAGCCGCCAGCTCTACTCGTTGAATCAGATCGCCCACGCGTTGGGTGACTGCGACGACGAGCTTCTCTGCGGGTGGGTCGCTGACGCGATCCGACTCGGAGAGGAGGCTGTCCAGCTCAAGATCGACTTCTCCGGCCGGACGATCAACCGAGCGTTCGGCCCGGAGGCAAGGCAAGCCGATCGAGAAATGGACCGGGCGCTTGGCGCGCTCGCGAAGTTCCTCACGGCTTCTGCCCAGGCGTTCGGAGAGACGTCCGCCCAGGCGCAGCTGGCCCGTTATGCAACGGGTCGGCTGTTCCCGGACGGCGTGCGCACCATGATCCACTTGCCCTACATGGACGAGGAGATCCAGGTGCGCATGCTCCGGCGCCGGATCGAGACCGAGCCTCGGCTCGGTCAGGCGTTGCGTGAACTGGGGGCCGACCGCTTTGTCGAGCGGGTGGCCACCGTGCACGAGCGCTATCAGGAGGCCCTGCGTAAGGATCGGCGTGAGCCGACCCACGCGCAGGTCAAGGAGGCTCGCCGCGCGGGCCAGGAGCGCCTGTGCCAGATCGTGGCGCTGGTCCTGGTCCGGCTTGCGACCGGTGAGCAGGAAGGTGACCAAGCCGCAGCGCTGTGGAAGGCGCTGGGTGAGGTCAAGCACCAGAACGCGGCGATCGGGCGCGCCTTCAAGCGCCGTCACCGCGTGACGGAGGTCGACCCCGAGACCGGCGAAGAGCTGGAGACCGAGGCCGAGTTCGAGGAGGAGTTCGACGAGGAGGACGCTGACGACGTCTCCCCGCCGTTCACCGCCGAGGACGTGGCCGAGGCCAGCAACCGCGTGATCGAGGCGATCGAGGAGCTCGGAGAGCGGGTCGCGGACCCGTGGAGTCCTGGAGAGGAGGACGACATGGAATCCGACGTGGCCTAGCCCATGCGGCGACGTCACGACCCAGGGGCGGGGTGAGCGTTGGCTTGCCCCGCCCCGCCTTCTGTACGGGGCTCCGGCGCTGACGCCGCGGGTGGTGGACTTGATACAACCGGCGCATGACCAAGAAGAAGCCCTCCAAGACCAAGGCCTCCAAGACCAAGGCCTCCAAGACCAAGGCCTCCAAGACCAAGCCCTCCAAGACCAAGGCCACCAAGACCAAGGCCTCCAAGACCAAGGCCTCCAAGACCAAGGCCTCCAAGACCAAGGCCTCCAAGTCCCCGCCGTCCGACGCCGCGCTCCGGGCCACCCTGGAGGAGATCGGTGGCTTGCGTCCGCCCGCCACCCCTGCGGCGCTCGACGCCGCGGAGCAGGAGCTGGGTTGCTCACTGCCCCCGCTGCTGCGGCAGATCTACCGCGTCAGCAACGGGCTGGACCACCCGGACGCCTGGCTCTTCCCGCTGGAAGCCGAGGATCCCGACGGCTGCGGGTTGCTGAATCAGTGGCGGCAGTATCGCGAGGACTGGGGGGACGCAGACGCCAAGGGCTACATCGGCTGCGACGCGTATCCGATCGGGTCGGTGTTCGGCGACGCCGACACCTTCGTCTTGCGCACGAACCGCGCTGGCGTGTTCGAGCACTACCCGGACGACGGGTGCTTGAAGAAGCGGTTCGCGAGCGTGGAAGCCTGGCTCGAAAACCGGCTCCAGCAGGCACGCAGGGAAGCCGACGACGACGACGACGACGGCGACGTCGCGCCGGCGCCGTTGACCCCCCTCGAGCAGGCGGCCGCACGGGCGAAGGCGCTGCGCGCCGACGGCGTGAAGGCCTGGTGCGTGCGCGAAATGCTGAAGGGGATCCCCAGCCTCATGGACGATCCCCAGCAGTCCGGCGACTGGACCGCGGCCTTGATCGACGCCAACGACGCCTCCGTCGCCGGGGACTTCCGCGTGGTCGACGAGGCGGCCTCGCCGGTCTACGCCGCGGTGCTCAGGCAGGGCCTGTTGCGTCTGGTCGCGCAGGAAGGGAAGCGACCGCCCCGCTGGAAGGCAGGGACCCTCGTCGGCCTGGTCGAGGCGCGGCAGCAGGCTGCGGCTGCACCCGGGGCTCCGTCTCCCCACGACACGCGGCTCGCGCTGCGGCTGCGGGCCCTGTTGAAGCGGCAC
>Ga0209692_10004247_pt1 | contig 13104 bp, 9 predicted proteins | sample tdDd472_FD_187129 | JGI IMG/M metagenome (GOLD analysis project Ga0209692, IMG submission 187129) | Marine sediment microbial communities from the Atlantic coast under amendment with organic carbon and nitrate - tdDd47.2 (SPAdes)... | ecosystem: Environmental > Aquatic > Marine > Coastal >...
GGAAGTCCCTTGAAATTCGAACCGACGGGGAACTTTTCGTTGGACCCATAACTTACCTTGGAAAGCGCCAGGCGGATTACGCGAACGTCCTCCTAATCTCCATCGATACGTTGCGCGCGGATTATTTCACCCCAGAACGAATGCCGTTGTGCTATTCAATGTTTGAAAAAGGATTGGTTTTTGAGCGTGTTTATACGCCTGCACCCTGGACGTTGCCAGCCCATGCATCTATGTTGACTTCCCTCGATCCTGCCCAACACGGAGTTCGATTGCCTGAGGATCGGCTTGCATCCAATATTCCAACCATCGCATCCGAATATGCGGATCGCGGTTATTTGACTTTGGCTCTCACCGAGGGCAACTACCTCCATCCGATGTATGGGCTCAATTCCGGTTTCCATGTCTATCACTCTGAGGCGCCTAAACTGGATGCAGTCGACCCTGAACAGGTATCAAGACTTGAACCCAACCTGGAGCGTCTAAGGACAATTCTTTCCTCACGGCAAGCCAAGCATTTCCCTCTTTTTGTGTTCCTTCATACCTACGAAGTACACTGCCCCTTCCTTCCGCGACAGGGTTGTGACGCTCCTGCAGAGGTTGGCCAGACCAGTTGGCTGCTCAAGCACGAAATTGAAGGTTTTTCAGAGGACGATCTTGTGCATTTGCGCGAGCTCTATCAGTCCGAGGTATCCTATACGGATGCGGCCCTCTACGGGTTTTTGAAGGACCTGGATCTATCATCCTGGCGGGTTGTACTGACCAGTGATCATGGTGAAGAGTTCGGCGAACACGGTGGGCTTCTGCACGCCGATACGCTCTTCGAGGAGGTCATTCGCGTACCTCTGGCCATGGTAGGAAAAGATGTACCCAATGGACGAGTGAAAGACAGTGCTTCTATTCTGGATATTGGTCCGACTCTGCTTGCCCTTTCTGCGGAAACCTCCCCGGAGAGTTGGCAAGGCCAGTCCTGGCTGGATCCATTTGATCAGACACTGGTTACCTCAAAAAATTCCGTACCGCGTGCTATCTTTTCTGAGACTTTCTTTCTTGGGCCACATATTTCCAGCGAGGATCCGCGCATTCTTGGACTTTCAATTGGAGATGAAAAACTCATTCAAAAGCGCAATTATCAGGCATTTGAAGCATGGTACTTCGACCTGGAGAAGGATCCGAGTGAGGCTGTTAACCTGCTTGAGGCGCGCAAAGAGCGCGTTGGACAGCTTTATCCAGCACTTGAAGCCTATGCTGATCAGGACCCGAATAGCGAGAAGGCCGGAGAGGTGAGCGAAGAACAGCTGGAGGTTTTGCGTAGTTTGGGCTACACCCAGTGAATCGACTCCCATCTGGTTTTTTTGATTGCCACACCCTTGATCTGGCAAAAAAACTGCCCGGAATGATTCTTCAACGAACCTTCAGTGATGGTGAAATCGTTCGGGTCCGAATTACAGAAACTGAGGCTTACCATCAGGATGGGGATGAAGCAAGCCATAGCTTCAAAGGAAGAACCAAGCGAAACTCGGCCATGTTTGGTCCTCCGGGACGTCTTTATGTTTATCTGATCTATGGGATCCATCACTGTTTGAATGTCGTTTCGGAAGCAGCCGGTATTGGTGCGGCCGTGCTTATTCGTGGCGGCACAGCGTTGACCGGCGAAGCGCGTATGGCTGCCAATCGTGGAATGGTTCGAGACCCTAAGAATCTATTAAATGGTCCAGGTAAACTCTGTCAGGCCCTTCAGATTGACTTGTCATGGAACAACCACGATTTGTCCCAGGGCGGGTTCATCCTTCTTTCGGGTGACATCAAGCCAGGTGAGCAATTATCCAGTTCAACCCGAATTGGTATTTCGAAAAGTGTGGAAAAGCCCTGGCGTTTCCTGCTCGAGGATCCTTCAAATTAACATTGCTGAATGTCCTGACAGTTTTTCTGTTTGGACCGCGTTTTCCCTGGCGTGACGGGATTGTGTTAAAATAGTTTCATCCACGGTTTTTCAGGAGCATGTATGAAGTTCGTCGAAAAAACGGTCCTTTCGTTTTTTTTCGTTTTGTCCCTGTTGAGTTGTGCCCAATCGGGACCTCAGGAGGACGCATCGCCCGCACTTACCGTCGAGCATGAAAAAACTAAACAAGAGACGGATGCCCTTACTGTGGGGATTGATGTCTCGCATCACTGTAATGAAATTGATTTCGGCAAGGTGAAGGCACATGGTGTCCATTTTGTTTTTTGTAAAGCCACTGAAGGTGATGATTGGACCGATCCGAATTTTCTGCGTTATTTTTCGGATTTGAAAACGCATCAAATTCGCAGGGGTGCCTATCATTTCTACATCGTCGGTGATGATCCCATCGTTCAAGCCAATCACTTTATCCAAACGGTTCAGCTTGAAACAGGGGATTTGCCACCGGTTGTCGATATTGAGAGTATGCACCAGCATCCCGATCCTAAACTCGCCCAAGAACTGAAATCCTTTCTCGACATTCTCGAGAATCATTACCAAATGCGACCGATTCTCTATACCGGCGAGCGGTTTTGGAACAAACACCTGCATGGCGGGTTCAGTGAGTATCCGCTTTGGATCGCCGAATATGGAGTTGAAGAACCTCAGGTCCCGCAGGGGTGGACATCTTGGGCATTCTGGCAGAAAGAACAGGACTACCGAATTCCAGGAATCGAAAAGGAGGTCGATTTCAACATCTTTTCCGGAAACCTAACAGCATTTGACCTCTTCATTCAAGATTTAGCCAAGGATCAGTAAATCCGGGACGATCTCCTCTTTATCGTCAGCCCTCAAAGAACCACCGATTTCCTTACAAAAAGCACCAACTTATTCTTCCTATTTTCCAATATTCTAATATAATTGATCAGAGAATCGTAGAGTCCGCTTTATGTGGTGAAGGAGCAGCCATGACAACCATTCACGACCCCAAACACAAAGATTTTCCCAAAGGAGTTCACCTCCTACAAAACCCCAGACTGAACAAAGGCACAGCTTTTACCAAGGTCGAACGCTTCGACTTTGGACTTTGTGGCCTGTTACCCGATACGGTGCTTACGCAAGAGGAGCAATCCAGGCGTGTGTACCACAATTATTGTCAGCAAACCAATGATCTAGAGAAGTATGTCTTCTTGAAGAATCTCTCAGCTCGGAATGTGACTCTGTTCTACTACGTGCTTCAGAAGCATCTCGAAGAAATGATGCCCATTATCTACACTCCAACCGTTGGTCTGGCCTGCCAGAAGTACAGTGTGATTTATCGCCAACCCCGTGGGCTTTATCTCTCGGATTTCACTCGGGGCCGGTTTAAATCGCTCCTGAGGAATTGGGATGAGGAAGACATTCGCATCATCGTCGTAACTGACGGCGAACGAATCCTGGGCCTCGGTGATCTTGGTGCCAACGGGATGGGAATCCCGGAGGGAAAACTATCCCTTTACACAGTTTGCGCGGGAATCAATCCTGATATGTGCCTTCCAATCACCCTGGATACAGGGACTAATAATCAGGATTTGCTCAATGATCCGCTCTATGTCGGCCAGCACCACGAGCGCGTCCGAGGCAAAGTCTACGACGAGATGGTGGAGGAGTTCTTTAGCGCGGTGGCAGAGGTGTTCCCTAATGCAATTATTCAGTTTGAAGATTTTGGCAATGTGAATGCGTTCAGGTTACTTGAAAGATATAAGGATCGTGCCTGTACATTCAACGACGATATTCAGGGTACGGCCAGTGTTGTACTGGCAGGTATTTTTTCCGCCTTGCGCATCACGAAGTCCTCATTGAAGGACCAACGCTTTTTATTTCTAGGTGCCGGAGAAGCTGGAATTGGAATTGGACAGTTGATTTCGTCGGCCCTCGTTTTGGAAGGCATGAGTCCTGAAGAAGCACGCAGGCATTGCTGGTATATGGATTCCAGAGGCCTTGTTGTATCGAGCAGGACCAACCTAGAGGATCGAAAGCTTGAATTTGCCCACGATCATCCTCATATTGCTACGCTTGAAGAGGCGGTTAAGATATTGAAGCCTACGGCGCTAATTGGCGTGTCGGGTATCCCGAGTTCCTTCTCTCAGGAGGCCGTAGAGATGATGACTGAAATCAACGAACGTCCGATTATCTTTGCGCTATCCAATCCTACCAGCAAGGCGGAATGCACGGCAGAAAATGCCTACAAGTGGTCAAATGGGCGCTGTGTTTTCGCCAGTGGCAGCCCCTTTGATGCAGTGACCCACAATGGCAAGACCTATGTGCCGGGGCAAGGCAATAACGCATACATCTTCCCGGGTGTTGGCCTTGGGGTTATCTCAAGTCACGCGAAGCGGGTAACCGATCAAATGTTCCTCGTCGCTGCAAAAACATTGGCATCATTGGTTGAAGAAAGTGATCTGGAGTTAGGACGAGTCTATCCGCCACTGGGCGATATTCGCACCGTTTCCAGGAGTATTGCGATTGAGGTTGCCCGGGAAGCGTTTGATCAGGGGCTTACCGATAAGGAGCGACCAGACGACCTGACCAGTCTGATCGAACGCAACATGTGGGATCCTATCTATCCTAACTACGCCTGATTCCGCGTTTTATAAGAGAAAAAGGTGCAGACTTCTGTGGCGTCTGCACCTTTTTTTGATGGCTTTTTAGAGTGTATAGCTCCAAGCTTCCAGAAAGAGTGCTTCCTCGTCTTCATCTTGGCTGAAGAAGTAGAGTTTGTCCTTGAGTATGCTGTCAGGGATCTCAGGCAAAGTCCCGCTTCCTAACTTGTCGCCGTTTGAGTTGAATACGCGGAAACTGAAGGGCTCTCCATCCTCTTTTTGGAAGCTGAAGGTCCAGATGCGGTCGGCTTCATCCACGATGATCTGGCTTGTGGCAGGCCAGAACTCCCTCAATACCATGTTTTTGGCGAGAAGACTTCTAAAACGTTCGTTAAACTCCATGACCTGGTTTTGAATCTGTTCTTTAGTGAGAGGATATTGCGGCATTTCGACACCAAACTGGCGTTGCTTTTTACCCGTCAAATCCAAAATCTGGATATCTTGCGTTTCACCCCAGGTTACTGCGATGAAATTGCTGCCGGCATCATAGGACAGGCGCGGATCCCAGCGTAGCAGCCGTGCAACTCGACCACCATCGTTTGGCAGATCTGCGGCTGTCACTTCACGCTGCTTGTCCAGCTCATAGGCCCATATTTCTTCTGTTTCGGTGCCGTTCAGAGGGTAGATTGCGAGGCGTGGGCGACCCTCAAAGTGTCCGGCCAGGTCGCGGCTGAGAAGTAACGTATCATTTGGCATGACCTTAAACATGAACCCCTGTCCTTTGAAAAAGGGCGTTTCTCCTTTGAGTTCGCCTTTCAGGTTCCAGGATGAAAAGCGCCGGTTCCCATAGTCTCCAATTCGAAAGACGCCTTTGTGAGGATCCCATTCGATCCAACCAGGCATTTGGAGCTCGCCGGGGCCTTGGCCTTTGCTCGAGACCCGGCGAAGAAGTTTGCCGTCGGCGGAAAAATAAATCAGGTTTCCGGTTTCTGAATCGCATATGACGATGGTCCCGTCGTGGGCCACCGCCGCTGCTGGTGGCTCGTAAATCTCAAATTGAGTGACATCTAATTTCAAAGTTGGATTGAAATCGATGGCTAGAAGCATGGTAATAATAATGATCATGGTTTCCTCCTATAGATTAGTAGTCGAGAGGAAATGAAAATAGTTTTAAAAAAAATAAATTTCTTGGTTTTTATCTGAATTTATAATGATCCAAAGATTAAAAGGAGGATGTTGGATGACCATACGACACGCCAATTGTGCATGCGGCCGATTGAGTTTGACGGTTTCGGCGGAACCGGGACGGATTTCCATGTGCCACTGCCACGATTGCCAGAAGCGCACTGGGAGTGTTTTTGCAACCCAGGCATGGTTTCCAGAAGATGCCGTTGTAGTTGTGGGGACCTACAAAGTGTATTCAAGAACGGCCGATAGCGGAAATACAATTCATTTTCATTTTTGTCCAGACTGCGGCAGCACGTTGTTCTACCGTGCTGAGGCATTTCCCGAAAAAACCGCTGTGCCAGTTGGCGCTTTTGCCGATGCATGCTTTCCCAAACCACGCGTTTCGGTCTATGAAGCCAGGAAACACAACTGGGTTCAGGTTCCGGAAGACGCAGAACATTACGATTAACCGCATTCCGAGCCAGGGAAGCAGTTTAGATATAACAAGAAGCCCTTCGAATTCGGGGTGGTAAGCACAATAGTCATGTCCAGGGAGGAGAAATCTGAACGGAATGTGTTCCGAATCCGAAGGGCCGTGGTGGCGAATTAATCAACATGAATTCACCTGGGACTCTTTGGGGGTTTAAGCCTTATTTCAGGCTCTGCCTTGTAAACAGAATCATGGTTGAAAAAATTCCGGATGATCCTCCAAATTGCCCGCTCATTCTTCCAATTCTTCATATCCTGTGACCATCGCCTTCAAATTAGAGGTCACCGTATGCCCGGTCGAGGTCATGTAGACGTGAACAATCAGAAAAAGAACCAACGCGAATGAACCCAGAACATGAATCGTAGCAATGGTGCGAAGGCTGAGCCAGTCCAAGCCCCATTCTGTCCACTTCTGATTGTACAAATAGAGAAGCCCTGACATGACCTGGACAGGTATTATGACGAGTTTAAATCCTAGATAAGTCATTCTCTGAAGAGGATTAAGCTTGGAGAGCTCCGTCTTCTTTTCGGGGTGGGGTTCGTTCAGAAAAATACCGTAGAGATAATACCGAATCATTTTGCGCTTTCCAGGGGTTGGCACATACTGACGCCATTCCCCGGTGGTCAGGTGCCAGAATATGGCAAAAATTATCAGGGCGATTAAGAGCCAGGCATATTGTTGGTGCCACTGATGGGCGCGTTCAAAACCCAGAAGATGGAAGGACCCCTTGATTTCGAATCCGGTTATTCCAAGGCCAATGATCAGGATGGCCTGTGCCCAGTGCCAAAAGCGCTCGAATCGTTTGTAAATCTTAACCTTTTTCATGTCGATCTCCTATTTCCTGATAAAGCGTACGAGGCCATGAGCGATGACCCCTAGAAGACTCAGAAGGGCCATCGACCATCCAATGCCTGAAATGGCGGTGTGCTGGTGTAACCCAGGAACATAAATGCCCTCCAATCCGGCCATACGACTATCCTCACTGTGGCAGTTGGCGCAGGTGAGGGCCTGTTCTTTGGGGGCAACCATATGGGTGATTGGCCAGTACATCTCGGTCTCGACCCATTTTAGTTTTCCGGTGAAGCTTCTGTTTTCGGCACCCTGCTCATAGGCATTTGAATGCTCCATCCCATGTACCAGAGCTGCCTGCCAATCCTTGTTTTTCCAAAAGGCTGTTTCATTGTGTTTGTCTTTTGAAAATAGATGCGGCAAGGCGAGTTGTTGAAGCCTCGCATCGTAAGGCTGCACGCCACGCATTATCTTGAACGGCCATATCCTGCTTCCAGGCTGGTTCGGTCGGGCTTTTATACGGGTTAATACTAATGGTTGAGGTTGGCCATCGACCATGTCTATAGGTGTTGTTTCATTGGTTTTGGTAAACTGCATTTTCCCGTCAAACCACATGTAGCTGGGAACAACATGGCGGCCCCATTCGAAGGACCCCTTCTTGTTAATATAGGTCACTTCCCCATCATCATTTTTTTCTGATTTCAATGGTTGGCCATTTTCGCCTTTTCTTTGGAACGCCGTGGACCAATCCCAGAACATTTTTGTTGGAACCCCACCGCGTGCGAATTCTGGGATATGACATGTCTCGCATGCAATTTTACGGACATGATGGTTTAGTTTCGAGTCGCGCATTGGAGCATGGCCGTGGCAGGAAACACAAGATGCGCGGTCGTGGTCCATTCGAGGAAGGTCCATTCCCTTTGGGTCTGCTGCCTTGAGCTGGTATTTGCTTCCGGCTACTTGGTGCCCCCAGGTGCTATGGCAGGACGTACATTCAAAATTGAGACCATCTACGGCCATATGGACATCCAGGTCCCGGGTTGGATTGGTCAACGAACTATCCAGGTGACCGTGCTTGACACCATCACCGCCTCCACCATAGAAATGGCAGGACCCACAGGTCTGTCGTGAAGCCTGGCCAACATTTTGGGCCACGTGGCTTAAATCGGGAACGGCGACCATTTTTCCACTGCCCTTGGGCCACTCTTTTGGAAGGTAATTTGGATGACCGGCATCAGTCGGAAATTTGTGATAGGTGCCAGTGGTGTCATGGCAGACCAGACAATCGACACGTTCTTCTGACTGGAAATCGAAACTTGCGTCGTTCCATCCATATCCGACATGGCAGCTTGTACATCGCGGTTCATTGGTGCCTACCGAAATGCAAAAATTATTGACAACGTTGCGTTTTCCAAGCCCAAGCTTGGGGTTGAACCAGTTCCAGTGAATAGTTTGGTGAATCTGTTTCGCCGCTTCGGTGTGGCATGTAAGGCATGCGGCCGTTACCTCGGGGCCCGTTTCAAAATCTTGTTTCAGGATTTCAAACTTGCTGTGATCTGCCGTTGCCGGATTCGACTTTAGCCTGGCCGTTGTATCCGTTTCCCGAATCTCCTGGCCTACTGAATAGGGAAATGAGAATGCAAATAAAATAGTACCAAACCAGGTAATCGTCTTTATGTGTATGAATCTCATCAATTTCTCCTGTGCCAATCAAAGCGTTTGTCTCTCAGAACAGCGAAAGAACGCAATCGCTTGGTGTGATGTCAAAGCATGGAGTTGAAAATTACAACTAAATGCTTGAATGGTAGTCTAAAGAATATCCCGACTGGCTGCAATCAAAATATGAAACAAAATGTTTAAATTTTGAAACAACTGTTTCAAGTGATTCTCTTGAAGAAGGGAGCATCAATAAGTTAAATCATATTTATACAGCTGCTTAAGGGTTAGTTTTTGCTGTTTGGGGCGTGCTGGGTGGCGAACACTTGAAACATTGTGTTTAGGCGAGGTTAGGCTTTGCTTTGAGGAAGGGCTTAAACTTACATCGGGTACGAATTCGGGTTAGAATGACGTATTGGAACGAGTCGCCTAATCGGCTTCTGGCAGGAGGGAATCAATGAAAAAATTTCTGAAAGTACTCGGCGTGATAGTCCTGGTTCTCGTATTGGCGTTGGCCGGGTTTGTGGCCTACAACTGGGAGATGGTGCAGATTCTCACCAACGATGCTGAGGTTGCCGCCTCCGACGGTTCAAGTTTTCCTGAACCCCCCGACGTGTTGCCAGAGGTGAATGTTGGTGAAGCGGATTGGCCCAACTGGCGCGGCCCCGATTCCTCTCTGCGCAGCGGTGTCCAGGGAATTTCACAGGATTGGACAGGGGGATTGCCTCTCGTTTGGTCGGTTGATTACCTGTGCCAAGGTCGAAGTTCGGCTGTCTGGTCAGCTCCGGTCATTCAGGGCAACAGGCTGGTGGTTTGTGGACGTGCCGATGCGGCAAAAGACGGTTCCAAGCCAGATCGCGATCTCGTGTTTTGTCTGAATACTGATACGGGACAATTGTTATGGCATCAATCCTATGCTTCAGAAGCAGGAGCGAGTTATGGCTCTGGGTTTCGCGCAACCCCAATTATTTATGAGAACCAGGTCTTCACCTTCGGACGCGGAGGCGATCTAGTCTGTTGGAATTTATTCGATGGGGTAGAAATCTGGCGGCAGAATGTCAATAAGCATGGTGGCCAGGAACCGCAATGGGGGCATTCCACTTCACCGCTAATTCATGGAGATCTCATCGTTTTAAATGGAGGCGGGACAGCCCGCACACTGGCTTTCAATCGCTTGAGTGGGGAACTTGCCTGGAAGAGTGGCGAGGGTGAAGCCGGCTATGCGGCTTTGACTCGAATGCAGATGGGTGACCGATGGGCCATTCTCACCTTCCATGGAACAGGGCTGGCAGCTCTTGACAGTGAAAGTGGCCACGTACTCTGGGATGTGGAATGGAAGACGCCCTACCATGTCAATGCGACGACGCCACTTGTGGAGGGCCAGGAAGTGTTCATTTCATCCGGGTATAAAACAGGGTCACAAAAATTGGCAGCTACTTGGGACGGTGCCAAAACCCAATGGACACAAGGCGTTTTTGCAGCACATCACTCGGATCCCATACTTTTGAATGGCTATATCTATGGGTATTCCGGTGACAGCATGCAAAACCGGGGCACATTTATTTGTCTGGACTGGAAAAGCGGAGAGATCCAGTGGGAATCAAAGGAGATTGGGTGGGGCACAACTGTGTTTGTTGATGGCTTCCTGCTCTGTGCAGATATCAAAGGGAATCTCGCCTTGATTCGTCCCAAGCCGAACACCTTTGAGCTGGTGACCCGTTTCCCCAACGCAATTCCTGGGGTCAATGATGCGGCTTGGACGACGCCGGCTATCGCCAATGGGAAGTTGTATCTGCGCTACAAGCAGCAGCTTCTCTGTTATGAGTTGAAATAGAGTTGTTCCTGGCCTTCTAGACAAGTTTTCGAATAGGGGCATTGGCAGTTGAGTTACCAGTGCTAATTCGGGCGCGAATATAGTCAATTACTGGACAAAAGCCGTCTTTCGCCTTACTATTTGTTTATGAAGAATTAACCAGTTTAACCTATGGAAATTGTGGAGGATGACAGCCTTATACAGCTGTTGTTTCCATCGTTCACGCAGGGGGTAATATGGATCCGGTCTTGGCATCAACGGAGGGACACCACAAGTCAGATTGTCAGTTCCTGGCGTGCTTTATTGACTGGCTGTTGATCGATTCACACGAATTTTTGGTAAGCCTTGGTTTGGATTCCAGTGGAGATTTGCGTGTCCTCCATGTCAACCAATGTGCGTTTAATGATTTTCAGGCGGTCCACCAGCATATCGATTTTTTGGCGCGGGAGGGTTTAGCCCATAAACATCCTATTTTGGCCGTAATCAATGGAAGCTCCTGTCTTCGGCATATTGTTCCAGGGATTCTGGGTGATGGGGTCGTGCTACAGCGCTGCCAATTGCGATGTCTGGAAGAAATAATTCAATCGATTCCAGCCGAGAGTGCTGACGAATTCAAGTCGCCGTTTCAGGAAATCTTCGATTTGACTTATGTTTCAGGCCAAGCCAAGGTTCATGATTGGACTGAAAAAATTCAAGAGCGATTTCCTGCTGTTGCCGCCAATTTCATCGAGAATACGGAAGAATTGATGACCACGGGACGGATGGAACTACCGATGTCTCTTCGTGTTTCGCTTTCGACAACCAGTATGATTTGGCAGCAACCTCCTGATGTTTTTGAAGGAATTCAAAAGATATTTGGCGCCGAAGATGGTGATTCGCTTGCTGAATTGACCGTGTTATTGGAAAAACGAATGCGCGATATGTCACCAATCGTGGGTTTTGAGGACCTTTGGTTGTTAGAGCCTGCACTTCGGGTGGAGGCGCAAAGTACCATCACCAAAGATCTCGATTTTGAGGCCCTCCTCACCGATGAAGCTCCAGAACCTAGTCATTCTTCTTCTCGAAGGCGCCACAAACGTTGGGAGGTCGATGGAGTCAGCGGTTATGTGCAACACACGATTGAGGCCGAGATTCTAAATATCGGAATGACCGGACTGGCCTGTCAAACCGAAATGCCTTTGGCCATTGGCGGGTTGCACAATATTAAGTTGCATCATGAGGGTGGGGACGTGACGCTCCAGGGTAAAGTTGCCTGGTGCCGATTGACCTCACGTAAAAAAGAAGACGGATCCCGATCGATCGCTTACCAGACGGGTATTGAGTTCGAGGATACGCTCTCGCCAATGGGCAAAGAAGTTCGATTCTTCTTCGATGGTTTAGCAAAAATCGATGTGAATCGCCGTATTTTTGGAAGGTTCCAATTGGAAGAAGAGAAGGAGCCCGATGCCCGAGTTGAGATGGGTGCGTTGGTGCCGTTCAAGGTTTTGAAGATCAGCTTTTCTGGCATGCAGATTCAGACTGCTTCACTACCGGACGAGGAGCGTATTCATCTGGAAATACAATTCGGAAACGAAAAAATGGCGGTGTGGGGGCGTGTGGCCTGTGTTGAGGAGGTGGAAGATCCTATGGGCAAGCTGAAAGTAGGAATTGAATTTGAGGAAATGGAAGAAGAAGCTCGATCCGTTCTTAGAACCCTAATCAGGAAAGTAATCTTGGATTGACGATCTTTCACATGCAGCCGTTGCAAATACGGCAACATGTTGGCCTGCCATCGACTCGGCCACTAGTCAAATGCACCATAAAAGGGTTTTGTTACCAAACCGATGTGTAATCCGAAAGCCGCTTGGCCAGGCTGAGAAACTTGTTTCAAGAGCAAACTGAAAAACGTTTATGGCTTGGTCTGGGCTAACTTCAGACAAGCTTCAAGTCGAGACTCTTGGTCCAATTGAAGGCGTTGTAAGGCTGCAAATGTTTCCTGGAAAACCCGAAACGACTCACCATATGAAGCATCTGCCGCATCGCGTTGTTCCTGAAGCGACCTCAGTTCTTTGGATGCGGTTTCGATTCGATTGGAACCTTCCTGGGTCGTGTTCAGGCTGCCGTTAACCTCTTCGATGTCATTGAGAATGTCGCGAACGGTATTGGAGATTTCTTGACTAGTCGCTGATTGTTGTTCGATAGCGCTGGCAAGATAGGTGTTGTTTTGATTCATCAGTTTGACCGAGTCCGAAATCGTTTGGATGCGTGACTCGATTTGCTTGGAATTTGTCTGGTTCTGCCTAACTAAGCCCGTGATTCGCTCCACGGCCTCAGCCGTTTGATTGGCCAGTACTTTGACCTCGTTTGCGACGACCGCGAAGCCTTTTCCTGCCTCGCCGGCGCTGGCTGCTTCAATGCTGGCATTGAGCGCGAGCAGCGAGGTCTGTTTGGCGATATTCATGATCAAAGAGACGATTTCCTCAATATCGGTGGATCCCTGCATAAGGTCCTGAACGGCGTCCTGGGCTTCGTGGACCTGTTTGATGGCGGTTTCACTTTCCTTTGCTGCTTCTTCCGTGTTTTGGCTGATCTCAGATATGGTGGCCGTAAACTCATCGCTGGCGGTTGAGATGGAGGCCGATTTCAGGTTGAGCTCTGAGGTTTTCACTTTGGTTACTTCGATGGTGGCCCG